>Ga0247663_1000291_pt1 | contig 10436 bp, 19 predicted proteins | sample CNK04_metaG_FD_190128 | JGI IMG/M metagenome (GOLD analysis project Ga0247663, IMG submission 190128) | Soil microbial communities from Purdue University Martell Research Forest, Indiana, United States - CNK04 | ecosystem: Environmental > Terrestrial > Soil > Temperate forest > Bulk soil... | reverse complement strand
ATACACCGTGTACCCGTCCGGCGCGGTCGAGTGCCGTCTCTCCCTGAAACTCGCAGGCGAGTGGGTGACGAAGGCGGACGTTGGCGGGCAGAGCGAACAGCCGGACGAGGATGACCGGATGAAGGCCGCATACAGCGATGCGCTGAAACGGGCCGCGGTCAAGTTCGGGATCGGGCGGTTCCTCTACCGGGCGACGAACGCTTGGCACGATTACGACCCCGTGAAGAAGCAGTTCGCCTACCCGCTGATGCTGATGTCGGATGGCAAGATCGTTGCGCGTCCCCGTGATCCCAACGAGAAGCCCGAGGCGAAGCCAGAGCCGAAGCCTGAGACAAAGTCTCCGCTCATTCCCAAGCTCGTCGTGGATCACGAGGAAGCGTTGCGGGTCGCAGGGAACAAGCAGCGGGTCGTGACGATCGCGGACAAGATCGGTGCGGACGTGCGGGCGGGTCTGATCGACGAGCGCGGGGCGAACTACCTGCGGCCGATCGTCGAGGCGTCGCTTGCCAAGTTCGCGGCGAAGCAAACAGCGTGAACCACGGCCACCGGAGCGGGGACACCGGGAGCGCTTAAGCGACCTACCCGACCCGAGTAGCGATTCGTCGCCAAGAAAGGGGACTCGCTCCGGTGGTTGTGCGGAGAACCATTACCCAAGAGGTGTCTGATGGAGCGATGCAAAGAGTGTGGCGAGCCGCTGCTGAAGGCGAACCGCGGGTGTGAGGCTTGCGAGCGTCGCAAGCGCTCAGCGGATGACTCGACGCCGGTCGACACGCCTGTGTTCGACACGCCCGAGGTCAGCAGTTACACCCCGCCACCAGCAACCGATTACGGTTCATCGGGCGACACCGGGGCCGGCAACTACGATGGCGGCGGGTCGAGCGGCGGTAGCTTCGGGGACTGATGTGAACCACGACCCCGGTGCAACGCCATGTTGTTCGCTACGAACGAGATTGATTGGCCGGCTGCGGTAGTGCTGGTAGGCCTCTTCGCCATGATCGCGGTTTGTGTCCGCGAATTCTTCCGGAGCCAGTGACATGCCCTCGATCCTTGACGCTCTCGACTGGCACGACCTACCCGCAACGGCGAGCTATCCGCGACGCGAGTACCAGTACATCCCCGGCCGCGTGCCAGACGATTCCCGCGATGGGACGCTCACGATTCGCTTGTCGAAGGGCAAGCGAGCGGGGAGCATGTGGGAGGAAGACACCTATGGCGTCGAGGAAGGTCAACCCGTCGGCGCTCCGAATCCCGGCCGCGTGTTCCTGCTGGTGAACCTCACCGACCCGGATCAACCTGACGTGTACGAGGTGCTGATCTCCGCGACGGACGAGCGGCGGGACCGCTGCACCTGCCTCGCGTTCGTGGGACAGCAGCGACGGTGCAAACACATCGACTCTTGCCGTGACATGACCACACCGAGGGAATCATGAACTGCCCCATCCGCGAGCGCACGGGCGACGGCGAATTCTGCGGCCGGTGCTGGTACTACCTCGCCGATGGTGTCACCTGTCCGCGACACGGGGACGTGACCGTTGCCGTGCGACACTTCGAGGAAACGGGTAATCTGACCCACGAGGAGTGAATCGTGAACCAGCGGCGGAACTGCCCGAAGTGTAACTGTCACGATGCGCTGTCGTGGCACGGTATGAGCGGGCACTGGTTGTGCCTCTACAACGACTGCAACTATTCAGTGGGGCCGGATGTGGTCGTGCCGAAGTTGACGAAGGAGCAAGCCGCGATCATCGGTTTGTTCACCGGAGTTTCGTGCGGCCCGTTCGCTGATGTTCAGCAACTTGCTGAGGAACTGACCGGCCGTCCCATCTTCACCCACGAGTTCGCCCGTAAGGAGACGTGGGACGAGGTCAAGAACGCGGTTCGTCCGCAATTCCTCGCCCTGTGCTACGGTTGAACCCATGACCACGGAGGGAACCATGAACAGCCATCTTGCCGCGACCGAGCGTGACCTGATCGACGCCGGCCGCATCGCCGACCTGCCCGCACGCCTGCGGTGCCTGTGCGACCAGGGGCGGCGTGGCGAGTGCCGACGCAACGAGTTTTGCGCTGAGCAAACGGCTCGGCACACGGAGAAGGCGGGCGCGAGATTCTTCCCCCTGAACTGGTCGAGGCCCGCATGAGCAAGTTTCGCAAGCGTCCGGTCATCGTCGAAGCTGTCCAGTGGTGCGGAGCGACTGCGACCGTTCCGGGCGTAACATCTACTTGGGTCGAGGACGGTCAGACGATGCGCGGTGGATCGTATCTGCATTACGTCGTGACGGCCCACGGCCAGAGGGCGTATCTAGAACCGGGCGATTGGGTCATCACCGAACCGGAAAACCGAGGGTTCTACCCCTGTAAAGACGATATTTTTCGTGCGACCTATGAGCCTGTCATAGAAGGCTCGGGTGCGACTTGATGCGGGCAAACCCCATAGACGTGTTTAGCTTGGTTGCAGTTCCGGCAGAGGATTTGGAATCCTGCGGGGAATCCGTTGTCGCGCAGCCACCGCAGCGTGCGGGTGCTTCCAGAACCGACGGTCTGCCTGTGCATCGCCCCGTCATTGTTGATGTGGTCGATTTCCAGAAATTCGACATGGGTTTCGCCGCAACACGCACACGACGGGGATTCGCCCGAGTAGGCGACAAGAACAAGGCGTCGCAGTTTTGCGTGGGCTGCGGCCTTCTGGGCGCGGCCGCGTGCGAGGACTGCATCCCGGTTTCGGGTTCTGTACCGCCTTCGGTTCTCGCGGGCCTTGTGCGGCTTGGTTTTGGCCCAGAGGACAGCCCTCTCCCTCGCACATGCCTTACAACTACTCGCGCGGCCGTCCTTTTTGCACCGATCCAAGTGAAACTCTTCCAGAGGCTTGGAAGTGTTGCAGGCCGTGCAAGTTTTCATCAGATGGCTCTCGCGGGGTAGTGGTATGATTGTACCGAGGCGATTTATCCAATCAAAGCTTGGTAGACATGGCCGTGGTCACTACCCGTGTCGTCCGGCGATCTTCGCCGCGACCTACGAAGCCGTTGAGGAAAACTGACATGCCCCGCAACCTCTCACCCCGTCAACCCCGCCCCGCCGCGATGACGCCCGACCAACTCCGCGACCTGATGGCAAAGGCCGGCATCGCCACGCAACGCGAACTGGCCGAAGCGATCGGCGTACACGAGCCGTGTATCAGTCGGTGGATGAAAGGACGCCGGGACATCAACCACGCCTACGCCGCGCTAATCCGCGAAAAGCTCAAAACCCGCCTTGCCCGTCGTCTTCCCGTCGCGTAAACTTCCCCGAGCCTCTTCCGCACACCGAGGCACGGTATGTACCGCAAGAACGACTGGTCACGACCGAAGCCCAAGCCTGAGATTCACGCGGTATGGGTGTGTCTCGGGATGATCCTCGTGCCCATCGTCGTCGCGTTGGCACTGGCTCGCTTGCTTGGTCCGTTCAGCGGGCCTCTGGACTACGGACCCATGATGCCGTTTATGTTGGGTCCGTGACTCTCGCAGCAACCTTTCTCACCCACGCCCGAGGCAGTGATGCCAGAACCGAAGATCAAGCAACTCGCGCTGAAGAACATCACGGTTGACCCCGCGCTTCAAATGCGGGCGAATGGGTCAAACCCGGTCACAGTGGACGAGTTCGCGGCGGCGATGCTGGCCGGTGACGAATTCCCACCGCTCGCGGTGTTCCATGATGCGGGCGGAACGATGTGGCTCGCCGACGGGTTCACCCGCCACGCAGCCGCGACAAAAGCTGACCTGAAAACCCACGCCGCCGCGATTCGCTCGGGCACCCGCAAGGATGCCGTGATTTACTCGGCTGGCGCGAATCGCACCAACGGCGTTCGCATGACGAATGCCGACAAGCGTTGTGCCGTTTCACAACTGCTTGCCGAATTCGAGGATATGCCGAACACCCAGATCGCCGACATCGTCGGCGTCAGCGATACTCTCGTTGCGGCCGTCAAGAAGCGTCTACAACGAATCAAAGACGGCTTACCCGTAAAACGGATTGGAAGCGGCTTATCCGATGACGGCGAACCCAAGCAGGAATCGCCCGAGGATGAGGAACCGGAAGTCACGATCGCTCACGCTTCGGCGGGCAAGGCGGCGGACGTGTTCGGATCGGTGCTGAAGCGCCTCAAGCGGATTCAAGAGGACATCTCGGGGTTGTTGACCGGCGACTTCTCGCAGCAAATCAAGAACCTCTCCGAGTCGTATACGGGGTGCAAGTGGTACGACTCCGGCGAGACGATCCAGTTGACGTTCCACGGCGGGACCACAATCGGGATTCCGCGGTTCAGCAACGACTCGCTCGACTTCCTTCTCGGGTTCTGCGGCGGTGCCAAGCAGATGCTCGAGCGCATCGACGAAAAGACACTTGGGGGCGCGGACGAGGGCGAGAGGTCCGCCCCGTGGGACAAGGCCGACTTCGATGCCAAGCTACGATCTCCCGACGACACGGTTCAAATCTGAAAAGGGAAACGATGAAGAGGTTGATTCTCACCGTCGGTCTGCCTCGTAGCGGCAAGACGACATGGGCACGCGAGCAGGGTTTGCCGATCGTGAACCCGGATTCGATTCGCCTCGCCCTCCACGGCCAGCGATTCGCCACCAACGCTGAGCCGTTCGTCTGGGCATCGGCGAAACTCATGGTCCGTGCGCTGTTCCTCGCCGGCCACGACCTCGTGATCCTCGACGCGACCAACGTGTCCGTCAAGCGGCGGACGGAGTGGTTTAACCCGGCGGAGTGGGCCTGCTACTTCAAGGTGTTCGACACGCCCGCACAGGTGTGCCGGGAACGGGCCAGCGTGGAGGGCGACGAAGCGATCGTCTCCGTCATCGACCGGATGGCGAAAGAGTTCCAACCGCTCGGCATCAACGACATGATTTGGGAACCCGGAAAACGCTTCTAGCAATTCAAGCGGAAGGCAATTGGCGTCATGAAACCCGAGTCGGCCTCGCTCCTGTTCCCGTTCCGCCAGACGCCCGCAGGCGGTCAGCCCGCGCGTCGCATGGCGGCCGACGACTTGGAGCGGGTGCTTACGGCGACGGGTGCGACCTACGAAGAGTTGGCCGCGTACCTCGTGCGATCGACCTACGCCTTGTCGGGTCCGGAACTGGTGGTGCTGGTCGAAAGCATGATCCTCACGCTCAGGGGGAACGCCCATGACGGACGCCGAGGCGCTCTTGGCACGGGTGAGCGAGATGGGCGGGTCGATCACGTTGGAGGCGGGGGCGCTCAACCTCGTGAGGCCGTTCGACCCGTACTGGCGGGAGCGGATCGTCAAGGAACTGCTGCCCCTGCTGGTGGAACACCGCGAAGCGCTCCTGTCGCACTTCCAGGGTTCGGCGACGACTGAGGTGGACGACGACGCTGGCGAGCATTGCCGCACCTGTTCGCGCACGATCTGGGTGGGCGGGATCGTGACGGGCGAGGACGTGTGGCGGGTGTGCCCGGTGCGGCTGGAAGGGCGGCCGTGCAGCTACTTTCGCAAGGAGTACGCGACATGACGACCACTCTCAGCAGCGATCCGGAATACCGGGCGTTCGTCGCCGCGATGGAGGCCACGCCCGAGGACCGCACCGCACGGGCCGCGTTTGCGGACTGGTTGGACGAGCGGGGTTTACCCGCTGAGGCGGCGGCGTTCCGCGCATCGGCCGAGGACGCGACGGAATACGCCCGCATGGTGCCGACCCCGATTGAATGGACGTACCATGTCCGCCGATACCACACGCCGGAGAGCGACTCGTACACGTTCGTGGGCATCTGGCCGACGCTCCTGGAAGCCGTCTCCGCGTTCGTGCGGTGGCACCTGCGGGGCGAATTCGAGACGAAGTGTTCGGAGTGCGATAACGGATCGGTGGACACGGGCGGATTTACTCCGTGGGACCAACCGATCTCGCAGGCCTGCAACTACTGCAAAGGCTCCGGCTGGGTTCCGATCTGCGGGCACCGCAACTGCGATCATCCGGGCGAGGCGTGCGGCGAGATAGTGGAGACCGAAGACGGTGAAGGTGAGCGGCAGCCGCGCGAATACTACTGCTCCGAACACGCGGCGACAGCCGGGTACTGCCGATCCTGCCGGTGCCCGATCGGGATGGAGATGTTCGGCGAACTGTGCGGCGAGTGCGAGTGGGAATCGCGGCACGACAACGACGACGATAACGACCTCACCGACGACCCCGACTATTGGCTCGAAGAGGAACACGAGGCCGACCTGTGAAGCCCTTGCCGCACGACGCGCACGCCGAGAGGGTGTTTCTGTCGGGCGGATTTGCTCGAATTTTTGGGAGGCGATGTGCGTCTAAGGGGTGCGGGTCGAACGAGTGTTATCAGCACTCGCCGGCCCTGACCAGTTCGCACCCCGTTCCAGCGAGGCACGTCATGGCTGATGAACAGTCTACGGTCGAGTACCGCGACATTCCAGGGCATCCGGGCTACCGTGTCGGAAATGACGGTAGCGTGTGGAGTCGGCATTTGCCGGGCCGCACATCTCGCTGGGGTACTCGGCGTTTAACCGACGACTGGCGGCAACTCAAACCGAACCGTCACAAGAAGTCGGGCTACCTCTGGTTCAGGCTGGGTCGGAAGCAATTTATGGCGCATACGCTCGTACTCACGGCCTTCGTCGGTCCGCGCCCAGATGGGATGATTACCCGCCATTTCCCCAACGCCGACAGGACCGACAACCGGCTTTGCAACCTACAGTGGGGCACCCGCCTTGAGAACAAGGCAGATGAACTCGTACACGGGACCAGAAATCGTGGCGAGAGGAGCGGCACATCAAAACTCACTGAGCAAGACGTGCGCGAGATTCTCCGTCTGGCGACCACGGGCTTATCCGCTTACGAGGTTGCCGAGAGGTTTGGCATCCACCCCAACTACGCTGCGGATCTGGCTCGTGGTGGGTCGCGGTGGTCATGGTTCACGGGACCGATCATCGCAGAGTACCGAAAGCGTGGGGTGGTGTGCCGACTCTACTACCCCCGCTGCGATCGGAGAAGCCAGCGTGGGGCAACATGAAACCTTTGCCACATGATTCGTTTGCGGAGAGGATTTTCTTAAGTGGGATTCTCCGTGAACCGGAACTGAACGTGCTGGCGTTCACGCGGGTCGCGGTCGCGGATCTCTACTGCCACCCGCACAGGCTCGTGTACGGTGCGGCGATGGAACTGTGGGGCGCGTTCTGCACGGTGACGGTCGCGGACGTGTACCGGCGGTTGTGGCTGCGGGGCCAGATCGCCGACCTGGGACACATGCCCGCCGTGTGGCTGTGGGATCTCCACGAGGCCGACCCGTCCGGGTACGACTGCCTTGCGGCTGCGGAGACGGTGTTGCACCTGTCGCGGTGGCGTCGGGCGCTGGTGGCGCAGCGGGCGTTGCTCGGCGAGTTGGAACGCGGGCGAGTCGCACCCGAGGAGCTACAGGAGATGATCCGATGACGTTCGCGGCGTGGTGGAAGGATCACTATCGGTACGGGTCGGACACATTCAACATCTTCACCGAGAAGCACTTCGCCGCCTGTTGGGACGCGGCGACAGCGGCCGAGCAAGAGCGGCAACGGCAATACAAGGAAGCCTGCCGGAGGTGGCTGAACTGCGAACCACCCGTTGACGCGGGCGAAGCGAGGGGGTAACCTGTAACGAACAAAACCCCGATGGTCAGTCGAGGTTTTGCCGGGGAGTCCAAAACTCCCTGTGAGGTCGGATGTGGTCGCAACACATGCCGCACGCCCGCTGTCATCCTAGACGCGAGCACAAGGCACATCAAGCACCAACACCCGAATTTCACCCCGCCCCTGGGCAGTCATCCGGACATTGGCGTTCCGGATGGGGCCGTCGGAGTGATCCACGGCAAGCTGAGGCGTGTAACAAGTATCAGGGTGCCCCCATGAAACCTGGGTGGGGGAGGGGGGCTTTTCTGAATTCGAGTCCGCGAGAATTCGTGTCACAGGAAAGACCTTGCTTCGGGACAAGTCTTCGCGTCCCGAATCGACAAGCACCGACAGTGCCTTGAAGCCTTCACCCACGATCGGGCAGCGATTCGCCCGGTGAGCCTTCAACAGCCCCTCCCAGAGGAAAGAATGAGCGCCGAAGAGATTCGCCGAGTCGAAGCCCCGACGTGCGTGGTGACGGTGTACATTGCCGGTGAGTACGCCGACGCGGTTGCGAGTTTGCGCCGCCAATGCCTCGAAGACGGGTTGTGTGTTACCGTGACACCAACGACGTTCGTTTACACCGGCGGGGCGGAAACCGGGGTCGCGGTCGGGTTCATCAACTACCCGCGCTTCCCGAAACCGTCCGTCGAAATCGAGGCGCGGGCCATCGCCGTGGCGGAACGGTTGATGCGTGACCTGTGCCAACTGTCCGCCTCGGTTGTGGGGCCGACATCAACGGTGTGGCTGACACGCCGGAAGGAAGACGCCAAGTGATCCACCTGCCCCAACTCCCGCCGGTGCGGTTCTGCCCGTCGAAGGAAACGCTTTCGACGCTGAACGATCGCCAGTGGATTGCCTCGTTCAGCGGTGGGAAGGATTCGACCGCGCTCGTGACGTGGGTGGAATGGCTGAGGCGAATCGGGATGGTGAAGTGCGACACGCCCCGACTGGTGATGAGCGACACGGGGGTTGAATACCCCTTCCTCGGGTCGGTTGCGAATCGTCTGATGGCTGTCCTGACATCGTCAGGATGGGCGTGCGAGATCGTCACGCCGAAGACAGATCAGAAACTTTACTGCCGCATCTTCGGTGTCGGCAACGCACCAACGCATCCGGCGAATCGCCGGATGCGTTGGTGCACGCGGAGTACCAAGACGGACCCGATGGCGAGGTTTGCACGCTCGCTCGGCCCCGACGTTGTTCAACTCAGTGGCGTTCGATGGGGAGAGAGCGACAATCGGGATGGGAAACTCCGCAAGAGCGGATGCGCGGCCGGTGGTGAGTGCGGCTTGCCTGACCCCGGCCCCGGTGTGTACGGCCCGATTATCACTTGGACAGTCTGCAAGGTCGTGGAATGGCTGGAGGGTAAAGCGGGCGACGATGTCAACGCCGTCATCGGTGACATGCTTCCGGCGATGCGTGAACTGGTCGATGTCTATGAGGTTCGTCGTGGGCAAGTCACTTTATTCGACGAACCTCCCACCGTCTCGGCGATGCGGTTCGGGTGCGTTGGTTGTCCGGCGATCTCATCGGACAAGGTGAGCCGTTCGCGGCGACTTCGGCACCGCGCGGACTACTCTCACCTGCGAAGGCTCTACGGTATTTGGAGGCAACTCTACAAACCCCAGAACCGCTGTGTTTGGATCGAAAAAGGCAAGCACGGCATGGGGCCGTTGCGGATGGAGACTCGCAAGCGGTACTTTCCCGAGCTACTCGACATCCAGGCCTCGGCGGGTGTGACGCTCGTGACCGCGGAAGACGAGGCGTTCATCCGCGATTGTTGGGTGCGGAAGGTTTACCCGCGCGGGTGGAGTGAGGCGGACGAGTTGGTGCAACCGCTCAACGACGGGCTGTTCAGCGGCATCGAGTGAGAGCGCGAACGCGGGGCAGCGCTTCAACAGCCCCCGAAGGAGGAAGACCGTGACTGTCAACGAAGCGATCACGAAGAATCTGGTAGAGATGTGGGACAAAGAACCCACTCAAGGAACTCCGGGCGGTTCACGCCTCTTCGCTAAGTGGGTTCGCCTCGGCGAGGACGGCGGATGGGACGACTGGTCGCTAGTCGGCCTGTTCGTCCCCGGACAGCTTCGGTGGCAAGGGCCGACCGCAGGATACGAATACCAGATCGAACAGCGAATCGCGGCTGGTGAATCGGCAGGTCGCATCCAACCCGAACCGGGACTCTTCGTCTGGTGGTGCCGCTCCGAACTCGACGGCCCCGACGGACCTCGCGTCAGCGATTGGGCGGGCAGTTGAGGAAACCGTAGCGAATCCGGTTGACATTTTCCTACCCCGTGTGGATAAACTACCCGCGTCAACATTATCAACGGGGGATGCGCCGTGCCGAGCGTGACGCGCAAGGTGAAGTTTCCCACGCCAGTCCAGGCAGCGGACAATCTGCTGGCTGACTGGCTGGAAGCGTGCGAGAAGAACGATCGGCGTTCACTACTTCGGAAACTGAACCTCGGGCCGCGACTCCTGCGATTGTTTGCGGTGGCGTGCTGTGACGACATCTTCGCGCTGATGAAAGATGAGCGCAGCGTTAGGGCGGTGCGCGTCGCCGAGTTGTTCGCCGACGGACTAGCAACGGAAGAGGAACGAAGAAACGCCGCCGACGCCGCCTACGCCGCCGCCTACGCCGCCGCCGCCGCCGCCGCCGCCGCCGCCGCCGCCGCCGCCGCCGCCTACGCCGCCGCCGCCGCCGCCGCCTACGCCGCCGCCGCCGCCGACGCCGCCGCCGACGCCGCCGCCGCCGCCGCCGCCGCCGCCGGTAGAAAAAGCCGGG
>Ga0247663_1000286_pt1 | contig 10510 bp, 9 predicted proteins | sample CNK04_metaG_FD_190128 | JGI IMG/M metagenome (GOLD analysis project Ga0247663, IMG submission 190128) | Soil microbial communities from Purdue University Martell Research Forest, Indiana, United States - CNK04 | ecosystem: Environmental > Terrestrial > Soil > Temperate forest > Bulk soil | place... | reverse complement strand
GCCGCCGTGTGGAACTCTACATCGCGCCGCGTGAATGGGAGGGCCGTCTGGTAAACGATGTGAAGGATTGCCGTCCCTGCCAGCACGAATCGATTCCCGCTGGAACGTCCGACAACTAGTTCTCCAATCTAATAGGATTAGCGCCTTTTCCTATTAGATGTTCGGCCGTGTGGTCCCGAGCGGTGGGGAAATCGGGACAACTAATTAATTCTCAGATGAGAGGCAAATCATGGCTTGGAATGACGATGAGCCGGAAATCGATAGCGAAGAAGAAATCGAAGAAGACGAAGACACGGAAGAGGAAGATTCCGAAACTGTGGATAGCGATGAGTCCTCAGATGATGAGGAAGACGAGGAAGAATTTGAAGACGACGAAGACGAGGAAGAACTCGAAATCGAGCTAGAGGAACTCTAAATTTAGATTATGGTGCGGCCTTGGGCCGCACCATAGTTCTTGAGGACATCCATGCAACTTGAAACAATCAAGGCTAGAGTCCTAGATAGGTCTATCCAATGGTACAATCGCGCGCACCTGATTTACCTCTATCACAGCGTACGAGCGGCCCAACCTTTACCAAGAAAATGGACTATGCGGGACACCTCCAAGGCATTGGGGATAAGTTTAGGCTCAGTCCACAACTATCTCAGACTACAGGAAGCATTAGAGGCAAATCCAGAACTTAAGAAACTTAGTTTTCGCAAGGCACTAGGGAAAAAATGATTTGCAAACGATGCGGTTATCCTCGCCGAAAAGGGAAGGGCCGGTTCTGCTCACCTTATTGCCGATATCTCTTCAGGATATTCGGCGTATAAAGGACTACCGAGATGCCTAAATTTGTCCCAGGTAGAGGAAGTGCCACTGCCAGAATAATGATGGTGGGCGAAGCTCCCGGCTCCACGGAAGAAGAAACTGGAGAGTGTTGGGTAGGTCCGGCAGGACAACTACTCCAGAAGATTGCAAACGATGCGGGAATATCTCTATCGGATGTCTACTTTACGAATGTGCGGAAATACCAACCGCCAAATAATGACTTCCAAGTATTCAATCCCGGAGAACCTTCACTTCAGGAACAGCTAGAGTTTCTAGATGAGGAAATCAATGCAATCAACCCTAACATCATTGTTTTCCTTGGAGCTAATGCCTTCGAGTCGGTTAGCGATAATAAAGGCATCCTCCTTCATAGAGGTTCGCTGTTTCTCTATAAAGGGAGAAAAGCTCTGGGAACTTTCCATCCCGCGAGATTGCTTCATTCAGATGGGGGAAAATTCGCTCCGTATTGGCAGAAGCACATCATTGAGTTTGACCTCCGCCGCGCCCTCGACGAATCAGGTTCCCGCACCCTTGAACTTCCGCACAGGCTTCTTCAAATCTGCAAATCCCCCTTGCAACTATACCAGTTTGTGGAGCGAAACTCGAAGGATAGCCGCGCGGACGGTTATGTGGATTCGGATATTGAGTCATCTAATTGTATCCCATCCTGTATCTCGCTGGCGTTCCATCCGGGGGAAGCGATAAGCATTCCTCTACTACCATCATTGTGGGGCATCAAGTATACCGACATGACCCCACAAGAGCTAGCTCAGTGCTGGCTCATAGTGGCTAAGATTTTAGCTGACCCAAAATGGAAAAAATCAGGACATAACTTCCATTATGACGAGCCGAAAATCAACCTCTATGGATTCTATCTTGACAAGTTATCGTTCGATACTCAACTCGCCAGTCACTCGCTCTGTCCCGAGTGGCCGCAATCCCTTGCCTTCAACACGTCTATCTGGACTAAGGAACCTTTTTACAAAGAAGAAGGAAGAGGATTCAATCCCAAGAAGGATAAGGTTGATAGACTTCTTCTTTACAACGCAAAAGATTCGGCTGTCACCAATGAAGTTCGCCGGGGGCAGATGCGAGAGATTACTCGTCTGGGTCTTGAAGAATTTTTCTATGACTTCGTGATGAAACTCCACCCTCTCTATCTAGGTATAGAGAAGGTAGGATTTAAGGTAGATGAGGATGTGCGGCGAACTTTAGTGGAGAAATATGTTCAAAGACAGCTGGACAAAGAGCGTGAACTGCACAGCATACTGGGCTTCGACTGCAATGTTGCTAGTCCTAAGCAGGTTGCTGCTACTCTATATGAGCACCTTAAGTTTCCTCGCCGCGCCGGTACTGGAGAAGATGTGCTCGTCTCCCTCATGGGAAACCATGCTAAAACTCCTGAAAAGATTCGAGTTCTTAAACTTATTATCGAAATCCGCAAAGTACGCAAAACAATCGGAACCTATCTCATGGCCTCCCCGGACTACGACGGGAGAATGAGAACAAGCATCTTCATTACTGGGACTGAAACAGGTAGGACCAGTGATAGGATTATGGAACCACCTCTACGCCCCGAGGCAATGGGTCTAGCTTTTAAGACTATGACCAAGCATGGAGATGTCGGCGCGGACCTGCGGACCATATTCGTACCGGATACCGGACATGTCTTTGTCAACATGGACTTGAGTCAAGCAGAATCTAGAGTAGTAGCCAATCTAGTCGAAGATTATGAAAAGCTGAGGTTAATGAATGAGCACGATATTCATTCGGTTACGGCGTCCTGGGTATATGGTGGAGATTACGCAGCATGGACTAAAGCGCGGCACGGAGGAAATGAGCCGCCTGAAAGGTTTATTGGAAAGACTTTGCGGCACGCCGGTGAACGAGGAATGGAAAAAAGACGACTTATGGAAATCGTTAACACCGACTCGGAAAAGTACGGAATTGACCTTACAATTAGTGAGTACAAAGCCGGCCTCATCCTTGACGTTTTCCATAGAAACGATAGGGGTATCAGAGGTGGAAGCGATGGAACTTGGACAGACTTTAGCGGAGTTAGTCGGCCCAGCTATTTTAAGCTAATCGAGGACGCGCTCAAGGACAATAATAGATTGCTGGTCGGCCCCTACGGTCGGCGAAGGATTTTCTTTGAGCGGTGGGGGAAGGACTTATTCAAGGAAGCCTACTCCCACTTACCGCAGCAGATAGTTGGGGACAAAATCAAGAAGGTGATGCTAGCTATCAAGCATTATCTACCAAACACCCAAATAATCCTGGAGAGTCATGATGCCTTCATGGCTCAGGTTCCAATTCCCTGTGTCGATGAATTCGTCAAGGTTGGACAGGCAGCGATGACCGCGCCAATTCCATTCACTGGAACATTCCCTCGACCAGATTTAGTCATTCCATGTGATGTGGAAATTGGAGTCAAGAACTACAAAGAGCTTAAAAAGTATAGGAAACTATGATAGTCATAAGACGCATAGTGTTCAAGATTGGAGTTGAGACTCTACTGTTTGACGGCGCGGACTACTGGGTTTCACTGAAGAACAAAACCTACAGTAATGTTTTCAAGATTCCTCGGGAACGGGAAGATGCTTGGTTTAAACTGTTTGGAGTATGGAGATTAAGAAAATGATTGAAGATGATCTCAAGGCAATCGAAGCATCAGTGGCATCCATCCGCGCGCAGTTGCCATCTAACCTAGCTAGGGTCAGTACCACAGAAGATCTACAAAAAGCTGTGGATGACTTTACAATCAAAACTATTCTAGTCAAGCCCGGACTCTACGGAACATTAACATTAAGGAATGGAGTTAGAGGAGTAACTATCAGACCAGATACAATTCTAGGTGAGGGTAGGGTTAGTAATGACTGGAAGGAATCTCTAATCAAACTAGCTCAGCTTGATTGTGAGCCAAAGGCTGAGAGTTACTACCTAAATGGATTCCAGTTTTTGCCAAGAACTGACCCAGGTTATCCCATTATCAATTTGGGAACAGACAAGGAAACGAATCCACTAAACACTCCAAATAACATTTGGTTTAATCAGTGTATCATCTCCGCGGACCCCACTAAAGGTGGGAAGCGTGGAATGGCGTTGAATTGCCGTATTGTTTATGTAATGCATTCCCTACTGGAGAACTTTAAGTATAGTTCAGATAGTCAGGCAATCCAAGCCCAGAATGGTCCCGGCCCGCATACAATCAATGACTGCTATCTCTCAGCCTCAGGAGAGAATTTCCTTCTAGGCGGAGCAGACCCAACCAACGAATTGATGATTCCAAGTAATCTCACCTTCACTAATAATCTCTGCACGAAGGATATGACTTGGATGGGGATGGCAGGAGTTACCAGTAAGAACTGCTTCGAGCTGAAGAATATAATCGGTGCGATAATCGAGAACAATATCTTCGAGAATTCCTGGACCTCAGGTCAGACAGGATATCTGGTAGTCTTCACTCCAAGGAATCAAGGCGGGTCCGCGCCATTTACCGTAGTTAGAGATGTGGATTTTCGTTGGAACGTAATGAGGAATGGCGGTGCGGGGATCAACATGATTGGGGATGATAATGTTAATCCTTCTCAGCGAACCGAGAATATTACCATCGAGCAAAACTTGATGTATGATATTGGAACCCTCCCCGGCGCGCAGCGACTCAATATGATTGGAAGAAATCCACTAAATGTGAACTATCGAAACAACACCATGATTGGAGTCAAAGTTAATAGTTTTTTGGACTTCGAGATGGGTGCGGAAAACTTTAGTGCGCTGAATAACTACTTCTCTGAGGGGAGTTATGGTCTTAAAGGTACTTATACTGGAAGTGTTACTGGTAATATCATTGGCCCTCCTGTTGCACCTCGTCTTATCAAGTATGAGCCAGGTAATGTTAAGACCACTCTACCACTAGGACCAGACTACAAATATCAGCAAGACCCAAGTAAAGGATGTGACATCGATGAACTCCGAAGGAGGGTTAAATTCTAATGACTGATCCAGCCGTCCTCCGACGACTCGTGGAGCAGTGGCGCGAGGAGCTACATCGAGAGACGAATGCGGCCCGCTACACCCTGCTCGACCGCTGTATCTATCAGGTGAACGCCGTTCTCGCCATGGAATGTGGCGTCCCTAGAAACCGAAACCTTGTGGCCCGTTGGCGTGACGAGGGGGGCGCATGGACCGTGAGCGAGATGGCAGGATTTATCGAAGAACTCCTCGCCGCCCTCGCCCTGTCCGTCGATTCCCCATGCCTGAATCCTGATTATTGCGGTATAGGTGATGCTGACACTATATGTGCTAACTGCCAAACCAAGGAAAAACCATGAGAATAGTAGTCGTAGGAGATTCCTATGGTGAGATAGTAGCATGGTGTAGAAACCACAATTTCGATATTCACAAAGACGTATATTACATCTACGAGAAGGGAGATATGAATAAACTCTATGAGATAGAGATACAGAGTGTGGTGTTTTTACCATCATTCTATAGTTTACCATTTACCACTCAGGTGGACATGCTTAACATGGTAGCAAGCCGCATGAGATTGAGTCCTCCACGAAAGGAGAAATGAATGCTACTGATACTTGTTTATGTCATAGGTGTCTATGCGGTGATATACTTAGATAGCCTAAGTCGAGTGCGACTGGAGGAAAGAAAGCGAAAAGTTGGCGGTAAAAGAGATGAATGATGGATTTTCTCAAAGAATTGATGGATTCGACCAATGAGTACGAATCCCCTAGGCAGTTTTGGTACTGGAGCGGGCTAGCAATGCTGTCTGCTGCGGTGAAGGATAATGTCTGGGTTGAGAGAGGGGGTATCCAGGAACTAAATGTGTATCCGAATGTCTACATCATGCTACTGGCTAAGTCAGGATTGCGGAAATCCAATCCAGTATCATTTGCGCGGCGAATAGTTAAGATCAATGAATTAACTCGGGTCTACTCTGGTCGGTCATCTATTGAAGCGATAGTGCAGGACTTAGGAAAAGCCTACACTACACTATCCAAAAAAGTTATCGTTGATGCTTGTGGACTTGTGACCGCGAGTGAGTTCTCCTCGTCGTTGATTAACAATCCTCAAGCGTTGACCATTTTGACTGACCTGTACGATAGGAACTATAACTCAGGTGAGTGGAGATCGATGATGAAAGTGGCAGGAGTGGATAATTTGAAGAATCCCACCCTGTCAATGCTAGTAGCAACGAACCCCGCGCATCTACAGGATTTCGTCTCCGCGAAGGATATGTATGGCGGGTACTTCGGCCGCACATTCATTATCCAGGCGGATAAGAAACACAGGTCATCCAGTTTATTCGGTCAGAAGATGGGGAGGACACCAGACATCATATTACTAAGTGACTACCTGAAACGAATCAGTAAACTGAGTGGAGCTTTTACCAATACCGAGCAAGCAGCAAAGATTTACGACTATTGGTATCAGCAACACGATTTAAATGCAGGAACAAATGGAAATGAGGACCGCACCGGGACTGAGGAGAGGACTGGGGATAGTGTCTTAAAGGTTGCTTCATTACTTTCTCTATCCCAGAGTGAGGACATGATAATTAGGGAGGGTCATATTGAACAGGCAATCAAACTTTGTGAGCCATTAATCAATACGGCTGGCCGAGCAACGAAAGGAAAGGGCAAATCCAACTTCGGTGAGGCAACAGCAATAGTTCTCGAAGAACTATGGAAGAACAAAGGAGAGATAAGTCGAGAGCGGCTTCTAGAGAAGCACTGGGCAGATTTCGACGCACTCGATTTGAACAGGATAGTTATTACTTTGGAGGGACAGAAAGCAATACAGGTCAAGCAGGATGGGGCAAAAACGATTTACGTCATGCCCCCTGGGGTCTGGGACCAGTACGATAAGTTTAGGCGGACCAAAACCATTGATTAGCGGATGAGGTCCGGTGCGTTCCCTGAAAGGAATTTATTGAATGGATTCACAGGCGCTACTGCTGGACGGCCGCCACGAGCGCGCCTAGATTTTGGCGTGTAAGACTGAACACCAAATCCAAGCACAGAAGCAGGGATAGTAACGGGTAGCATCTTTGGATCTTCGTGGGCAACTTCCCAGATATCCTGAGCGATCATCGGCGCGTAACGGCGTAGAACTTCCGGGCCTACTTCAAATGGATCACCTTTATAGTCCTTACCGCTCAAGATCCCCGTGATGAATGATGGGATAGGGGCTTCTTTATTCTGGAAGAAGTTATAGACCACATCCAATCCAGTCGGAGCCACTGGAGATGAACCAAACTTATTCACCTTACCCGTATTGGTGCTCTTGGAACTTTGAGTTAGTACCTGCGCGGCGAACCGAATATACTGCCCCATACCGCCAGTCATATCGATTCGAGTTTTTCCAAATCTAGCCTTTCCGAAATCAGCACTGCGCGGGTCCAACTCCACGCTAGCCCCGGCTAGCTTAGCCAGATAGAGCATCGAACTGGATAGTGCAGCAGTACCAAGTAAATCCCTAATAGCCTGAGTCTTGACGAATCTATCAATCCTTGGGTCCATGTAGGTCAGGGGATTGAGTATCTGAAATCTAGAAGCCATCAAGCGCGGCGCGAAGAAGAATGCATTTAATGCCGTGGCAGATTCCTCTAGCTTCTTCATCCCGAACTTCCCTCGACCAGTAGCCATGTTAATGTAATCAGCTATCTGAGGAAGCACTTTACCATAGCGTTCTGGCTCCATCCCCCCACGCTGCGCCTCTAGAATCATAGAATCGAATAGGTCCGCGCGGATTTTATTCAGGCCATAGGTATATGCTTGAGCAGAGGGCTTAAATAGCCATTTCCCAAGTACTGGAATATCCTCTAGTAGAGTAGACATGAATCTTTCTTCCCGATTCGCTAGGTCTTTACCTAGATCAGTAAAGGCAAGTCCTACATTCTGCATAAGCGGGAAGGTTCTCCGATTTTCAATCTCCTCCATACCCTTAATGTAGTTCACTTCTTTAAGAGCTTTAACCATCGGTATGACGTTAGTCCAGAATTGCTTTCTGGTGGAGACAAAATAAGCCTGCCTAAATAGGGCAGACAAGTCACCAGACGACATAGACTGTCTACCGATTTGAGCCACACTCATAGCCGTATTCCACACAGGCTGTTTAACTGGTGGAACTCCCGGCAATTCTGGTTGGCCAATTCTAGTAGGAATAGGCTCAACATCTCCTGGAGTAACTGAACCTTTCTCCCACATACCTGGAGCACCAAGGGTAGGCTGTTCCGCTAGTTCCATCGCTACAGCTTGAGCGCGCCATTCAGGACTATTAAATTCTGGCGAATCAATGAAGGTTCTTGGGGGTTCCTTTGGACCCAAGCTAACTGGTGGAGCATCAATGTTCCTAATCTTAGGCATTGCCTCCGTGGGCAGGACTGTCTCCCCACGTCGAATTTGGTCTAGGATAGTCTCCTGAAGTTTCTTGTCCAGTTCTTGGAACCAAGGCTGTTCCCGCATTTTATCGAGGTCCGCACGAATCTTAAGGGATCTCGCAGCACTAGGCGGTAAATCCCCCGGTCCAACCGAACCAGATTCTCCACCCATACCGTAGTCTCGGGCAGGCTTGGGGAATTTCTTTAATAGCTCGGCATCCTGCATCGCAACTGCATCATCCTGTAATTTCTTGATGAACATGCGTTGCGTTTTAGTATCCATTGTAGCGAATTCAGGTGAGGCTACTGCCATCCGTTTAGCCGCCGCCTTCAGTTCGCTATCATAGATTCGCTGCGCCATTCTCTGGTCGTGCGTAGCTAAATCCCCGACTCCACCAACCTCATCTCCAAGATTGCGCGGCGTTGATTCTCTGATGTTTCTGATAGTCTTGAGTCGATTCTCTAGACTTAAATCCGTATCCCCTAGCACATCCCGAATGCCAGATTTTACCCAAGGTTGACCACCGACATCCTCAAGTGCCGTAGCTAGAGGTTTAGCTGCCCGCATCATTCTACCAAAGCCGGGCATCCCAAGGAATTGCTCTCCCATAGGAGCAATATAGGGCATGAAATCCCTAAGCTCCTTAGGATGGGCAATAGACTGGAGCATCGGATTATCTACTGTAGCACCTAGAATGTCATGCTTTATTGACCCAAAGAATCCACCCAGATAGGTATCCGGCTCATGCTCGGGTTCCGTGAGTGTATCCTCTAACGGCTTACCGAATTTATCTACTGGAGGCGCTTCAGCTGTGCGGTCTGGAAAAGGAGTAAATTCATGGTCGCTAGACCGCTCTACTGGCGCGGCGGTCGCTCGAGTTTTCCAATCAAAGTCTTCGATTTCCTCTGGAGTAGGATCGCGCTCCTCATTCCAGGGCATTTCTATCCGTACCCCACGCTTAGTTATAGGCATGAGGGTATACTTTGATCTGATTTTCGGGCGTCCAGAATCTACTGATGGAAGTGGGGGATACATCAGCGATTTCTCCTACGCGGAACTCTAGTATTCCCGTTAGGTCCAGGTAGATTTATATCACCAATTCCAGGATCATTGGGGTCAGTCCCTCCCAGGGAGTATATTTTAGCGCGACGTTCAATCTCCTTACCAAGATATTTGTAGATATTTGGGTCGAATCCCTCAATCTTGCCTGGGTCAACCTGTAGGGACCATTTATTGTTAGGCAGCATCTCGAAGTACTTAGCGAACATTTCCTCCGATACCAGCTCCTGAGCAGCTACTTCTCTACCCTGACTTATCCTATTTGCACTATTCAGGTGCACCGCGCCCTTATCTTTATCTAGTTCCTGCCCGCGTAGGTCAAGGTTAGCCTCACCAGTCGCGGCCCTTCGTTTAGCAACATCTAGCATCGCCGCATTATGGGCATTTGTGATTAGCTGTTGCTTCCTAGCATCGCTAAATCTAGCCCACTCCAGCGAAGTAATTGGAGTTCCGTTCGGATACTTTAGTTGCTGGACATTTCCGTCAGACATCTTCTGGACAAGATTTCCCTTGTCATCGGAGAACGGCGCACCCACTGGCTTGATTTTCTTCAGTTCGGCTAGTCTTGCCCGGCTAAGTTCCGTGGCAGCTCCACGCGAATTAGATAGACTCCGCGCATTTTCACTGGCAATGCCTAGGCGGGTAAAGTCAATACCTGCCTGCATACCTCGATTCAATGCCTGACTACGCCGGTTCAAATCTTGACTTTCTAGTTCAGCGGCATGTTGCATTGGGGTAATCTTATTTCCCCATTCTTCCTGTGCCTGCCGGTATGGACGTTCTAGCTGAGACTGCGCCGCAACAATGCCTCGACTCGGTCCTTCCAAATATCCAGTCCCAAATCCAGTCAACGCCGCACCGAATTTCCCTAACTTCCCAGGTTGATATTGCTCCCTAGTAGGCATGTTCTCTAGATGCTGGCTAAACGCCTCCATTTTCTGGCGCGGCTCGGCGTCGAGTTTAGCCATTGCATCGATATATTTTTGCATATTCGCGGCGTCGTACATCAGCCCGCCACGTTTCTGCACAGTCTGCTCTAAACCATCTAAATCCCGAGTAGATGCTCCAGTATAGGCGCTAGTCATTCCACCTAATGGATCATCATCCTCATCATCGTCAGGCTCGACTTCATGAGGATCTTCCTCAGGCGGAGGATTATAGAATTGGGCAGGATTCTGACTCTGCCGCAAAACTCCACCCTGCCTTGGGTCTGACCCCATAGGATTCATAGCCCTATTTCTACGTC
>Ga0247663_1000281_pt1 | contig 10606 bp, 12 predicted proteins | sample CNK04_metaG_FD_190128 | JGI IMG/M metagenome (GOLD analysis project Ga0247663, IMG submission 190128) | Soil microbial communities from Purdue University Martell Research Forest, Indiana, United States - CNK04 | ecosystem: Environmental > Terrestrial > Soil > Temperate forest > Bulk soil... | reverse complement strand
CGAGGGTCAGTGGGCGCTCCCGCAAGTGCTGAACGCCGACCTCTACGTCATTCACTCCATCTTCCCGAAGGGCGCACGGCATCTCATCGAGACCGCGCAGAACCGGAAGGTGAAAACCGTCTTTGTCGCCCACGGGATTCCTGAGTACGCGATGGACGAAGCCGTGAAAGCGTTTGAGCAAGCCCAAGCCTCGCAGGCCGAATCGTTTGGCGATGTGTGGTTCCTGCTCCGGCACTGGCTGAAAGAGGCTGATGCGTTTGTCACGTTCAACCCGCGTCACGCCGCGCTCTACGACCGTATGGTCCCGAGCGAACGGAAGGTGGACGTTGTGCCGATGGGCGTAGATCGAGCGTTCTGGTCTGCGCCGTGTGTGGCAGAGCCGATGTTGGGGAATCCCTGCGTCTGGATGAGCGAGAACCAGAACCGCATCAAATGGGCGCTGGATACGATCATCGCGTGGCCGTTTGTAATGGACGCGCTCCCCGAAGCCCACCTCCACGCGCACTGGATTCCGCTCGACTTGCACCGCTTCTTCATTGACCTGGCGAACGCGAACGGCGCGGCGTATGGGGCGACGATTGATTCGCTCCACTTCACGCACCAGCGGATGAAGGAACTGTGGCAGACGGCGCATTTCATTCTCTCCCCGACGCGCTACGGCGACATCACGCTCTTGGCGATGGAAGCCAACGCGGCAGGCCGTCCGCTCATCACGTACAAGGGGAACGAGTACGCGCAATTCTGGCTCGAAGAAGGCGACCAACGGCGGATGGCCGAACAGTTGGTAGCGATCTTCAAGGGCGAAGTCAAAGCGCGTCCCGTGCTGCAAGCGCCTGACCTTTCGGACATGGGCCGTGCGATGCTCGCGGTCTATGCGCGAGTGTTGGGATTGCCGACGACGCAGAGCGTGGGAACGCCTCCCCTTCAATTGGTGGTGGACGAACCTTCAGCCGTCGCGGAGGCTGTCTAATGCCGCGCTATGGCAAGGTGGAGAATGAAGTCCACGCGAGCGCCAAGATCGGTGAGGACACGATGATCTGGTGGTTCGCTCGCGTCCTGCAAAACGTCGTCATTGGGAAATGCTGCTCGATTGGTGGCGGGACGGAGATTGGTAGAGGCTCGACGATTGGCGACTACTCGCGCGTCGGGGCCAACTGCTTCCTTCCCTCCAACTCGCAGATCGGGCAATACGTGTTCATCGGTCCCGGCGTAGTCTGCACGGATGACCGCTACCCCAGAGTGCCCGCACCCGGAGACCCCGCCTACGATGCCCGTCCACCAGTGATTGAAAACGGCGCAAGCGTCGGGGCCGGGGCGGTCATTCTGCCCGGAATCAAGATCGGGGCTGGCGCGAGAGTCGCGGCGGGCTCCGTGGTCACGCACGACGTTCCGGCGGGGGCCGTGGTGAAAGGCTCTCCCGCTCGCATCCACGCCTTGAGCGCCGAAGGCCAGCGCGCAGGCTTTGGTTCGGCTACACCCCTCGTCGAAGATGCGGGGGTGCAAGTATGACGGAACGTGTGGCCGTGCGGAACGCCGCAGACCCCAAGCAAGTGAAGGCCGCTGCCGAATCGGAAAAGCTCCGCGCCGATCGGGACTTGGACGATATGCGCGTGATGCTCGATAACCCGATTGGACGGCGGGTGCTAGAGCGCATCTTGGCGCAGTGCAAAGTGTTCGGCTCCATCAAGCCCAATCGCGGCGATCCAGGCTCCGAGATTTACTACCTCTCCGGCCAACAGGACTTAGGCCACTGGCTGCTGGCCGAGATTGGCAAAGCGGACCCGAGAGCCTTTTTGGTGATGATGGCTGAAAAGGCCAAACTCACCGATTTCATTGTCACGCCTCAACCTCCCTCAGACGACGAGAGCGACGACCAACTATGACCAGCGTTGAAGTGACCCCGGAAGTAACACCGTCTGTAACAGAGTCCGTCGCCAGTTCTGTCGCCTCTACGACTGAAAGCCAGCCGTCGAGCGCCGCGTCTGTGGCGGAATCCGTGCAAAGTGCAACACCATCAGTCACGCAAAGTACGGCATCAAGCGAGTTGAGCACGGCGAGTGCTACCGAAAGTGTGGCGAGTTCGGTTGCGTCAGTCGCAGCGGGACCGCCTGAAACTTACAAGTGGGTAGTGAAGCCGGGGGTCGAAGCGCCTCCTGCCTTGATTGAGAGGACAGCGGCCATTGCGCGCTCGCTGGGACTCAGCAATGAGGCGGGGCAAGCGTTGTTTGACGCCGAAGTCTCGCGGGTGGCAGGCGAGAAAACCGCCAACGAAAAAGGCGGCGAGGTGTGGCAAGCTCGCGTGGATGGGTGGACGAGCGAGGCCGTGAAAGACCCTGTGATTGGTGGGTCGCCGGAGAAGTTCGCGCAGTCCATCAACCTTGGCAAACGCGGGCTCGATCAAACCGCCTCTCCCAAGCTGGTCGCGTTGCTTCAGGAAACGGGGCTCTATGCTCATCCCGAAGTGATCCGCCACTTTCGGAGCATTGGCGAACGACTCGCTGAACCCGCGCTGGTCACGGGCTCGGCGCAACCTTCTGCCCCGGCCAAGACGCTCGCAGAACGACTCTACGAGAACGATGGCATGGGGCCGAAATCAACCTGACCTCTAGAGGACTGTCCTCATGACGACCGCAGTTGGCAATACCGTTCTTACGCTACTTGACGTAGCGAAGCGGCTCGACCCGGATGGCAAGATTCCCGCGATTGCGGAACTCCTGTCCATCTCGAATGAAATCCTGCTCGACATCCCGTGGATGGAAGGCAACCTCCCCACGGGCAACCGTACGACCGTCCGCACCAACTTGCCCACGGTCGCGTGGCGCTTGCTCAACGGTGGCGTCACGCCGTCCAAGAGCACGACCGCGCAGATCGACGAAGCGTGTGGCAAGCTCGAAGCGTGGAGCGAAGTGGACGTCGCGTTGGCGAAGCTCAACGGCAACATCGGCGCGTTCCGCCTTTCGGAAGCCAAAGCGTTCATTGAAGCGATGAACCAGGAGTTTACGTCCGTGCTCTGGTACGGGAACTCCGGCCTCAATCCCGAAAAGTTCACGGGCTTTTCGGTGCGCTACTCGGCGCTCTCGACCGTCGCGGGCACGCTCGGCAAGCAGAACATCATCGACGGCGGTGGCACGGGTTCCGTCAATACCAGTGTGTGGCTCATCGGCTGGGGCGACAACTCGATCCACGGCATCTACCCCAAAGGCTCGGTCGCTGGCCTTCAGCACAACGACTTTGGCGAACAGACGGTGCAGACGTCAACCGGCATCGGCACAGGCCGCTTGCGCGCTTTGCAGGAGCAATTCATTTGGGATTGCGGCATCGCAGTCAAGGATTGGCGCTTTGGCGTCCGGCTCTGCAACATCGACACGACGAACCTTGTGGCCGAAACGACGCCGACCGATCTCACCAACAAGATGATCCGTATGACGGCGCGTCCCCCGTATGGCGTGGCGGGTGGCTCGGCCAAGTGGGCGTTCTACATGAACCGCACGGTATTCGAGATGCTCGACATCCAGCGGTTTGAGAACGTCCGTACGGGCGGCCAGTTGCGCTATGAAGTGGTGGACGGCATCTCGACGCCGATGTTCCGCGGCATCCCGATCCGTCGCAGTGATTCGCTCCTCAACACCGAAACCCGCGTGACATGAGTTGAGGTTGTCACTCACTCACCTCACTCATTCACTTTCAGGAGTTCACCATGTTTCTTGACGTACAGACTCAACTCAGCGCCTCTCAGGCGTTCACGGGCAACGGCCCGAACCTTTCGACGTTCAGCTACGATTTGGGGGCGGAACTGCGGACAGGCTCCGGCTTTCCCGAAGTGGGACGCGGCGAACCGTTGGCGATTGTGCTGGCAGTGACGGTCGCGGCCAAAGTCTCGGGCACGAACGAGACGTACCAGTTCGATGTCATTCAGGCGACGGACGCTGGACTGACAACGAGCGTGGACATTCTGGCGACGTACCCCTTCACCAATGCGTTGGCGACTTCCATTCTGGTTGCTGGGGCCATTCTGGTGATGACGATTCCTCCGGGCCATAGCGCCGCGTCGGCCAAGCGGTACTTGGGCTATCAGGAGTCGGGCACGAACACGCCGACGATTACGTGTACCGCGTGGATTGCGCCGATGGATATGGTGCAGAAGTTCCGCGCCTACGCGACGAACATCATCGTACTGTAAGACTGAATCAACGGGTGGAGGGGCGCTCACGCATCCAGCGCCGCGCCCCTCACCTTCACTACTCAGGAGTGTTATGGCAGACCGCGATTACGATGAGCAGGCCCCGGAAGAAAAGAAAGATGTGGTCCGTGTCAAGGCGCTAGAGCGCGGTTTCTACAATACGCTGGTCCGTAATCCGGGCGAAGTGTTTTGGTTCGATACCAAGTTCATGCGCTGCTATCCGCCTGAGATGCACGAGTATCTCGACTCAGGGACGGGCACGATGAAAACGGGGCCGAAGGGTGGGCCAATTGATCCGAACGCTTGCACGATCATCACGACGCCGCGGGGCGAGTTTGAGTTGCCGACGTGGGTCGAGCTTGCGCCTGACGATGCGCCCCTCACCCCGACGAATCGCGCTGCGCCGGATACCGCAGGGCACAGACTGAGTTACCACGGACAAGTGACGACCGCTGGACGTTCCAGCGATGTTCTCTAACGACTGAGGAAGGACGATGGCAGACGCCACTACGGTCAACATCATTGATAGCTCGGTGAACGTCATTGGCGTCCATATGACGAACATCTCGGACGGGACGGGCGAGTCGGGAGTCAAGAAAATCGACATCGCTACCCTCCTGAATTACTGGAAGGTGCAGCCCAACGGCTTGCGCTTAACGTCGATGCGCTGGGCGATGCAGGGATTTACGTCGGTCAAGATTGCGTGGGACCGCACGGCAGGCGCGAACACCGCCGCGACGATCTCGGGCAACGGTTTTGACGATTGGCGGGGATTCTCGATTGACCCCAACTTCACGAAGCTGACGGGCTGCATTGACCCGAACGAGGGGAACGCGGACAACAAGGGGTCCATCCTCCTGACGACGAACGGGGCGGTGAATGGGGCGACGTACGACATCACGCTCTTTTGCGAACTCGCGCAGAACGGAGCGCCGTAACGATGGATCGTCGGTGGGTGGCGGCGATGATGGCGAACAACAACGGGGGCGGTTCTCCGCTCGTGTTCAACTATGTCTCTGGGGGAACCGGGATGAACGCCACGCTCATTTTCAATCGGGCTGACGCGACCACGTGCGCGACGTACATCGACAGCAACGGCGTCATTCAGACGGTGGTCGCGAACGTTGCCCGTACGCAGTACACGGGTGGGATTGCCGGGCTGTTGCTAGAGCCGTCGCGGGTTAATAGAATTTTTGATTCGAGTAACTATTCGACCAGTAACTGGGCAAGAACGAGCATCACTTCAGCACAGAATGCCACGGGGCCTGACAGTGTATCCAGCTCTGCCTCCACGTTGTCAGCTACCGGGGCAGCAGCCAGTGTGGATCAGAGTACGGGCGTTAACCTCATTGCTGGTACAAGTGGGGCGCTAACGTATCACGTCAAGGTCGGGACCGGGGCGGTTTTCGCCTTCTTTGGCATTACGAATGACGCGGTGCTGCATCGCGTATGGGTCAATCTTTCGACTGGCGTTCTCTCCTCGAAAGACCAAGCGGGAGATACCGCGACGACGTTGGCTCTTGCAAATGGGTGGTATCGCATCACCCTCACGCTCACCGCAACCAATACCATCAATCCTAATATCCGCGTGGGACTTTCTAGGACGAGCGGGGCGACAGATAGTCAGAACGGAGATACTGCACTTATCTACGGCGTGCAGTGCGAGCAAAATGTGGCTTCCCCTTCCAGCTATATCGCCACCACGACAGCGGTGACCCGAGCGATTGATAATGCTCGCTTCGCACTCCCTACGGCGCTCACGATTCTCCGCTCCACGACGTTCTACATCAGTCACGTGAGCGGGCAACCCTCGACGTTCGACGGATCGTTCGTCTGGTTGATCGGGGCGAATGCTGGTGCTCGCTTGGCACTCACCCGTACAAACGGCGGCGCATCGTACACGCTCACACACAACAACGGCTCAACGTCTGTCAGTGCGACGGTCGCCGCCACTGTTGCGATTGGGGATCTAGTGGAGTTGCGCGCACTGCTAAACGATGACGGGTCCATTCAACTCGGCGTCTCCATCAATAGCGCAGCAGAAACCGTCGGCACGGCATCCGCCGCGAACACGTTGGCGAGTGCGTGGGCCGCGAATACCTGGTATCTCAACACGGACGCCACGCCAGCGAACGCCGGAGAAACCACGGGAGTACGCGCATTGAAAGCGGCGCTTGGTCCTCGCAGTATGGCCGTGATGCGGCAACTGACTTAACGATGACCGCTACCGAAATCCGGGGGCGCAACAACCCGCTCATCTGCGAATGTGATGGCGTACCCTCGGCTGACCAATTTCGCCCCGGTGGTGTGTTGGGTTTGACGCTCCCGTATTTGATGATTGAACGCACGACGCGGGCGCTCTACTCGCGGGATAGTTCTGGAGCCGTGGTGCAAGTGCTAGAGAGTCCGTTGGTGTTTATCTACACGCCGTAAAAGAGGATTCGCTCAATGGCTGTCACGACACGCAACCGCAATAACCCGCTCATCTGGGAGTGCGACGGCCAGCCGTCTACCGCGCAATTTCTTCCCGGTGGCGTGAACGGTCTCACGTTGCCGCTCCTCATGATTGACCGCACCACGCGCACGCTGTACGCCGTGGATACGAACGGCGCACTGGTGAGTCTCGTCGCGGTGCCCGTATCATGACCGGACGCAACGTTGTCTCCACTGTCGCCATCTGCAACCAAGCCCTGAGACACATTGGGCAGACGGCAGGCATTGTCGATTTCGATAACGACGCGAGCGAAGCGGCGGAAGCGTGTCGCACGTTCTTCCCGCAAGTCGTGGATGAAATCTTGAGCGACTATCCGTATTCCTTTGCGCGGAAGTTTGCCAATCCCGCACGAGTCGCTGGCCCAACGCCCCCCGCGATTGACGGGCAATTCCTCTACAGCTACCGCGTCCCGGTGGACTGCTTGACGATTCGCCGGATTGTAAACCCGACTGATCCCGTTCGCACGGCATTCAATACAATTCCATTTCTCATTGGGCAGGACGACAGCGGACTCCTGATGTACTGCAATGTCGAGCCCGTGGACGCGACGGACTCTACCGCGGCGATCCCGCAGATTGAATACACGATGACGTTTGAGTCGAGCGCCTTTTGGCCGTCGTCGTTCGGGCAGATGGTGTCGTTCCTCTTGGCGTCCTATATGGCTCCGAGTTTGACGGCGGGCGATAAGTTCGGCTTGGGCAAGCGGGCCTTGATGCTCTACGATTGGGCGCGGCAGCGAGCGCAGAATCTGGACGCGAACCAACAGCAAGCCGATTTGCCACCGAACGCCGCGTGGATCGAAGCCAGGGACCAAGGCACGGGCTCCGAGTGGCCGTTGGGCGGCACGTGGACTGCGTTCCCCTCGTCGCTCCCGTAAGCGATGGCGAGCACTTCGCAACACAGTTTCGCCAAAGGGGAAGTCAGCCCGAGCCTCTATGCTCGGTGCGATTTGGCGTTGTATACGTCGGCGCTCCGCACGCTCCGAAACTTCATTGTGTCAAAGGAAGGCACGGCCAACTATCGCCCCGGTACCGAGTTTGTCTGCGCGGTGGCGAATAGCTCGAAGCGCGTCCGCTTGCAAAAGTTCATCTTCAATGACTCTCCGGCGAACGTGCTCGTCTTGGAGTTTGGCGACGGCTATATCCGATTCATTCAGGACGGCGCGCAAGTCGAATCGTCGCCCGGTGTCCCGCTCCAAGTGGTGACGACGTACACCGAAGATGAAGTCAACGAAATCCAAATCGTCCAGCAGGGCGATGTGATGACGCTCGTACATCAGGCGCACGCTCCCGCAGAACTCAAACGCATCTCGGCGCTGGTTTGGACGCTCACGGATATTGACTTCAACCCTACGATGTGGGGGCCGAATAACGCGGTAGCCACAGGAGGCGCAGCGGCGGCAGGCTTGACGTTCTTCTACGCCATCACTTCGGTGGATGCGAACGGCGTCGAGTCGTTGGCGATCACGCAACCGCCGCACCCGCCCTACACGGCGAGCTATGCGTTCCTCGCCGCGAACACCCAGCCCACGGCGGCGGCTCCGGTGTTGGTGTCGTGGGATGCGGTGACGGACGCGGTGAGTTACAACGTGTATCGCTCGACGTTTGACACGGGAGAGAATACGCTGGGTTATATCGGCAACTCGCTCACCAATGCCTTTAGCGATCCCGCTATTACCGCTGACCCACTTACGCAACCGCCCGTCTCGCGCTTGCCGTTTGATTCGTCCACGCATTGGCCGGGAGTCGTCGGGTTCTATCAACAGCGGCGCATCTTCGCCAATACGACGGACGATCCCGCGCAAGTCCTGACCTCTCGCGTCGGGGACTACGCCAACTTCCGGCTCTCCATTCCGCTCCAAGACGATGACCCTGTCACGTTCGCGCTCGCCTCCAACACGATTGACGAGGTAGAGCACGTGGTAGACTTGGGGACGATGATCGTCTTGACGCAAGGCTCAGAGTGGTTCTGTAATGGCGACTTGAACGGCACGCTGACGCCCACGGCGATCAATGCGCGCATCGGCTCGACCAACGGCACCACGGCGTTACGGCCTATCAAAGTGGACGGAGCGTTGCTCTATGTCGCAGGGCTCGGCACGGCGATCCGCGAATTACTCACCGATATGCAGAGCGGCGCGATTCGTTTCACGGGCACCGACCTGACGGCCACGGCTACGCACTTGTTCAACGGCTACACGATCACCGACTGGGACTGGCAGCAAGTCCCGACGATGATTGCGTGGATGGTGCGGAGCGACGGCACGTTGCTCGGCCTGACGTACATCAAAGAACAACAGATGTTGGCGTGGCATCACCACGATACGGACGGCGAGTTTGAGAATGTCTGCGTCGTGCCGGAAGGCTCAGAGCATCGGGTGTATGTCGTGGTGAAGCGGACGATCAACGGCCAGACCGTGCGCTACATCGAACGCTTCCGCTCTCCCGTCATTCTGGATGTGGTCGCGGACTCCGCGTTTCTGGATTCCTCGCTGACCTACGATGGGCGAGACTACGGGACAACGAGCGGCACAACGTTAACGCTGACTGGCTCAGGCTGGACGACGAACGATCCGCTAACACTGACGGCGAGTGCCGCAGAGTTTGACGCAGCCGACGCGACGGACGGCAATGCGCGAGTCTTGCGCGATAATGCGGGCGATGAAGTCACGGTTGTCATTTCGGTCTACACCTCGCCAACGGTGGTGACGGTCTTTCCAACGAAAGATGTTCCGGCAGGATTGCAAGGTACCGTCGTGACGGATTGGGACCGTGCGCTGCGTGTTGTCACGGGGCTGGACTCACTCGAAGGCGAGAACATTGGTGTTTTTGCCAACGGGTATGTGGTTGCGTCTCCGAACAATCCCGTCGCTCCCGTGATTACGGTCAGTGGTGGAAAGGCTGATCTTGGCAACCCCTACGCGCTGATTCGGGCGGGGCTGCCATACATTGGGGATTTCCAAACGCTCGACATTGATTCTCCCTCGGGACCGACGCTCAAAGAGTCCAAGCAGAACGTCACGCGGGTTGGTGTGTTTCTCAATGCGTCACGCGGCCTCTGGTCTGGACAAGATTTTCCCGACGATGACGAGACAGCGGTGGAGGGGTTGCGTGAGTTGAAGATGCGCCAGAACGAAAGCCCGTCTGACCCGATCAACCCGTTCACTGGCTACACCTACGTTGACATCAAAAGTGAGTGGAAAAGCTCTGGATCGTTTGTGTTGCGGCAGATTGATTGCGTTCCGCTCTCCATCCTTGCGGTTTTCCCCTTCGGATATGTCGGCTAATGGGTGCAACTAGCGCATTACTCGCGGGGGTCGCCTCAACCGCGTCCAACTTTAGCGCGCAGCAAACGCAAGCCAATGCGGTGAAAGCGCAGGGCCAGTTTGAGGGCGCGATGTTCGACCGCAACGCCGCGTTTACGACGCTCCAAGCGCAGGACGCCATCGCTCGCGGATCACTCGCCGCAGGGCAACGCGCCACGGCTGGTCGCGTGCAGAACGGGCAAGTCGTTGCCGGATTCTCAGGCCAAGGCGTGGATGTGAATGTGGGCACGCCGCAAGATGTGGTGAGCAACAACGAACGGTTGACGGCGCTCGATGTGGCGACGATCAAGAACAACGCGGCGCGGGAAGCATGGGGCTACACCACAGAAGCCACTGACCTAACATTGCGCGGGAAGTTTGCGAGAGAGGGCGCGAACAACGCGGCGGCGGGGATTCGCGCGAACAGTTACGGCACGATCTTGTCTGGTGCGGCCAATGCATTGAACTTTGGACGCAAGGCGGCTGATGAAGGCGCGTGGAGTTGGCTGAGTGGGGCAGGCGGGGGCTCTACGCCAAACCTCCGCGTCCCTGCCCCTCCCGAATTGTCGCCCGGCGAGCAAGAGATTGCCAAGCTCCCGGTCTACCGTGGCCCTGTGGGGTATCGCTA
>Ga0247663_1000275_pt1 | contig 10696 bp, 12 predicted proteins | sample CNK04_metaG_FD_190128 | JGI IMG/M metagenome (GOLD analysis project Ga0247663, IMG submission 190128) | Soil microbial communities from Purdue University Martell Research Forest, Indiana, United States - CNK04 | ecosystem: Environmental > Terrestrial > Soil > Temperate forest > Bulk soil... | reverse complement strand
AACGCCGGTACCTCCGCGTCCGCCCGATGTTGTTCCTGGCACGCAGCCTGCGGTATCAGCGGAAGTGCCAGCGGTAACTGATTTTCGAGAAGCTTCCAAAATCCCAGGTCTTGAGTTTCAGGATTGGCTCGATAAGCACGGCCGGGACCTCACCCGGCCAACCAATGCGGCATACGCAATGGCCGATGCCATTAAAACGCCTGAGGACCTCGCTACAGTTGAAACGGCTGGCGCGGATGCTCGCAAAGAGGTAGCAGCGTTCCGAGAGAAGGCGCGCGCCGCAATGGCTCAAAACCCCGAGGAAGGGGTAAAGCTGCTCAACAAAGCTGCGGCGTTCGTTAGCAAGATTCAGTATTTCGATGAGGCTGCCCGTATGTACAAGGCCCGCCAGGCGGTTGCCGGCGGGATAAGCACGGCGGATGCCGCCAAAGAATTTGGGGTGACAGAAAAGCACATCGGTCAACCCTCGAAACCAAGTGAAACTCAGCCAACTACGCCTACGCCAGAGGCTGCGACACCTACAACGCCGAATGAACCAGCACCAGCGCCGAGTGCTCCAGTTTCTGAGGCGCCAACAGCGATTGAAAAAACGCCACTCGCGGGCAAAACCATTGGCGAGTGGGAAGCGGTCAAAGATGCCTCGCAGTTACCCAAAGGCGAAGCACGCGCCGCGCTCGCGAAATGGTTAGCAGTACCGAATCAGCCAACGCGCATCCTGCAAGCCCTGGCCAACAAAAAGCGCACCCGGGAGATTCATGCGCCGCCCACCGAGGTTGCACCGGTTGAACCTGCGGCGCCGCCTAAAGCCCCAGCGCCCACCGCACCCGAGGGAATGCTTTTGGACGTACCAGAGGTGCCCCGCACGGGACCGGCGGCCCGCGCTTACCTCATTCGGCGGCTGGAAGAGCTCGAGGACGTTGATCCGATTACCGGCCAGGCGATGCACACTCGCCCTGCGAAGGGGTTTGGTCCGCTGGCAGACCCTGAGGGGTTTATTTCGAATCAGGTAAGCACTCCCAATGGTGACGTGAGAGTTGCATCACAGGGTGGACGGCTCACGGTTGAAATCGCGCGTAAGGATTCGCGTGGGGAAAGCAGATGGGTTGCAGTCGAAAACTTTGCTCGCGGTGAACAAACCGCAAATGCCATTGGTGAAGGGGTCGCGCGCGCTACTGAAAGTCCCATTCAGCCGGGCACCACTAAAGCAATCATGGCTGGTCTCAAAGATCTTGAGCGCCAGCGTCAGGCGTTAATTAAGGAAGGCGAGGCCCGAAAATCTCAGCTTGGGCCCACCGGCGGCGCCGGCCCTGGTTCGCCGTCTATCACTCAAGGTCCCGATCCTCAGACCATCGGCCTAAGCGCCGGCAGTCCTACTCTCAACCGTCTGCAGCGCGCCTTTTCTAATTTCTACGCTGGCATGGGGCAGCTATTCAAGCGCGGCCCGGTCAAGCAAGACCTGATGACCCTCGCCAATCGGGCCACCAACCTGCCGAAAATTGTTGGCCAGAAGGCGGGTAACTCGATCCGATTGGAAGCCGCCACCCGTACCGCTCAGCAGCAGGAAGCGCTCACGTTCCTCATTCAATCCCTCAAGATGAGCGGCGAGGGTCTCAGCGAAGAGGGCGCGGCCCGCCTCGGCAAACTCGAATTCGAAGGGGACCCCACGGGTTACCTCAGAACCAAGCAAGCCGACATGGAAACCCTCGCGCAACAGTTCCTACAGCAGGGCAAGAAGCTCGAAGCTGAGGCCGCTATCAAGGCCGCCAAAGCCATGCAGTACGCGCGTGAGCATTTCAACGAGTTGCGCCCGGTTGCTGACCTTTTCCGGCGCAAGACCGATTTGCAACACGCGCGCCTGGCGAATGGCGGGATAGACGTGCAATACGAGAATTGGTACGTGCCCCAGCGTCAGGATCTCGACCTGATGACCGGCGCAGACCGCCCGATTGTTCTGGGTCATTCGCTCGGTGCCGGCGTCGCTACCGGGTTCAAAAAGGCCAAGGTGTATGAGGATTACGCCTCAGCTATCGAGGCTGGCTTTATCCCTCGCTCGCTGAATGCCGCAGACCTGCTCGAGAACTACGTTGCTCAGACTGAGCGGGTGCTCATGCGCAAAGGCTTTTTCGATGCGATGCGCGAAATTCCGGACCCCGTTGACGGAAAGTCGGTAGTGATCGACGTGCCCCGGCGGGTAATCACCCGGCCGGATGGGTCAATCGACGTGCAAGAGAGTGTTCCGATTGGCTACACAATGTCAGAGGTCGTGCCCGGCGCCCGGGTGGCAGTCCACAATGGTTACAACCGCCTGGTCAAAGCGCTGACCGGCTCGAGCCAACTGGCCGAGTCTGCCCCGGTTGGCACCTTGCAGGACATTGCGGCGATCGAGAAGCATATCGGCCTGGCCCTCGATACCTTCCACCTTTCCCGCGTGCTACAAGCCGAGCTGGCCTTGACCGGCAAAATCAGTGTGGGTGACCGGCTGCGCATGGGGCGGGCCCTGGTCGAGTATTCGCCCCGGGACCTCGATAAAGCGGTCACCGCTGGCGAGCTCACCCAGGAAATGGCTGACTGGATCCGGACACCTCAGGAAATCCAGGTGAACGGCCGCGCGGTTCGCCTCAACCCGCAGCAGGTGCTCAACATCGGGATCAATAACGGGCTCAACATCGCCCGCTTTGCTGACGTGATTTACCGCGATTGGCTGCGCGAGACACCAATACTCAAAGAAACCACCGGCGCGCTCAACAAGCTGGTTTTCGACAAAATCAGCCGCAGCGCCATTGCCCACGGATTCAGCGCCGAATTCGAGCGCATAGCGGCTCAGCGGCCAGAGCTCAGCGCCAATCAGGTAGGCAAACAGGTCGCCCGGGATATCAACGTGATGTTTGGCAACTTGCAGAAGGAAAGCTTTTTCCGTAACCCATCGCTCAACTCGATAATGCAAATCCTCTTCCTGGCGCCTCGCTGGGTCGAGTCCCTCGCCCGGCGTGAAGCCCGCGGCGCAATCCAGCTCGGTACCGCTGGCGTGCGCCTCGCCCAGGGTAAACCCGCGAACCTCGGCACGGTTGGTAAAGGCATTGGTACCGGACTGGCCGCTTACTTTGTCGGCACTCAGATCCTGAACCTGATCACCCGCCATCAGCTTACGTTTCAGAACAAAGAGCGCGGCCACAAGCTGGATGCCTGGATCCCCGATATCACCGGCAAGACCTCAGGTTTTTTCATTTCCCCGCTCTCGGTGTTTGGGGAAATCACGCACGATATCCTGAGGTATGCCGAATCGAAACCGGACACCGCTTCGGCCCTCACGCAGATTGGCGCCAACAAACTCGGCAACTTTGGTCGCTTCCTTGAGGTGGTTGCCAGTGGTCGAGACCCGATGACGGGTGACAAAATCATCGGCAGTGGGCGCCGAGCGATAAAGGCGGGCCTGCAGCTCATTCCGGTGCCTATCACACTTTCTCAGGGTGTGCGCGCCGCCGGCCATGCTGTTGCGCCTGAACTTATCCAGGCACCTCCGCCAGGCGCCGTCCAGCGACAGGTTACCGCCTCAGCCGGTTTCAAGACCGAGCCCGCCGGCAGTGCGCAAAGCCAGGTTTACCGCATGGCCGATGATTGGAAGTCGCACGGCACCCCAAAGATGCAGGCTGAGCTCGAGCGACGGCTGAAAGAGGACTTTGGCCCCTCGGACTACGGGCCCTTGCGTACCGCCCTGGTGCGCGACGATCCAGACGAAGCCCGCCGGGCATATCAGCAACTCAGGCAGCAGGGTAAAACGCCCAAGACCATTCGGCAGACTATGCAGCATCCGCACCCATTCACGGGCAGCGCCGCGGCCGAAACCAAGTTCAAAGCCTCACTCTCGCCAGAGGATAAAGAGACCTACCGCAAGGCGATCGAGGAACGCAAAGAGCTTTACCGCCGGTTCCAGCGCATGTTAAACCCACCACAGCAATAGGACCACTATGCCAGCGTACACGAAGAAGCAGCAGAAATTCATGGCTATTTGTTCTCATAGCCCAGGCAAGGCGCGCGGGAAATGTCCACCGAAGAAGGTCGCAGAGGAATTCAGCCACAAACCAGCAGGTGGCTATCACAAACGAAAAAAGAAGCGCTCGCTAGGCGATGACTATGCGGGCAAATTCTATTGATTATGACGCACCCAAATCCACACGCACGAAAACACATGACCACTTCCATGCCCCCGACTACCAAAACCGGTGGCCCAAACCCCTACCGCCGGCCACAGACTGGCCCGGCGTCTAATAAGAGCTCGCGCGTCATGCCCAAAGGTGGCCCGCCCGCCCCACGGCAGAGGAAGAAGAAGGGGAATTTTTCTATGCCGAGGCCGGATAAGTACGGTTTTTATTGATCGACGGGCATTAGCAAGCCGCGGTCTATCGCGCACGGCTGGCAGATGACCTTAAAGGTGGCGATGCAGGTTTTATCACTGGTCTTGTCCGGCGTGCATTTCTCGCAAGTGATTGTCCCCATCTCCGTATCAGTAGCCAGCCGAACAAATCTCGGTTTTCTTCCGGCGAAGGCATGTGGGCAGATAATGTAGCTGCGGGCCCTGCCGTGAGTTTTACACTTAACAAATGGGTAGACGGTTTCCATAAAGTTTTTGCCAGCGGCCCGGCGCAACGGCCAGGCCCGCGATGCCCTATATACGCGTTTTAGTAGTTATTCCAACTACACCGCGCCCCGGTTGGGGACTGGCAAAATGGATTTCGGCTGACTTAGTGCGCGCAGCCAAAAGCTTGAGAAAATCATGCAGCCGGGGGTCCGGCGGCGTCGAGGGGATAAACTCGATCTTGGGTGGTAGCCACTTATGCGCCCAGAGGTAGGTTTTGCGCCAAGTGGGTTTCACGGTTTGCCGATGGCGCGAAGGCGGGCATCAAAGACCATCCTTACACTTGCCGCCACAGAGCGCACATCGGTTTCCCCGTTGAACCTGTGTTCCTGAATAGCGGCGGCAACCTCTTTACCGAGTTGCGCAACGAGAGCGGCGTCGTGGGCGGCGAGGGCTTTCCGCGCACCTGAAACAATCACGTCCATTGAGCCTCTTGGAAAGTCAGACGTGCCTACCAATGCGGCAGCAACGTCATCCCTCTGCCTCTGGCACTCGGCCAGTTGCTCTGCAATACAGGCACCACACTCACCACCGCAAAACTCATTCTTATTGATTTGCGGAACGGTAAAATGCTTTGTGCAACGAATGAACAGAACGCCAGCAACCTTTTGGTCTAGCTGGGATTGGCACTCAGTCAGTTTCGACCGTAATTCTACGTTCTCGGCTTTAGTAATCTTGATGCTTTGTTGCAAGGATTCTACTTCCGCTCTGTGGCACTCCTGTATTCTAGCCCACGTGGCAAGTTGTTGTTTCCTGTCCTGCGCATCGGTTTGAATTGATTCGATTAGCTTCTCTACGCGGTCTCCGGGGGTTCCTCCGTCAACAAAAGCCGAAGCCATTACAGCTTCACCGACTGCGTTGAGCCATTCCTGTGCTGGTTTCATACGTAATTCGCTCCGGTTAAAAAGTTTTCGACGTTGTGATACGCAAACCATTCGCCGCTTCGGTATGCGGCCATCTCTTGAGTGTTAGCGGCTTTCCACTCATTGGAATCTTTATCTGCACCTTTTGCGCGTTGCCTCAAGAATGTTTTGAGTGCTTCTTGCTGTGCTTGCAGCTTCTTGACCTGATTCATAAATCCATTGGCTGTGTCGTTTTTATAGGCGAGTAGTGATTTGCACTCGGCCAGTTGCGATTTGAGTTGGTCGAGTTCGGTCATAATTCGTGGGGGTCTTTTTGGTTTCTGCAAACGCTGTAGGCGGATTGAGCACAGGAGCACTTCCAGCATTCGGTACGATGGTAATAACGAGCGCGGTCAGTGTAAACCTGCCTGTGCCAAAACTTACGGTGGAACAATCGGCACCAGATACGTTTCATCCTTGCTCCTTCCTCACAAACTCCTTGCCTTCGAGAAGTTCTTGTGCGTCCTCGATATTCTGCCCGCATTGGTGACACGGGATAACGTATTCCGGCTTCTCTGGTTTCTGACGTGATACACGCTCGGCAAACCCCCTCATCGCGCTGGCGTTGCGCTCCTTTTGTTCAAGCTCGTCTAGCAGACCCGCTTTTTCGTTTAGCTTTCGTTCTATTGCTTCATACAAGTTGCCCTTGTCGGCGCAATGAATCAACGTTTTGCACAATGAAACATGGCGCTCCAAGGTTTCGAGCCGCTGCAAGACGAAGCGCAAGGCGTCTGTGACTTCAAACGGGTCTATCCTTACGAGGGTTCCATTATCGGTGTGGCAAATGCTGTCAATTTCCTTCGCTCGTTCCAATGTCATGTCGCTCATTGCGGTTGAATATTCATCAGTGCGCGCCAGTAAACCGGCTGCCCTGAGTTGGTGACGTTTACTGCGGGCAGGTTGGTCAGCACTGTCCAGTTGGTCATGTCCCCGCTTTGCTGGATGCTCACCGAGAGCAGAAAGTTGGTTACCGGCGGCAGTGCGAGGTTTGTCCAGACCACTTCGTTTGAGAAAGCACTCTCAAGCCCGTTGGTGTCAAAATCCTTTACCGCAAAGAAGTAGGTACCCAGAGCGAGGTTTGTGAAGCTGACATTCGTTACGTTGCCAACTGTGAGAGCGTTCGTGTAGAAGTGAGTTGCCGGGCCCCAGTACAGCCGATAACCGTCCAGGGCGGGATCAGGCACCGGATCCCAGGCGAGGGTTACCTGGGGTCTCGAGACCCGCGGGATTTTCCAGATAGAGGCCGGCGGCCGTAGTGTGGCCGCCAGCCCGACGAGCGCTAGACTCAGTATTAGCTTCATTCCTCCTTGAAAATGCGCTCGAAGATTCTCTCGGCAAGAATTTGCCGCTCAGTGTGGGTTAATGGCCCTACCACCTTGGCGGGCTCAATGTGCCGCTGCTTGTCGAAGTCCATGATGGCGCAGGCGATGGTAGCAACGTAAGTGTCCTTCCACTGAGGATCGCGCGTAAACCAGTCCCAGAGAAGCCGGCGAGCTTCACGGATGGGGTTGTATCTGACTTCCTCGATCGCTGCTAGCATACACTGATGAACCTCCTCGTATCGCCCCCGGCTCGAAGCGGCCTTCATTTCCTGCATGATATTATCAAGCTTGCTCATTCCGTTTTGAGTCGGAAGGCGCGCGCCGACGGCGAGTTAGTCAACGCCATCGGCAAAGCCGTGAAGTCAAACGATGCCCAACTCTCACCGTTTATACTGGTCAATGTAACATCGTTGGTCATAACCGGTGTCCCGTTGCCATCGTACGCCACCATGGCCAATCCCCCGATTTGGCTGGGAGCGGCAACAAAGGTGTAATCGGTTTGCCAGTCTGATGATCGGCCCAGGTCCCTATGCTGGAATGATACCCGGGACGTGAATAACTGATTGCGCAATTTGAGCGGGGGAAGCGGATGCAGATAGCTCGGCGGGCCAATCCCGGGGATTTCGGAAATCGGCGCCTCTCTCGGCGGGTCTTGGTCTGGCGCCGGAATGGCCTGGCACATTCGGTATAGGCCGTAAACCAGAGTGCCGACAACAGCGACGCCTATGACTCCCACAATACAGGTCGCAGCCGCATCCTGGCCACGGCTTTGTTGGGTTGGGATCGAAGAGAATACCAGGGCAATGATTAGCCCCAGCGTAACCAGTTTTTTCATTTGAGGTAGTAGGTGAGTGTGTGCCTCATCGGCAGGTGCCACCGATACCCTTTATCCCTTTCGTGCGGGCCAACAAGCCACACGGTTATGAGCGACAGAATGACAGCGGCCAACAAGAGCCGCTCCCACAGGCTGAACCGCTCCCATCCAGCCTTAAAATCTTGCCAAGGGTTCATGCGGAAATAGTTTTAGCGGCCCGTTGCGGGTAGGTTGCAGGGCCCACAACTCGGCGCCGCAGACACAGCGCACCACCTCATAATGCCGCAGGTACTGGCCAACCTTGCGGTCACACTTACCACAAAAGCCGGTAACAAACCCGGATGGTACTGCGGCCCTCTCAGGTTTTTTGCTCATTTGATTCTCTGGATCCTGACGAGGGTGCCGGTTTGGCCGGCGGTAACGACCTGCTGGTAGTCCCATTGGATCCGCTTGTCGGCGTCGTCAACACCGAGGCTTGTCGCAATACAGTCTCGGATAGGTTTGGCGCCAGCGACGAAATTATCGTCATCAAGCTCTTTACGGCCGAATCGGATGATCTCAACGAGGATAACCACGCGGCTTTTGCGTCCTGGGTGATTTGCCTTACGTGCGACCAGTGCCGGTACCGGAAGGTGTTTGCACTTGGGACCTGCCACGGCACCCACAAAAGCACCGTCAGGGTTTTTGATGGCTCGCGTTGCTCGGTCAATGGCCTCTTGCCTTTCGGTGAGGCTATTGGCATCGAGGAAAGCCTCGCTTGCGTACGGGAACTTGGCTTTGAGTTGCTCACGGGTCACGGCTGAATCATCGGCGCGGTCGGCACCACTCGAACACCCTCGGTCACTACCACTTTGCGGCCGGGTTTGTTGGTGCCTGGTGGTGTGCCGGCGATATCTTCCTTAATCTTTGCCTTAACCTCATCAGTGGCGCTGTTGAGTGCTTTCAAAATCGTTTCGGCCATTGCGAACTCTGGCAGGTTCGGCGCGTAACCGGTTGCCCACTGCCAATGGGTTACCAGAGGCTTAAAGCCGTGCTCGAAAATCGTTTCCCAATCTTCTTCGTGTTCACAGATGACGTAGGCGCCTTGCTCGAGCGTTGAAATATAGACGTTGCGCCGGATGATCGGTCGATTTGGCAACCCGTCCTTAGCGCATTTATGTGCCCAGGCCGCAGCGTACGCGGCAAGTTGCAACTGGTGTTCGGGCCAGGCGCCTTTCTTGGGGTCTGGAAGCTTCTTGGTGCTTTTGTAATCGGTCATTGCCCAGAACTCGCCACCGTCCTGAATCAAGTCAGAGCGGCCGGCGAAGCCATCGCCCACGAGGTTTTGCTCGGTCGTAATGACCTTTCCAAAAGCGGCCATAGCCTCTGCTGCCGGCCAGATCCATGGGTGCATATCCGCCGGCGGTTGGGCGCCCACGAGGTAGAGCTCGAGCGCATCGTGGATTTGTGTGCCCAGGTCCCGAGCGGCTTCTCTTTCGCCGTGTTGCTGTTCCTCTTCCTGCAGCACCCGCTTTGCGAAAGCGTCGTCAGCCTCGCCTTCCTTCCTGGGTGCGGTCAGAACGGCCAGGACAGCTTGCTCGATCATCCACTGCACGAGAGCCTCTTTGTGAAGGATTTTGAGGATGGTAGTAACCGAGGGGACAAGGTTCAGCTTGCGCGCGTCCCTGAGGGTGGTAGCGCGCATACCGGATTTATCGGCTTTCTCAATCTGGTAGCAGGACCGGCCGTCGGGGTGGTACCAGTGCGACGAGTCTTTTGAGAATGTTCGAGCGGCAGTAGGTGTGGCTGGTGTGGTCATTGGATTGTTAATGATGTTTGTCTTGGGGGTCGCGTCAAAGTTTCGTAATCGGACCAGCCTCGGGCTTTTCGTGACTCAATTCGGCTAGCTGGGATTTTTAATTCCTCTGCCCATTGCACTGCGGCTTGACGCTTACCGTTTAATTCTAAAATGAGGTTGTTGGTCCGATTGCGCCCTTGGTCAACTTGACTGGCCCAAATACAATTCTCCGGTTGGTAATCGCCGTTGGGGTCTTTGCGTTCAATGGTAGCGCCGTCAAATGGCGGGGGTCCCATGTCAGCCAAGAAATTCTCGAAAGAAAGCCAGCGCTTACACACTTTAATTCCTCGGGCACCGTACCATTTCCAGCTTGTGTGGCTAGGCCATCGGCAACGCCCAACCATAGAAGCCCAGCGGCGATAAATCGCGTGATCGCACATCCCGTGTTTCCAATTACCTTGCATTCTAGAATGGCACGTCGTCATCTTTGGCCGCCATGGCAGCGGCTGAGGTTATTCTTTCTTCGGCGGTTTCGCGCTGACTATATGGCGTGTCTTCTTCTTCTTGAGGTTTACCGAACTGGTAATGCGCTCCCGCCTCATCCAGAATCAGGCGAAACTTCCGATCCTTGGCAATGGTCTCAGGCTTCTTGGGGTGGCCCTTAAATGTTTCCTCGACCTTGTAATTGGCCCAAAGGCCAAATAGGTATTTCTTGTCGAGGTCTGCCAGCTTCCTTCCCGCTTCCTTCCCCCAGGGCATCGGGAAGGAACGCCAGGGCGCTCTTGGTGAGTTGGGGTCGCAATTTGCATCCCGGGGCACCTCGACCGGTTTGGCCGGCGCTGGTTTAGCGGCTGCGGCTTTGGCGGCTCGCTTCTGCTTTTCCTCTTCCTTGATCGGGTTTGCCGGGTAGGGCGGCGCCGCAGGTGCCCCGTTCGCAAAGTTCGATATCGCCTTTTTGAGTAGTGCGAGCTGTTCCTTGGTCATCGGCACCCACTCAAGGCCGAGCTGCTCGATGGTCTCGTTTGGCAGTAGTGCATTATCAACATTGCGAAAATAGTCGGTAGCAACGTCCAGATCCCCGGGTTCGACCCCGCCCAAGTTGCGAATCATCCAGGCGCGCGTTGCTTCGGTCGCAAATCTGGGCGCCTGGGGCTTCTGCTGGGGTGCTGCGCTCGCTGGTGGCGCCTGAGCGGGCTTTTGCGCCGGGGGTGGGGTGTTAGTATGCCCTTTTTCGTCCTGGGGCTTTTT
>Ga0247663_1000272_pt1 | contig 10717 bp, 18 predicted proteins | sample CNK04_metaG_FD_190128 | JGI IMG/M metagenome (GOLD analysis project Ga0247663, IMG submission 190128) | Soil microbial communities from Purdue University Martell Research Forest, Indiana, United States - CNK04 | ecosystem: Environmental > Terrestrial > Soil > Temperate forest > Bulk soil... | reverse complement strand
TCACCTGCGCCAGTCCATCCCAATCCGCACCCGTCGCGTCCTCGGTCAGTTTCTTCTTCGCCCACACCGCCGCGCGACTGAGGACGTGACTGGCGATCGTCGTCGCCACCTGGGCACTGATGCCGGTCGCGTTCTTGAGCGCGTCGGCGCTCCCGTGCTGGCCGGCAACGCCCATCGGCTCGTAACCGAATTTCTTCAGGTCGTCGCCCGTGGTCAACACGCCGTCAAGCAGACTCATCGCCTTCATCACGGCGGGCGTTGCGGCCGTGAGCTTCAGATGCACCTTCGCCGCGACCGTCACCAGCGCGTCGCCGATGCGAGTCATCAGACCCGTGTTCGCCTTCACCTCGGCGGGCAGGTCGAGCGACGCGGCGGCCTTGCGACTCGCTTCCGGGTCGGGCTTGCCAGCGCTGCCGTTGGCGGACGGTGCGTCCTGATTGGGCGAGACGTAGGTCGTGGTCTTCTTGCCGGTCTTGTCTGTGATGACCTTCTTGATGAGGCCGGTGCGGTCCTCAACGGCGAGGAGTTGGTACTCGTCATCCGTGAAATGTCACCGACTCTTCTACCGAGTCGCCCCCTTCCTGCGTCATGCCGTCGGACACCACTACGGCCGCATCGTCCGGGATATGCCGCAGCGTCTCGCTCAGCGTGTCGAGCGTGTGGGCCGTGTTGCGGTCGTGGGGCGGCGGTGCGGTCCCGACTTCTGATCGCAGCGCGGGTACGTCCTGACACCACCCGTACTCCCACAGGTGGACCATCTCAGGGTACTTCGCCGCGTCCAAGTGGTCGGCCCACTCGCCGACCAACCCCCACCCCGCGACTGTCGCCAGCGAATACTGCTGGCCCGCGTCGGTGTTCAGGTACAAACTCATGTATCGCCACCTTTCGCCACCGCGCGCCGCGCCGCTTGCGGCAACTCGGCGTCGGGCGTGTCGAGGAGTAACTTGAGCGCGGCCACGGACTTGACCGGGTACATCCCCGCGACGCGGAAGCTGCCGAACCCGCGGCGATAGAATAGCTTCCGCTTCGACTGGTCGTGTACACCCTCGCCCTTCGCATTGAACACGTCGGTATCGTCGATCACGACCGTATGAAACGTCGCGTCCTTGTCCTTCTCCCACTGCGCCTTGCGCTCCATCGCCGAGCGCTTCATCGTGATCTTGCCCGCCTTGTTCGACACCATCGTCTTCAGTTCGATGCCGTGGGCAATTACGCCCTGGTCGTTCCCGACCACGACGTCTACCGGCTCGTTGTCCTTGAAACTCAGGCCGCCGATGGCTTTCGCAAAGGCCGGCTCGTTGTGCTCCTCCGCGTACCGCTGGATCGTCTTGTCCACCAGCTTGAAGTTCGCCTTGGCACGGGCGACGCGATCACTTGGCTCCTGTTCGGCAGTGCGCTTTGCGGCGGGTGCGGCCTTCGCTTTCGCTGCGGGCTTGGCGGTCGGGGACTGGTCCGGGTTAACCATCTTGGTTTGCTGGTACGTCGTCCCGTCCTTCCGGTGGACCGTCACCTTCTTCGCGACGAGGTTCGATTCGCTTAGCCCGAGTAGGTCAAGCGCTCCGTCATCGCCACCACTGCCATCGTCCGGCGGCGCGTTCGGGTCGGTCGGCGGGTTGTCGTCGTCGGTGCCCGGTCCCGGCGGTTGCTGCTGTTGCGCGGCCTTCTTCGCTTCGGCCTCGATGTTGGCTTGCTCGTGCTGCGGGTCCAGACTGAGTTGCTGCTGCGCGGTCGTGATGCTGAGGATCTTCGCGCCCACAAGCGAAATCGCCCGCTGCGCGTCCTTGTCCGGCTCTGGGGTCACGACCGCCGGTTCCGTCACCTCGACATCGAGTTGTTGCCGCTCCTGGTAAGTGAGCATCCCCGCATCGACGGCCATGTCAAGGACGCGGAGGGCAACAGGTCGCTCCCAACCCGTGCCCCATTCAAGTTGCGATCCTTCGACCGCGACCGTGAACGGGCTGCCGGCCACGAGCGAGGACGCCATGTTGTTATTCGAGGCGTCGCCGCTGAAAAACTCGGGCATCCCCCAACGATGACCGCACCCCCGCAAACACGCCTGCTCAACCTGTAGATAGTTCGCCACGCCGTTGAACGTCGGACCCGGCTCGAACTCCCGGTTCCCTTCCACCCGCGCAACGTGGCTCAGTCGGATCGAGGATGACCACAACGAGCCGCCGTAGAGCGGCATGTTATTCGGCACCGTCTGCGGGTAATGGTTGAGTACGTTTGTCGGCCGCAGTGGGATCATCGCCTGGACTTGGTCCAGGATCGCGGTCGGGAACTTCTCCCGCCACGCGACGCGGGCCTGCTGGTTCGACGTGTCAAGCATCGACCAGAGGAGTTGGCGAATGCCTTCGAGTTCCTGCGACATGGGCAGAAAGTCGGTCACGCCGCGCTTAACGCACGAATCGACGTTGCACTTGATGTGGATCATCCGGTCGGCATCGACCCACTGGCCCTCTTGACCCGTCCCGTTCTGGTCGCGCAGATAGTAGGCCCAGATCGTTTGCGAGTCGTCGGGGTCCGTCTCGATTCCGAAACTGCGGTGCGTGGTGCTGTCGCTCGTGGGACTGCCGATCAGTTCGCCGGCGACGAGACGGAACACGGGGAGCCTGTCCCATCCGCCTGCGAAGAACCGGCCGAATACTTCGCCCTCTCGCCGCCAGATGCGGAACGCTTCGCGGCTCTTGATCGGCCACTGATTCGCGTCCCGCCACTGGTCGAGGATGTTCTGCGCTTTCGAGATGAGGTCGCCATCGGTGTCCGCGGTCAGATCCTCATGACGCCACGACTCGCCGAGGTACACCCGCTTGCGGAACAACTCGCCGGCCTTGACACGCCCGCTCTCGGCGAGGAAGTCGGCGAACGCAAGACGTGCCGTGAGGTCGTTCGGGTTGCGGCCAAGGTACGTCAGGAACCGCGCCTCTTGGCTGCTCTTGACGGTGCCGGCGTACCCACCCTTCTTCGCCCCCTTCTTGCACGCTTGCCACCCGTAGCCTTTGCGGACGTTGTAGCCGACGAGGTGATTCAGGAAACCGATGGCAAAGTTGTTGGTTTGATCGAGATGCCGCGCGAGGATGCGATACCAACGCAGATCAAGTTCGTTCCAGAAAATCGGCAGGTCACGACCGCCACGACGATCGCCGACCCCACCAGATACGCCGCGGTAGCCGTAGCCCGAGTAGCCACCGACACCAACGCCGTTCCAGCGCACGGGGTCGGCTGACGCCCACCAGTCGGCCGACTCGCTGAGGTTGCGCGGCTTGGCGAATGCACTGAGACTGTCGTAGGTCGTGACGGTGTCCATGCCGTGAGTGTACCCGTCACGGGGACGGTGTGCTAGTGGGTGTCATGGGCATCAGCAACCCGGTATCGGGATCGTACCCAACGGGATCGTACCCAACGGGATCACCAACTGAAAGCGGAGCGCCAGCGGTAAACCATGCCTCAGCCGTCGGGTGGGGTCGCGGCAACTCGAACGTGATGCCGGGCCAGCGATGATCGGTAACGGTGTTGGCGTCCGGGTGAAGTGTCGTGACACCGGACGGCGGCGTCGTCAGCGTCACCCGCTCGATTGGCTGCGCGGTCGGCGGGAACGGGCGTGCTAATCCAGAACCATCGCAGTCGGTGCATTTGAGCTGCTGAAATCGAGTGTGATACCGATCGACCGCCACCCGATTAGACCCACCGCCGCCGCATCTTGAGCACGGGATTGGCGACCAGAACAGCGTGTCCGCGTGAGCGAGCCAGTCGGCGGCGGTGCAGGTGACATGCGAGACGAAGCCGCGGGAGAACTCGACGTGATTCGTCCATAGCCCGCCACCGGGAACGAGCCGTCGAGTAACGCCCATCCAGGGCCAGCAGTTGTATTCGATGGTCGGGAAATGCCGACCTCGTAGCAGGATCCACGACGCTCGGTAGAGGGTGTGATACCGACACAATTCAGGGCCGTTGATCTTGGAGCACGCAACGCATACGGCCTTTAGCCGATCTGTCTCGCTTCGCACCCAGATCGGCCGAAATGTCTTTTCTTCCGGCTCCGGCAACTTCGCCAACTCCACCTGCACGCGGATGAACTCCGCCCGAGCGGGCTGGTCATGCTCGTCCAACCAGTCGGCGTAGACGAGCCGCGGCGTGTCGTCGCCCGGCTCGCTTACGATGGCCTGGAGCATCGCAACGGCGGTCGGGTCGGTCGCGGTCACCATGTGATCGGCACCCCCGTCTTGACGGCCACGCGGATCGTCACGACCACACACAGGCCGATGAACGTCAGGCACAGCACAAGCGCCGGCCACCGAACCCATCCCGGATAGTCTTCCATCATGATTCCCCCATCGTAAGCTGTTCAAGCAAGTCCACCACGCCCGCAGCCGCATCCGGGCCATCTTTGAATTCGCCGAACGGAACGTCCCCGAGTTGCAGGCGCAGCATCCGACCGCCCGGCGTGTTGCGGATCTTGATCTGATGGAGTTGCAGGTACGGGGCAAGCCGGCGGATACGCTGAATCTTCGGGACGCTGTGCTGCACGGGCAGGAACGGAACAAGGAACCCCATCTCGGCCATCTTCTGCTCGACGACGGGTTTCAGGAACCCCATCGTCCCCGTCTCCTCGACCCCCCACACGCTCACGCCGCCCCACACGCGGCACATTCGCAAGCCCCGCTCGATCATGGCCGGGATCGGTTCGCGCTGAAGGTCCGCATCGAGGAACAGCGTGTTGCGGCCATCGACGATGGAGAGCATTCCGCAAACGTGGGCCTGGAAGTCGCCCGGATCGTCCTGCATCCCCTTCGATGGATCGAGGTAGACCGCCTTCGCAACGTAGTGTGTGGGCCAGTCGTCGAACCAAAAGCCGTCCCAATCGAACCACTCGGCGGGGAATTCCGCTCCGTCGGGCGACGCGGGGATACCCTGGTACTCGCCCAAGAACGCCGCTGAACCGATTTCGGCACGGCGGGTCATGAGCGCGGGCAAGTCCCACCGACTCGGCCAGTACGTCCGCGCCCCCGCGTCCATCTCTTCGCGGTGCCGTTCGTAGTACGCCCGCGCGGTCGCGGTCTTGTCGGGGTCGGCCGTGTTGCAGGCGAGTCGCACGAACTCGTCCCACAGGTCCATCCTGTCCGGCCACGAGTGCAGCGCGGGGAACGTCCGACCGTGCCACCCGGCAAGCGTGCCGAGTCGCACCGACACAGCCTCGCGGTGCAGGGCGCTACCGACCCCCAGGAAGTTCGTTCGCTCGTCCCCAGCGGGCAGCACTTCGCGCGTCGCCCAATCCCACGCCCGCACCCGCAGCGTCGGGGAGATGATGTCCTCGTTGGACTGCACGTCGTCGAACACGACGAGGCTCGGGCGCTCCGAACGGTTCCGCCGACCGCGGATCTTCTTCCCGGTGCCGAGCGCCTCAATCACCATCCCGTTGCGGAGTCGGATGCGCTGTTCCTTCCACTCCGGTCCCTGCCCGCACGCCTCGGGGTACACGTCCGCAAGGAACTCATTCGTCGTCAGTTCGCTCTTAACGTGCCGTAGCAATTCGTTCGCTTGCTCCGAGCTGTCGGAGAGGATGAGCGTGTACGGCTCCCACGCCTCGAGCGCACACCGCAAGACGTAGGAAAGCGTGACGACAGTGGACTTGGCACCGCCACGGGGGGCGATGTACGACCGCTTGTCCCCACGCCGCAAGTGCAGGTTGTGCAGGTCAGCATCAAGGACGGCATGGAAGTCGGCGGGACCGAAGCGACCGAAGTAGCCGGGGAGGAAGCGACGCGACCATTCGAGGGGGGTCAGGTCACGCGCTTGCCGCCGCTCCATCTGTCCCCACAAGTCGCGGAGCAAAGAGGGATCGCAGGGCAGCGAGAAGGGCAGTTTGCTGGTCGGGGGTAAGGCGGTCGAAGTCATATGTGTGGCGGTCGGGGTGCGGGGCGTCCTCTTTCAACATGCCGAGATGCTTCATGGCGAGTCCGGTCGCGGACACCCGCGCGGCGTGCGATGCGTCCGGCCCTTCCCGCTCCGCTTCGAGCTTCAGTCGCTTCAGCACCCATGCTGCGGTGATGCCGCTTTCGGCTTCTCGCTTCTTGATCGCACCATCAATTGCGGCCTTCACGCCATCATCTGCCATCATCCGATACGAGTTGGCTTCGACGGATTCGGGCTTGGCTTTCGGGAACACCTTGCGGTAAGCGGCGTTAGCGCTGAGGTTTGCTTCGCCGAGGTACGCTTCGACGAACTGTTTTTGTTTCGGGGTCATGCCATCCATCATCCTACTGCGGGCGGGGTGCGGTCAAGGGGGTTGTGCGTCACGAGTCTCCTCCCTGACCCGGTGGCGGTGGGTTCTTGTGGCCCGCGACCTTCTCCCCGCCGGGGTGTTCGTAGGTGCCATCGAAGGTGGACGACTCGACGCGGGGTACGAACTTCTCGCCGCACCGCACCCCGTAGCCGTGCGGCACAGGCGCGAACGGACAGAGGCGGTTATGGGTGCCGCTGACGAGAACCCCGCGGGCCGGGTACTCCCAACCGCCGCATGTGTCGCACGTCACTTCCTCACCCCCTTGGCGCACACGGGCAGGCAATCGGCGCAGAATGGTCGGCCCCGGAACTCGCCCGCGTACAGCTTCATGCCGCGCGGCACCTCGGCCTTCTTGCGGCGTGCCAATTCGAGCGCCGTGATGATGGTGGACTCGCACGCGGCGCAGGAGCGGACGCGGATCGCGTTGTATTGGGCGGCGCGGGTCATTCGTGCCAGTCCTTTCCGGGTTCATGCCACAGGCCACGCAGAACGATCACGCGGGCCGCGAACACGAGGTCGTATCCGGGAAACTCAGCCCGCACCCGCGCGGCGTCGCCACGGCGAGCGTTGCCCGTTGCGACACGCAGGGCAGCGGCGTAGAGCGCCTTCGACGGTTTCGGGACGCGGAACACGAGGGCGCGGACGGTCATACGACCCCCGCGAATAGTTGGTTCGGACCCGCCCCGGTCGCGGCCACGAGGCGCTTGCGGGCGGTTTCGTAGTGGGCGGGGTCGAGTTCAATGCCGACCCCCTTGCGGCTTTCCCTGATCGCCGCCTGTACCGTCGTACCGCTGCCCATGAACGGGTCGAGGACAGTGTCGCCCTTGCGCGAGTAGTCCCGGACCAGCGCCCGCATCAACTGGATCGGTTTCCCACCCATGTGCTGCTTGGTGCCGTTCCACCCCGCTTGAGCCAAGTACCCACCGGGAAGCGTGCCCCATCGCAATTGCTTCGTGGTGCGGGCGACGATGATCCAGTCCGTCCACGAACTCGGGCCGTCCCCGGACAACCGACACCGCGAACCGGGCGCGTAGTACGGCAGCGGGGCGAAGACGTACCGCCCACCACACCCTAGCGCCGCACAGATGTGCGGCGCTAGGGTGTGGTCCGTCATCACCACGACCCACCCCGACGCGACACGGCAGAACTCGGGAACGTAGGTTGCAACGTCTTCGGGCGACCACGCCGCATACCCAAGTCCACTGCGATCGCTCCCGTCGTATCCAGCGTCACCCGCAGGACTGCGGGTGACGCTGTCGTGACCACTGTGCGTCCGGGCGCTATACGGCGGGTCGGTGATGACGCAATCGACTGAGGCGTTCGGCATCGACCGCAGTACGGCGAGCGCGTCCCCGCAGTACAACCTCACGTCGTCGCCGATGGTGTCAGTCGGTTCCATGTCACTCCTCGTCCGGGTCCATCGTCCCGCCCTTCGGCGCAGCGGAATCCCACCAGGAAGGCAAGCACTTCCGTTGTTCGGCGACGAGTCGTTCCACGTCCTCCATCGTCTCCTGCCGCTTGTCGTAGGACGCGCACTCGAACTTCCGTGGGTAGAGCGCCCGGATAGCGGGGTCATCGTAGTGCAGCGTACAGAGTCCACGGGGCCGGACGGCCTTGCGGACGCGGCAGTGCCGGCACCCGTCGGGGCGTTCCGGGAGCGACCCGACGGGGGTCTTGTCGAACAGCGGGTACAGGAAGGCGATGTCGGGTTTGGCGTGGCAGTCCCGGCACAACCCACGCTGGCACGCCACTCGAATGCGGCAATGCTTGCACGCGGTCTTGTCTGGGGTCATGCGTACTCCCTCCCGTGTTGGACTATCTTGGGGGGGGTGAACTGTCGCTGGCGGGCTTCGCGGAACCCAAGCGGGCAGCGTGTCCGCCAAATTCTTTCTTGGATGGTCAGACGGATCGTTTTCGAGGCGTAAAGCCCGAAACTAACACATCCCACATCTTTGCTCCGCGCTGCGCGAACAAGGCCGAGGTTCGCCGCAGAGAAGACCTCGTCGCGGTCAGCTCTTGGGTTGGCTCGCATCCAATCAGATGCCACGCGATAGGCGAGCTTGACGTACCGCGCCGCCAACTGCCGTTGCTCATCCGTCAGAGGTGTGTCGTTCGGGCGGCCTTGTTGGGAATGGCCGCCCGAACAGTTCCCATACCGCGACCGAGCCGACCGACGCCCGCACTCATGCGGGCTAATCTGCCGCGGGATACCGAGTTTCTTTCGAGCAAGGAATACCTCCTGGGGGTACACGTCAAGCGCGGCGGCAATGTCCCCGTCGCTCATCCGCTTCCTGCGCATGTGCGGGCCGCACAGGTCAGCGACCGCTGCGAGGAACTCGCCCGGCTTGCGGCGTATGCGACCGATCTGCTTCGTCGCTCCGAGTTTGGAGAGGCGGACGGACACCGCGCCGTAGGTCTTGCCGAGTGCGGCGGCAATCTCGGCGATGGGTGTGCCGTCCTCTTTCATCCGCGCCGCTTGCATCTCTTGCTTTCGCGTCCAGGTGGGTTGCGGGCATCCTTTCCGGGTCACGGGCTTACCTCTTGAGGATCTGTTCGATTCGTGGCCAGTCTGAGGGTCGCCAGATGTCCCCGTGTTCGCCCGCGGCCGTGATCCACTTCTCTTGACCGTCCCGCATCTCACCCGTCTGCGACTTCAGTTCGACAAGCAGGACGACACCGCCACGAGCAAGCACCAAATCCGGGAACCCCACACCGTCACCGTCTACGGGCGTTTCCCACGTCTCTTTGCCCCGACGCATGACTCTCGCGGGTCTGAAGTGCGCGGCAACCCACCCGTTGAGTTGTGCGTACTGGATTACTTGCCGCGTGAAATCCTTCTCCGAGATCGGTGGGAGTTTGGTTCGCATCACCCCGACTCCCCTCTGAACTCCGGTGGCGCAATCGTATCCGGTTCGTCGGGGAGCGGTAGCAGTTCGCCCGCGTAAACGTACCGCACAGTGTTCGGCTCACCGACGCCGACGGCAGCAGCACCAGCGAGGAAGGCATCGAACTTGGTGAGGTAAAACCGCTCCCAGGGTGTCTGGGCATTCATCCACGCCTCGAACGCGGCCCTGAGTTGCTCGTCGCGGGTCATGTCCGCTCCACGGGTGCGAGGTACTCCATCGGCAGTCGGTACAGTTTCCCCGCGTATCGCACCACGGCAACGCGGGGGTTGATAGCATCCGGCCGCGCCTCGACGATCGAAACGGGTTTGCGAGCCGGAACCACGCCAGCGGCCGTGTGAGGCCACGCGAGAACGCCAATCAACAGACGTCGCCGCATCGGGGTATCAGTCCTCATGGCGTGCGTCCTCGGGGGGGGTCGATCGCTTGCCCGTACCGGACGCGGCGGCGCATCTCCTGAACCTTCTCGGGCGTGCCCGGAAGTGCGGTCGTGGGGCGCGACGCGGGCCGGTTCGGGTTGCGGTACTTCGCCGCGTGAGGCAGCGAGGACGAGAACCGCTCGTCCGCGGGCGGGTAGAGGTCACGGACACCATCGCGGTAATAGCACCCGCCACAGAGGCCACGCGGCCGGTTCACCGAACGGCGTCGGCAGTGGCGACAGATTCGCGTCTTCATGACGTTTCCTCGGGTGGGTCAAGGTCGTAGCGGTCACCGAAGATGTCCGTGACCAGAGCGTTCGTCTCGTCTCGCTGCTCTGGTGTCATGGCAGCGAAGAGGGATTCGCGTTCCTCAGCGATCGCGGCCATCTCGGTTTCGTCCGGCGAGTCAGCTTGTTCGACCACGCACGTTCGCAGATACCGCTTAATCAAGGGGTTCACGACTTCGGCTCCTCCCGCCGGGCCAACTCGTCCCGGATCTGCCCCAGGTTCCGCTCCGTCTTGGCTTCCAGCGCTACGAGTTTGTTCGTCGGCATCAGAGCGTAATACCCCGCCTTCGCCCGCACCGAGTTGCACGGCCGGCAGTAGCTCGACCAGTGCGACGACAGTTCCCCCGAGATACCCGCAAGGTTCAACACGAACTCCCGGATCGGCTTCACCTTCCCGCACCGCTTGCACTTCTTCCGCGCCGGTGCCGGCTTCAACCGCGCCATCGTTACACCCCTTCCCGCTTACCAAGTAGTTCGTCCAGGACACGGCACCCGCGAAACTTCATCTCGTCACCTCGCAGGTAATCGAGAATCGCCGGTTCTTCGCACCCGGCATCTTGGAGCGCATCCGCCAAGATCGGGCATACCTGCCACTCCTTCGAGTCATAGATGCGGCGGGCAAGAGATGTTGCTGTCGAGGTTCGCCACTCCGGATCAAGTGACCAGGCTGGGCCAACGATCGCCACGAGAATGCGGCCTTGAAGGTTCCATTTCTTTCTTCGGGCGTAGGCGGCGTCGGCGGCGGCGTCGGCGGCGGCGTAGGCGGCGTCGGCGGCGGCGTAGGCGGCGTCGGCGGCGGCGTCGGCGGCGGCGGCGGCGGCGTAG
>Ga0247663_1000269_pt1 | contig 10754 bp, 15 predicted proteins | sample CNK04_metaG_FD_190128 | JGI IMG/M metagenome (GOLD analysis project Ga0247663, IMG submission 190128) | Soil microbial communities from Purdue University Martell Research Forest, Indiana, United States - CNK04 | ecosystem: Environmental > Terrestrial > Soil > Temperate forest > Bulk soil... | reverse complement strand
CCCTCGGATGGAAGGCTCCCAGGCACAAGGCGGTCAAGCAGGACTCGAAGGACCAACAGAATCCAGGCGCCTAAATGTGCGACTGGTGTGATTCGCGGATGTCGATGGAGTGTGGGAGTTGTGGCCGGGAGTTCTGCTCCGGGTGTATGCGGGATCATCTGGGACTCGCGGCGGATGGGATCTCAGTGTGCGCCCGGCGGGAATTGTATGAAGATCCGGGGAGATTGTGGTTGATTTGCAAGAGGTGGGTTGAAGGCTGAGGATGAAGGAGAAGGAGGGTTAGATGTGGGAAGTCGTGAAGTCGATGGACTGCTGGTCGGTTAGGCGGGATGGGAAAGAGATCGCGACGATGACGCTCGGTGGGACGGAGAGCATGTCAGTGGATGCCGCCCGGAGGGAAGAAACCCGACAGAGAGCGTTCGCGCTCGAACTCGCCCGGCTGCTCCAGAAGGCTGAGGAGATCGGGAGATTTGGAGCGTGAACTTCCCTGGATTCCCGGCGGGGATCACCCGCCCGATCGTGCCTCCGGAGGGTCTGGGATCATCGGGGATCTTGGTGATCGGAGAGCATCCAGGAAGACACGAGGAGGATGAAGGAAGACCATTCGTTCCGTGGGCCGAGGCGGGGTCGGTTCTCGAACGGGTTCTTTATCGCGCGGGGATCTCCCGGGAGGTTCTGACGATCACGAACCTGGTTCCGTATCGCCCTCCACGCGATTGGTTAGATGGCGCGCCGTGGGAAGTGGATGCGATCGCGCTGGGCAAACGATATTTGGATAAGTTAGTCGAGGAGCGTCAGCCGAAAGTGATCCTGGCTCTCGGGGGGATCGCTTTGCGGGAGCTCACCGGGCTCGCCGGGGAGAAGTGCGGGATCGGGATGCTGAGGGGATTCTCTATCGCAGGACTTCACTACGACATTCCGATAGTCGGGAGTTATCATCCATCTTTCTTGCGTCGGGGGAGCAAGGAGCGGGAAGAGCAGGGACCGAAGGGCAAGGTGAATGCGGCTGGCGGCGGCACTTCTGGCGGACTGAGTTTCCTGGGCGTGCTGATCCGGGATCTGCTGCTAGCGGCGGATATTGCCAAGCGTGGAGCGAAGAGGTTTGAGTATGACGACTATCGATTGGGTGCGACTGTTGAAGATTGGCGGGCCGCTCTTGCTGCTTTATCCGCTAACCGCGCTCTTCCTATTTCTTATGATTTCGAAACAGCCGACTCGTTGGTGGCGAGCGATGAGAGCGAGATGTTCATTACTCGCCGGGATGTTACGCAAGTACAGATCTCCTGGCGGACAGGCCAAGCGCTAGTCTCGCCTTGGTCGGTGGAACTCCTGCCCATCCTGAAGGAGATCCTGGAGTTGCCGAATCCCAAGATGGACTGGAATGGCAGGAAGTTCGACCGTCCTATACTGCGGGACATGCAAGTACGGTGTGACCGTGGAGAATGGCATGATCTGATGGATTTTTGGCACCACGCCCAGCCGGATCTCCCGCGCGGCCTCCAATTTGCTACATCCTTCTCGTGTCCGGAGGTCGGGCCGTGGAAACACCTCTCGCACTCGGATCCGCTGTGGTACGGCGCATTGGATGTGGATATGCCGCAGAGAATCATGCTTGATCTACAGGGCAAGCTCTCGGTGATCTCGCACCCACTCAGCAATATCAGTTTGGCGCGTGGGTATCGAGATCAGGTCGTAAGGCTCGCTCCGGTGCTGGATCGGATGTCGGCTCGGGGGATCGGAGTGGATGAAGGCAAGCGGCTGGCGCTCGATGAGGAGTTCACTCTGACGCTGGCTCGGCTGACGGAGGAGTGCCAGGGACTCTATCCGGAGGAGTTGAAGGGAGTGGATCCCAAGGGGGGATTCGTACGGACGCCTGACGAAGCGCTTGTGCAGTGCGCTCGGTGCATTGGAGCCAAGAAGATTATTCCCGAGGGGACAAAGAAGAAGCTCAAATGTCCCGATTGCGGTGGGAAGGGCAGGATCGAGCATGTGATTCATGGATACTCGGCAGGGCTTGTCCAGAGGGAGTTCCGTGCGGAGATCAAGTGTGGATGTTCCTGGAGCAAGTCGAAGCGTAAAGGACAGGATGCGCTTGTAGGTGAGAACTGCTCGCTCTGTATGAATAGCGGCAAGCGAGTCGAGTCGGTTCTGCGCTGGTGCCGGGTGGAACCGTTCCTTCCGGGCTCGTGGCAGCAGGTCCTACGCTACATGAAGTGGCGGAGGGAGGAGGATCTCTCTTTGCGCTCAGCCAAGCGTGATCCGCAATGGGCGGAGCATACCACTCCTTGGGTCCTCCCCTTGGACTACAAGACCGGCAAGCCCACGACGGCGGCGGACGAGCTGCGGCGGCTGGCTAAGAAGACCAATGATCTCCTCCTTCCCCTGATCGTTGAGTACAAGGAGATCGAGAAGATGCGGGGGACTTATGTGCGAGGGTGGAAGCCTGGGCCAGACGGACGAGTCCACCCTAACTTCGGGTTCAAGCCCTCTACTGGGCAGTTGTCGAGTGATAATCCGAACGCGCAGAATTTTCCGGCGCATGGGATCCTGGCGCAGAAGATGAAGGCGATGCTGGTTTCTACCGAACAGCAACGGTGTGATAGGGATATTGGTCCTGCTCCGTTGTATTGTCCACTACCCAAGGGTCATGAAGGTTATTGCATGCGGAGTGACGATCCTTATTGGCCGGGGAACAAGGGGAACGGGCAAGTATGAGCCTGATCGCCTTCGATTACAAGAGCTTCCACGTGCTGACCTTGGGATTCGAGGCCCAGGACCCGCTCTACATGCGACTGGCCAGGTTGGACATGCACTCCTACTTCGCGCTGGTCGGGTTGCTCCGGTTGGAGTCCTCTCCGAAGTTGCTTGCCCTGCCGGATCAGGAGCTATCCAGGGTCCTGGCGTTCTACCGCTCCCGGCCGACGTTATATCCGGCATTCGGTGGGATGAGCTTCCAGGAGATCCGGGATGAGAAGGCTAAGCGCGCGATTCTGGGGATCGGGTTCGGTCAGGGCGCTCGGTCGCTCTGGTCGCTAAATCCTGAGAGCTTCGCATCGACGGCCGAGGCGCAGACGGTGCTGGACGCGCTGAACGGGGAGTTCCCCCGGCCCCAGCAATGGCGGGATGAGATCCGGATGAAGGCGGACCAGGATCATAAGCTGGTGAGCCGCTATGGCTTCGTGAGGTACTTCTGGGATGTTTACGATCGCCGGCCGGTGGCGGAGAATTATCAGCCTCGGGCAAACGAGAGGGTGATGGTGAATGGACAGGGCAGGAGATGGTTGCTCAAGCCCGGGGGAGATGCGGAGGCTTCGATTGCGTTCCTGCCGGCGAACGATGCGTTTGGGATGATCCGGAGCCGGATGGTGGCTCTAGGCGAGTTGGAACTGGACGGAAAGTACCGCCTGGTGAATCAGATTCATGACTCCCTTGTGTTCGATTGCCCTTCGGGATGGGAAGAGGAGTGCTTGGCGACGGTAAAGGATCTATTGGAGAAGCCCTCGGAGGTCCTGGTGGATCCGCTGGTCGCCCCGGGGGGATTATCGTGCATGGTCGAGGCCAAGCGGGGGCCGTCGCTGGCGGAGATGGGGAAGATATGACCAAGAAAGAATTTGATGATCTCAATAAGCTGGTTCAGAAACTTTTCCTGGAATACCTCCAGCAAGGACAAGAACCGGATTCGGACTCAGTAACCCATGGGTTATTTCAACAGGCTCTGACCAATAAATTGCTCTTGGCAATACTGACAGAGTTGCGAAATATGCGCCCAAGTTGACGGGGGGATTACAATGTTGTAAAGTGTCCGCATGAACTCTTCTACTCCCGCCGCTCTGCATCCGATCCGGAAGTGGCTACTCGCCCATCGGGGGATTCTCTCGCGAGTGGCGAAGGATCATGGAGTGAGCCCGCAGTATGTGCAGAGGATCGTATGGGGCGGGGCTTGGGACTCGCGGAAGAGGGTGGATATCGAGAAGGCGCTCAAGGCGGAGGGGTGGCCTTCTCCTAACAAAACGCAGGATAGGGGGACAAAGTAATGCCGAAGTTCTTGGAAGACAAGCTGAAAAAGGAATATGGGGATAATCCTCATGCGATCTACGGGACGATGAACAAGATCGGGGCGATGAAGGGGAATAAGGAGACGGCGAAGGGCAGGGCGATGGAGAGGAAGCATGCGAAGGACGTCAAGATGGGCAAGGCGAAGTGAAGTTCTCTCCGCTCTCGAATCCAATTATGTTCGTGGGAGATAATCCTTCGCTTCCTGGTGGACTCTCAAGGATCTGCCGGGATCTTGCGACGCTCACCGCTACGATGCCGGAGTTCCGGGTGGGAGTGCTCGGGCGGGGACTCGGCCAGAGGCGGAAATTTCCATTAACGCTCTATGATTTCGACGAGTCCGGTGGGTGGGGAGAAGGGATGATCGCTCCCGCGTGGGGGGACTTCGCCGGGAGCCAGCCGGGGGTGATTATGACCCTGGATGATCCTTCCCGCCGGACATGGTTCGGAGCTCCTGCGCTATTTCCTCCACATCTTCGGGAGTTTCTCGGCCAAGGCCGGAACTTCGCCAAGTGGGGATATTTTCCCATCGACTCGATTGGTCCGGCGGCGACCGGGCCGGGGTTCCAGGGATCGCTCGGGATCGAAGGCCGGCTCGCCCTGGGTGATTATCAGCGGGTGCTGGCTTCATCCGAGTGGGGGAGGAATATCCTCTCGAACTCCGGGAGAGCGGACGCGGATTGGATCCCACACGGAATCTTTATGGATAAGTTCAAACCCGTCGAGCACTCGCGGGAGATTCTCGGATGGCAGGACGGTCAGGTGTGGATGGGATCGGTGATGGCGAATCAGAGCAGGAAGGACTTCCCGGTTCTAATGGAGGCGATCGCGGCTCTCCGCGCGCATTACGGCAATCGGCTGAGAGCTTGGATCCACACGGACACGCTGGTTCGGTATTGGAATATCCCGGCGCTGGCGCAGGACTTCGGGGTCTCGGATGTGATTGAGGTGTCGATGGATTTGGATGACGCAGCGCTCGCGGTGCGGTACTCCGGGTGCGACTGCACGATGTTGCCCAGCGGAGGGGAGGGATTCGGATATCCGATAGCAGAGAGCCTCGCTTGTGGCACCCCAGCGATTGTGACCGACTATGCCGCTGGGCAGGAATTGGTCCAGGCCGAGTGCCGGGTGACTCCCATGTGCTTCCGGATCGACACGAGTCATAATGTGCGCCGGGCGGTACTCTCCGGATATGCATTTGCCCAAGCCGCGATTCATCAGATCGAGCTGAAGAAGCAGGACTGGGAATATCGTGGGGGTGAACTCCGTCAGACGGTGGATCACCTTGGATGGGATAAGCTCCGTCACGTGTGGGAGAGATGGCTAAGGGAGGGATTGAGATGATTTGGATATTCGCGATTGTTCAATGCTTGTTGGACTTGGCCCTATTGGTCCTGGTGGGGATTATCATCGACCAGCTCAGGTCTCGTGGTGGATTCGATGAGAGATGAGCTCTGGTACGGATTCCTCTTCCTAGCGGCGGTGGGAATCACGATTTGGTTGTGGAGGAGGAAGATCTGAATGTCAACTAATGTGCCGATACTCGCGGTGCTTGTGCTGGTGGGAGCCGGGTGGATGATTGTTTGGCTGTCCCCTGGGATGTTGAATTGGGTCGCGGCCAAGTGCCTGGCGCGAAGGGATGGGATCTTCCGGCAGAGGGAATCCTTCGCGGCTCACTTACAGATCTTCGAGGGGGATGAGTGATCTATCCTAGTGTGACTATTGCGACGGTTGCCTGTGGTGGTCCTGGATTTGATTATCCACACAAGCCTGGCGCGCCTCGATGGATTGAGTTCGATAATCGAGATAATAAACTCACACCCTGTCAAGCTTATCAAGCAGTGTTGGAGATGTGCGACACGGATATCTTGATCATGGGACATGACGATGTTACGGTGCATGATCCTGAGTGGTGTCGAAGGATATTGCGGATCTTTGCGTACCAGCCGGAAGTTGTAGCCGTTGGGCTCGGTGGGGCGACAGGACTCGGATCTCCGGACCTCTACCGCAAGCCTTTCAATATCTGGAATCTCGCGAGGAGAGGCTATGCAAGCAATCAAACAGATGCGGAGGTTCATGGAGAGAGATTCGAGGGCGACAAGCGCGTGGCGGTCCTGGATGCGTTCTCGATGGCAGTCCGGCGGGATTGGCTTGTGGGCCGAGGCTGGCCTTGCGCTCATCTTACTTTTCATTGCCTTGATTTATGGCTAGCCTGTGAAGCTGCTCGGGATGGGAAAGAAACCTGGATGGTCGGCGCATCGTGTATACATCATGGTGGTGGAAGCAGCACGACGGGGAAATATCAAAATGCTTCCTGGTTGCTTGGCGGTGATCAAGCGCAGGATCACTTAAAGCCTCACATTTGGTTGGCTGATAACTACCGCGATGTTCTGCCTCTGGAGGTTCGATGACTTCTATCGTGATGATCTGCCGGGGAAGATACCGTCTCCTGATCCAAGCTGTGGAGTCGCTGCTGGCGAATACGAAGGGGGATTACAACGTTGTATTTGTCCATGACGCGTTTTTGGACGACTTCCGTGTGGGACGGTTTCTGGCGGATGCCGCTAATCGGTTTCGACGGGCTCATGTATTGACGCTCACGACATCCGATCACGTGCTGGCACGGGCCAAGAATATCGGGGTCGAATGGAGTCGCCAGTGTTGGGGCGAGACAGACTGGCTATATCTGAGCGACTCCGATGTGTGGTTCGCTGAGGGCTGGCTGGAGAAGCTCACAGAATTCGCGGCGGTGGGCGAGAAGGGCGACTTCAGGTTGTGGGGTGGACAGATACATCCATTCCATCGAGTAGATCCTGTAGGGGATTGCGCAGTCCTGGACGGTCCCTCATGGCTAATGCGTTGGGAGACTTGGAACACAGGGCAGTTGTCGCGGGATTGCGCGCCGGGGCCTTGTCAGTCGGAGGAATATCCTTTTTGTAAAGCCCTACGCGAGCGGGGTGGAATGATCGGAGTCATTCATCCGCATGTCGTGGTGCATACTGGGCTGACGCAGACAGATGGGAAGGATGCTCCGGGGAGACGCGAGCGGGAGAGCATGATCCCCCAAGGGGTGATAGCGGAATGACCTTCCCCGAAGCGATGGTTCTCACCCGGGGAGTATCCTCCCGGGATGCATTTGAAGACGTGGAGTGCGAAAGGCTGTGGGATCTCCTCCAGCAAGTCCCGGAAGATGGGATCGTAGTCGAGATCGGATGTCAGTTGGGACGGAGCTCGTCGCTAGTGCTCCAGGCTGCGAAGGCCAAGGGATTTCTCTCGGTCCACATCGATCCCTGGACATCTCAACCAGACTTCGCACTTCAATGGCATGCGCTCGCTTGGTCGATCGACGTCCCGCATTGTGTCCTTCAGATGAGGACGGACCAAGTGCTGAAGATCGAGGAGTTCCCGGTGGATATCGATCTCCTCCTGATCGACGGGGATCATACGGAGGATGGAGTCCGGAAGGATCTGGGGATGGCGGAGCGGATCCGGATCGGGGGAATTCTAACCAGTCACGATTATGGACGGCATTCGTTACCGGATGTGTTCGCAGTCCTCCAGCCATTTACATCCGATGGCCGGTGGGAGGATCTTGGGATCCATGGGACGCTGGGATCGTGGAGGAGAATTGGATGAGGATTCAGATCGGCAGTGGCCAACGGCCCTTTGGTCCTGATTGGATCAACTGCGACTCGCAGGCGAGATGGAATCCGGATGTCTGCATGGACGGGTTGGAATATCTCCAGACGCTCAAGGACCGATCGGTAGAGATGATCGTCTTGCACCACGTCCTGGAGCACTTCGGATGCGGAGAAGCGGATGGGCTTCTGCGTGAGTGCTTCCGTGTGCTCGTTCCGGGTGGGAGCCTGCTGGTGTTCGTCCCAGACATGGCGGAGCTCGCCAGGATGTGGCTGGAGGCCCGGCTGACGGACGAGACTTATTTGATTAACGTCTACGGCGCGTACATGGGGGATGAAGCGGACCGGCACAAGTTCGGTTTCACGCACAAGACCCTGTTCGCCACGCTGGTCCGGGCCGGATTCGCTCCCCGGATGGTGGGGAGTTTCGACTGGCGGGTCGTGCCCGGGGCGGATCTAGCGAAGGATCGGTGGATTCTAGGTTTGGAGGCAGTGAAGTGAACGGCCGGGACAAGCGCCGGCGGGCGAAGAGGGAGAAGACTAGAGGAGGAGCATGGCGAAGACCAACAAGATCGCAGACGTTGAAGGCGGCGGCGGAGGTGGAGAATTGGCTGCGGCAGGAAGCCGAGCGGGAGAAGGAATACTCCTTGTCGCACGGAACGGACTCGCGCTTACCAAGCGGGCCATCCGGAGCGCCTTAGCGCAGGACGTCCCGGCGAAGGTCCTGGTGGTGGATAACCAGTCCACCGATGGGACCAACTCGTGGCTGCTGGCGAAGGATGGGATCTCCCGGATCATGTGCATGGACCAGCATTCGCTAAGCTGGTGCTGGAATACCGGACTGCGCGCGCTCTGGTCGGCGGGCTGCAATTCGGTGCTGGTTCTGAACAACGACCTAGAGTTACGCACGGATACCTTGTCGATGTTACTTGCGCACGGCGGGGAGTTCGTCACTTGTGTGTCCGTGGATGATCCCGAGCGGATGGGAGTCGCGGGGGATCGGAGGATTGAGGATCTGCGGAAGGGCGAACGGCCTAATCCTGACTTCAGTTCATTCTTGATTCGCAAATCTGTTTGGGACAAAGGCTTGCGCTTCGAGGAAGAGTGCTTTCCTGCGTACACAGAAGATAACTTTGCTCACGTCTGGATGCATCAACATGGGATCCGGGCGGTTTGTATCGACCTTCCTTTCTACCACTATGCGGCGGGGACGTTGAAGGGATCATCGCCAGGGGAGTCCGAGAGGATCAAGCGCGGGGCCGGGGCGAACCGGGAGAGGTTCCGTCAGCGCTATGGATGCCTCCCAGGATCTGCGGAGTATGAGGCGCTATTTCAGTAGCTCCCAGAGGTGATCGAGTCTCCCGGCATCCGATGGCTTGAGCGGGCGGGAGCCTAAGGCATTGCGCCATGCGTTGACTCGCTCCAGGGTCAGACCCGCGCGGGAGTCCGGGGCTTGCCCTAGTTTCTTCGCATACTCCGCGATCTTCTGGTCAAGTGCGAACGCGGCGGAGGGATTGGAGTGCTCGGAATAGCGCGATGGGATGGTGATCGATCCTGGTTCTGGCATGGGTCCTCTGAATTCTCCTCCTCCAATTGGGGTGACGTGGATTCCGGTCGTCGTATCGAACGCGGGCTTCCCCGGAACGCGACCGCTGGGTAGGACTCCCGGGATAGGCACGAATGGCGGCGGCTCTGGATGCGGAATCGGCTCGACGTTCCTGGGAGTCAACGGCGGCAAGGGCATTCGGTCGCCTTCCCCGACTCCCTTTATAAAGCCTTTTACGATTGGGTAAGCATACTGAATCGCGGGCACAGCTAGTCCCGATAGTGGATTGTGGTGGAGACCGAAGGCTCCCAGTTCGCCCAAGGCTCCGCCGCCCATGAGCGCGGGGAGACTGGTTCTCGGCGCGGCGGCTGCCCCTTTGACGCCACGAGTTACGGCCCTGGCGGTTGCCGATGTCGCCCGGCTTAGGGGAACTTCGCCTCCAGGCAGCGCTGCCATAGGAGCCTGACTCGCCAGGCCACCGAGGGTCTCGGGATCGAGGGACACAATGCCACCGATGGTTGATGGGATGTTACTCGCCATGGTCCCAAGGGAGTCCAGGGGATGTTCGGCGAGTTGGTGGATTCCCTCGGGGATTCCTCTCCACCCGGACATGAAGGCGGATTTAAACTTAGGGCCCCAGGAGGGTTCCGGACCAGAGCCATCCGGGATCACGTCATCGGGATGGATAGAATCCGGCTGGACGTCGTTCGGATCTATTGGACGGGCGGCGGCCCCGGCAGCCATGTTTTGCCTCCATCTAACGAGTGTACTGGATTCCCGGTGGATTTCTGCTTCCCGGTCATGATCTGCTGGGGTGATGGGGATAGGGGAAGGATCACCCCGGACTTGCGCTCGTCATGCAGGACCGTCTCCCGGGTCTTCTCGATCACTCCCTTCATGGCTTCGAGTTTGTCCTTGATGAGCTTGACGGCATCGGGGTTCAGGCCGTGGAATCGGTCAAGGTTCGGGACGTGTTGGAACGCGCTCTGGATGACGGGATATGCCCGGGAGTTGTTGCCCTGGAGCGCGGCGGCAGCGGATCGTAGGCCCTCAAAGGATAGCTTGGTGAAGAGCGAGTCCATTGGGGTGGAGAAGCCTTGTTTGTAAAGGGCGTAGTTCGTCGCGAGCGTCGTGCCCTTGGGGAGCTTCGCGAGCATCGGGAGGATCTCGTCGATCTCTCTTTGGACCGCATCGACCTGCTGGAGGTTCTTCTGTCCCGTGGCGCTGAGAGTGATGGGATCCGGGAGGTTATGCTTGGACTGATATGCTTGGACAGCGGTGAGGTCCCTGCCTGTGGGCGCGGGGCCACCAGTTGCCCAGGAGTCGTATTTCTTCTTGATGATGTCGGAGTTGGTGGTGCTGCCGCCAGAGCTGGAGCTGGATCCTGATCCAATAGGAGGAATCGCGCCTCCTGCTCCCTTCTGGGATCGGCTGGTTGTCGTCGTCGGGAGTTGCCCCGGGATGGATGTAGTGGATGTACGCTGAGCTGGAATGAAGGCAGGATTGACAACTCCGAC
>Ga0247663_1000259_pt1 | contig 11106 bp, 16 predicted proteins | sample CNK04_metaG_FD_190128 | JGI IMG/M metagenome (GOLD analysis project Ga0247663, IMG submission 190128) | Soil microbial communities from Purdue University Martell Research Forest, Indiana, United States - CNK04 | ecosystem: Environmental > Terrestrial > Soil > Temperate forest > Bulk soil... | reverse complement strand
GGGCCTTCAACTGGTTCTTCACCAATGCCTTCTCCGCATCCGCGCGAATCTGGATCCCACCCAGCTTATCCACCAGCCGGTTGATGGTCTCGACTCTCCTCTGCTCGTTCGCCGCAATTGCATCGGCCAGCGCCGCCGGGTCGATTTCACCCGGCTCAACCTTCGCAACATCGTCGGTGAAGCGGAACTTCTCTTCATGTGCCGGATCAACTTCGACCGGTTCGTGCATTTCGCCAATCGCCGGGATCACCTTAGTTCCAGTCATGCGCTTAAAGCCTCCTGTCCCTTGACCTCAGCATCATTCAGCCCTGCGATCGCATCCTGCAACGCGTCAATCCTCATCCCGGTCTTGCGGAAAATCTCCTCTTGTTCCACCAGCGCCATCCGGAGCGCCTGGCCCAGCGGCATCGGAGCCGGCGTCAATACCATATTCTTGCCCTTCATCCTTTTCTCCCTTCCTTGTCCACATCCACATCCAGGTAAAAAAGGGACGGGATGTAATCCAGATTTCCCGCCCCGCTTCACAAGAACCGAATCCCGCGAGTCCTTATCCCTTCACCGCCCCGTATTTCGTCACCCGCACTTGCGCCCGGACCTTCTCCCCGTTCGGCGCGGTGACTTCCGGATCATATCTCGGCGAGCTATCCGCCGTATCCGGGAGTGGAGGAAACGCCTTCTGCCCCTTGAGTACATCCTGGTAATTCCCGTCCTTGTCCTTATACTGCGCCTCCCATCTGGTGGTCGCCATCGCATGCGGAGCCTGCGCGATCGCCGTCTCAATCGCGGTCTTCAACTCACCCAGCGATGCGCGCGAGGGGAGCTTGTGCCCGGCGAGATCGAACAGAGCATGGACCCTCGACGTCCCCGAGTTCCCCATCACAATCGTCGTCAAGGAGTCGAACGCGAGAGTCCCGCCTTCCCCGCCCGTCGTGGGATCGACCTTCTTGAGCTGAAGGTGAACGTTGAGGAACGCCGGCCCGGTCTTCTTCGCATTCGCCCCCTTCCCGTCCCTTTGTCGATCGGCCTTCACCCCCCGGTTGCCCAAGGCCAGCACAACCTCATACTCCCCGTCGTCCGGCAGCGGCGGATTAAAAAACTCGGCGCTATCAGCCGCGTCGTCCACCTCCACGATCTCCTGCATCAGACTCAACGAATTGATGTCCGCGCTTGTATCCACTGCTTCGTCTACCATAACCAACTACTCCTTTTCTCTCTTGTTTAGAATTGCACTCGCGCCCATCGCCCAAAGTGCTGCACTGCTTCGGAAACCCTTTACTTGCCCGACTTGTGGTCTTGGAGGAATCCCGCGTACCACTCAATCCCCCGGTTTGCATCCAGCGGAATATAACCCCCGGGGAACATTCTCAACAACTCCGCCGAGCGATCCAATGGGAGCGAGACCTTCGTCGGCCAGCTCATCTTGGTCAGAACCTCATCCGGGTGCTTCACGAACCACGCCCGGAACTCCCTGGTCGCAACATTCGCCCCAGTCTTCGCATCCTTCGCCCAGCTCGTCGCTACCGTCAGGTGAAACGCGTGTCCGAACTTCTGGATCGTCTTGTCCACTGTCGCTTTCCCCACCGTCGCCGGGCCCAGGACCGAATTCTGGATGCCCGAGATTTCATCCGTCCCTTTCGCCTCGTGTCCGGTCCACACGACTCTCGCCACCGGCAACCGTCCGCTCTTGGGCACGATGTCCAATAGAATCCAGTCCTGTACCTGGCCGTAATGGCTCGGGGCTGCCTTCGCGAGCGTAATCGAGCGATTCTCCTCCTTCACCTGGCCGTTGGGCAGATCTATCTCATACTTCGCGTCGGACGTGAATTTCCCAACTACGTCCTGCCCAAGCGCGCGTTGGTTCCGAATATGATCGAACAACGCGGTATTGCCCAGCGTCGAGATCCCTTCGTAGAACATCTGCCCCACTACCCGCTTGCCGTCGGATGCCAAGAGCTTACCCTCCGCGTTGACTTTGGGAGGAATCATCTTCAGCGCGAGTCCTTCATCCGTCCTGGTAACCTTCGGCCATCCCCCCCGGGTCGTGGCATCGATTGGATTCCACGGGTTGTTAAGCGACTGGACATTCCACGCCTCAATAATCCCCTCCGGATTGTCTGGCGAGACGATCAGATCCGGCGAAATCGAGTCCCATCCGGAATCCGCCGACACCAACCGGGAGATTTCCCCGGTCTGGTCCCAATGCCACTTCGCCAATCTCCCCAGTTGGGCAGTCTTTCCGCAATCCGTCTCGCTGTATAACAGAAATGTCTGCGCGCGCTGCATCTATTCCACCCCCACTTTGTCCTGATACTGTTGCTTCACTTGGAATAGCCCTGATCCAACTGGGTCGCGTTGGACCTCATCCGGCCCGTGGCACACTTCCCACATCGGGCATTTGCGAGAGAACCAATCCCCGCACTTCTCCGTCGTCTGTGGAAAGAGCTCATCGAGCGCCCGCTGATAGGAGTCCCACTCCTCCGCGTCATCCACGTGAGTCTCGCGTCGTTCGCGGAGGGCGGACTCGTATTCCCGCACCGTGATTATCGCCCGCGCGGTCCTCGCCTCCATCGCCCGGGTTTGCCGTTCCCACCTCTCCGTCATATACCTCGGCCGGAAGTGCGGAACCGTCATGATCCACTGCGCGTCCAGCACATCGATTCCCTGCTGCCCCGCTCCGCCCTTCGAGAGTAGCTCCAACCATGCTCCGACTCCGCCAGCCGTCTCCCACGTGTTGAACTTCTCGAAATCCGTCCGCTTGTGATTCACTCCTCCCGGGCAAGTCCCGCCCTTCGCATACCTGAACGGATGTGGCTCCGAGCACGTGTAGAAGAGATCCGTTACGAACTCCGGAGCCACCAACCCGGGGGAGGGATCTTTCTTATATCCCCTCAGCAGGGGTGATTGGGTCTTATATGTCTGATCCTGCTCATCCTTGCGCCTCTGGCCTTTCACCAAGTAGATCATCTGAACTCCCCGGATCTCCGACGGCTGGGACGCACCCAAATAACTCTCGATGAACCACCTTGGTATGCCTAAATCAAGAACAGGAATCGTATCGAAGTGGTTCTCCCGTACATCCCGCAACTTCTCATACCATTGCGCTAGTCGGCCTTCGAGTGCCCACGGTTCCGAGAGTCCCTGCATGTCCGTCCGGGCGTCCTGATCCCTCTGCTGATCGTAGCTCGCGCACGTTTTCCACGAGAGCACAAAGAGATCCCCAGTCTCCCGCGAGCGCAGGAGCGCATCCGGGATCGATCGCCATAATACGCTCCATTCGCTTTGGGTGAACTCTCGCGAGTCCTGTTCTTTCCCATTCGCTACAAACTTGTATGGCTCTGGATGCGAGACGAGAGCGCGAGAGTCCATCACCTCGACTTCCAGGACCTCATACTCCTCGATCAACCTGGGGATCACCCTCAGCCCAGCCAGCCGTACCAATCCTTCGACCAGCGCCAACTGCTCGTTGTACACAAAGGATTGCGATTCCAGCTCTCCGAGATCCAATCCCCGACCTTCACACTGGGTCTTGAATTCGTCCACAGCCACAACCACCGCCGTCTCGATCGCGCCCGGCCAGTGGACGTTTATCTCCATCGCCCGGCGCATCAGGCTCGCGAGCCCCAAGTGCACAGCGCCGCCAGTGGCCAGCGGAACCGCTACCTTCACCGGCGACAATCCCCCATTGCCATCCGCGTCCGCGAACCACTCATGCATCAGATATCTAGCCCGAGCACAGCGCATCCCGTCCTGGATCCGCGAGCGCGAACTTCTGAACTCAATCATCTAACCCTCCTAGTAATCTTCCTCAGTCAGTTTCCCGGTCCTGAACTTGACCCATATCTTGATCGCGCTGACCAGTTCCGCGTCCAGCTTTCCAGCACCCCGGATCATTCCCCCATCCTCCATCTGGTCCTTCGCGCGCATGCACTCCTCCCGCAGCAACATAATCCGCCTATGCACCACATTCATTTGCTCATCCGCTGTCATAACCACCCTTTCACGCTCGCGATCCTGCCCAACCCCTGCGCGATCAGATCCGACTTGCTCAACCTCTCCAACTTCGCCGCGAGCTTTAGCGCACGATTCAACTCTGGAGTGACCCAAACCGTAATCATCATCCGGCCCTTGCCGTTTAGCTTCGGCGCTTTCTTCTTTTTCGTCTTGTTGGCCGAGGGCACGTTTTCAACTCTACTCCCGTTGGCAGAGCGAGTCAAGACATTTTTAAAACATTTTTTACTCGACATAAAATCCCTTCCCTTCTTTGCCCAAATCCCGTATCCTAGTCCAATGACTCTCACCGAACCGTCATTATCCATGTCCTCGTCCCCAAGTTTTGAGCAAACCTGGATCATCGATCAGATCCTTCCACAACATGTAGTAGGCCTGCTCGTCGGGGGCACCGGCGTGGGCAAAACCTCCTTCGCCATTCCCTGGCTCGACCAGATCGAACGCGGTCTTGCCATCTGGGGCAAGAATGTCAATCCACAAAAAGTGCTCTACATCTCCTGCGACCGATCGAAAGCCGAATACTATTCCCACGTCCAGGCCCTTGGCTTGCCTTTCAACCGCTTTCCCTTCGTCGATCAGACCGCCGCGCAGACTACCATCGAGCGCTGCATGCTGGTCCTCAACGAGCCCCAATTCCGTGGGTGCAACTTCCTGTTCATCGACGGGTTCGCGCGCATGGTCCCCGGAGGCAAAATCTCCGACTACTCTATCGTCGCCGACTTCCTCTGCGAATGCGCATCCCTTGCTCGGCGGTATAAAGTCACCATCATCGGATGTCTCCACGCCGGGAAGGAGCGCGATGGCTCCGGCTATGTCGATCCGCGTGATAAAGTCTGTGGTTCCACCGCTTGGATCGGATTCTCTAACATGTCACTTGTAATGCACAGGGCTAAACCAAAGGATCCAGACGACCCCATCCGAGTTCTACATGTCCTCACCCGAGGGGCTCATGGCGACCAGGTTTATCAATACCAGAAAACCGAATCCGGCCTGCTCGTCCCTTGGATCGACCCCGAGGATCTCAATTGCTTATCCCTCGTCCGCTGTTGGCTTCAGGACCAAGGAGATAGAATGATCCCCAAGTCCGAAATCATCGAGCAAGGATCGCTCGCGACCGTCACCAAACGCACCCTAGAGCGCTGGATGGAGTCCCAGATCGAATCCGGTCGCCTCCGGCGCGCGAAGCACGGATTCTACCAATGGGCCGAGAATCGCCGATAGCGCCAAATCCCAGGCGAAACCTAGGCGATGACTCTAATATAGTGTATATATGTCATTATTGTCATTTTCACAGCCTATCCCTCTGGCAGGAGAGGACTTAGCAAAATGCCATTTCCTGTCATTTCGTGTCATTATCTCCCTTCGTCCGGCATAATGACATAGCGACAGATAGCGCCACAAAATGTCATTTTGCTAAGTCCTTTCGCCTGATAGTCTTATCCTGTGAAAATGACAATAGCGCCACATATATGTCCCCTTCGTGCGCGCGCGGGCGCGTTTATATGATAGGGAATTGGGGTTAGAACGCGCTCAGACGAGCTGAATGATCCCCGGAGGGTCCAGAGCGGCGGCTCCCCGCCCTCCGGTTCCTCCTGGCTCGTCCTAGCGCGTCCTGTGGTCATCCTTATCGAACATCGCGAGGGCTTTCTGGCAATCCAGACAGACCCTCCCGTTATTCCGCAGGATCACCGCGTTCGAGAGTCCCCCGCACATCCCGCACTCAATGCCCTCGGACCTGAACCGGTCCACCCTCGGTGTCGGCTCGCTCAACATCACCTGCACGCGAGCCTTCATCGTAGCCCTGCGCCAGGCGCGCGAGTTCGACCAGAGCCAGGAGTCCAGCGCGGGAACGCGATCGAGCCAGCGCTGGGGGATCATCCCTTTCCCCCTTCCGGGTGCGGCAAATTCCGCCGCTGTTCCCACTCGCCATTATCCCGGCGAACAACTGCTTTAACCTTACCGAGAAGGATAAGTTTCCCCCGAATCTCGCGTGTTACTGCTTTGCGATCCGCGCGAGTCCGCTGATATCGATACTCATCCCGCATCGACTTGTGAATTCGATCCAGAGATTCACACGAGGTAACAGAGAAATCCGGTCCGCGGCCGTGAATCGGACCGATCCACTCTTCCCACAGCTTATAAGCATGCCATATTGCGTCTCTACTACTCATTAAAATGGGCATTCATCCCCCTCATGCATGAGATCATGCAAGTCCTGATCCCCCTGATCGTTCTTGGACCACTTGCCATCCTCCGCCTCCTCGTCCAGGCAGTCCTGGCACACTTCCACCTGATCCCGATATCCTGTCTCAGGATCCCGCCGGCCAATTTCCCGCCGTTCCATCGAGTCGAGCGGAGCCGTCCGGCCGCACCGGGAGCATTCATCGTGCTCCTGATCGTCGTCCCACGCGATCGCCGCGAGCTCCCGCGCTTGCTCAGCTTCCTCGTATCCATGCGCCTCCCACGCGAGAAGATCCCAATCGTTCCTCATGATCCCTACCCCCTTATCCAATACGTCGTGCCGTCGAATTCCACAGACGTATAATCCTGCTTGAGCTGATCGGCAGCTTTCTCCCAATCGATGCAGTCATACGGCCAATTCAGATCGCGTTTGATCGCGCCGATGTCCTCCGCCAGATCCTGAGCGTAGGCTGTGAAATAACTGTCCGCGATCAGCGCTTCTCCATACGTCCAGTCCGGCGCGTATCCCAAAGCATCATCGGCGAGCGACTTCAACGCCTGATACTCCTCCTCCTGTTCCTCATCCCAGCACGACGCGAGCTCTGTCCCATTGGCTGTGGTCCACTTGTCGCCATCCTCCACTTCAGACACGCTATTAACTGCCGTGTCTCGCGCATCCTGCAACTCTTCCAATCGTGCGATGACATCTCGCGAGTCGATGATGTTCTCACCGCGTAAGTCTTGTGTCTGCGTCATAATGACTTCCAATCTCCTTTTTGATCTTTTCTTCCTACTGATTTGGTACTTAACCTAGGCGACGTCCAGATATGCGTAACCAAGCGGGAACGAGTCCAGCGCGAAGTCCTTGGGATCAACCGTCGAGCCATCCTCGTTGAATCCCAGCTCCGCTAACTGTTCGTCATTGACCTCGATATCCATGAGATGGACGCCAGACCATTTCGCGTCGTCTTGAAAGTCAGACTCGCTCATTCCTTCGCCATCGTCCTGTGCTTCCCATTGGTCCTTTACATCTTCGCGGAGGATCTGTAGGAACTTGCTTCCGGCTGACCTTGCGTTCCATATCGCCGGATTGAATGCGGTCGACATGAATGGATCGCAGTTCGTGAACCAGGCGCTTGCAACCAACGCTGTAACGGTAGTCTTGGTGTCTTGCATGACTTTAATCTCCTTTGAAGTGATCCGTTCTTTTAGCTGACAAATACCGCTCTTCCGGTCTCAATAAGATCGCTTACGAAGCTACGAACCTCATAGTCCATAAACGCCCAACGTGCTATTACTTCGTCATAGTCTTCACCACGCAATCCCAACATGGGAGCATCTGTTAAGTCGCCAGTCTCACTCGGATCGATCCAATACAATTCCGAGTTACAGACCAGTGATTCCAGCGCTTCATACTCGGCGTGCGAATTGAACTCGCCAGACTCATTAGCAAGGTCTTTTAGCGCTTCCCTCTCTTGTTCGCTTGCCCGAATGATGAGTTTACCGTTTGTATTCAAGTCGTATGTATAGGTCATCTTTCCTCACCTCGATTACGATCTTACGGCCGATTCGTGATGGATACAATACCCCCAGATGCGGGTATTCGCTACTATCTTTAGGCTAGTGACGGTTGTAATCCAGTCTGCCACCACCGTCCAGTGGTGCTTAGGTGTACAATGTGTAAGCAATGACCCGGAGCGTAATGGACATGCCACCACTTGCGCGTGGTGCTTTCTGGTCGGATTGGCGATGCCCGTCTTGCGCCCGGTGGCTTCGGCGCCCCACTCGCCAGTGCCGATGTGGGTTCGTCCGGAATGGCCACCACATGCCCAGCCGGAAGTCCCTTGCCATCAAGCGCTTAGAGGCAATTGTCGCGCATCTCTCCAAGTGATTGTATCTCCCCACGACGCATTGTCCGCCTAAGCCTATTGTTTACATACATTTAGACCATCCGAGCCCATCCTACCCTCCGTCCGTCCAGCGCCTGGCGATCGTCCGCCGGCCGGTGCGAGCTCGAGCTTGGCGAGTACATCATCCTATTTGTCCTGGGATTGCGGGTCATTGTTCAAGGGGGGCAATCGCGCGCCCGGGGCGGCGCGCCCAATTTGTACACCCCAATAAAAAATCTGCCATGCCCTAGAATACAATGTTGTAATTGTGGTCCTCTCTCGTCTATAATGTCCCCATGTCTGAACCCGAATTTACTTGGACCATTTCCGCCCTGATTGAATTGCTACAGCAGGTGCTTGCAGACCAGGGTAATTTACAGCTTGCCGTCGACCTTCCCGAGAACGGCGGTCGAGGAGTTATGCCATATAGTTCTGTGACGGGCGAACTGAATATATTGACTTCTAGCGACAAGGTTAGAAGGTTGTATCTGTGAGAGACAAACAATCCGAGGCTCCGGTCATCGCCGACGCGGCTGAGCAGGTGAAGCACTGGGCGTGTACGCGGGAAGAGTACGAACGGCTCCTCAACGTGTTGGAGAAGGTCGTCGATGCCCTCGACCAGTGCGTTGGGATATATGGCAAGATTACCAAGGATCTCCGGCTCGACATACAGGACTTGCGGAAGTGATCGCCGGGCGGAGTTGGTGCGGGTTGTATCCCACATCGGTCGCGATCGAGGATCTCATCGAGCCCTTCCGGACGAATGTCGCGAGGTTCCTGTCGGATTTGGGATCGCGAGGTGGGATTATAAAGATCAGTGCGACGTGGCGTCCGGCGGAGCGCGCGTATCTGATGCACTGGTGCTCGATGATTGCGGGGGCTAAGCAGGACCCGGCGCTGGTTCCGCCGTTCCCCGGGGTAGATATCCAGTGGGATATCGGATCGCCAGCGGAGACCATCCAGGCGGCGAAGGAAATGATGGACGGATATGGAATCGTGTTCCCTCCGGCTCTGGTTTCTCGCCATACGCAAAGGAGAGCGATCGATATGACGATCAGTGGCCCGATTGGGATGAGTCCCTCTGCGCTCTGGTCGCTCGGCCGCAGCTTTGGAGTGATCAAGCTAGAGAGCGATCCGCCGCACTGGTCCGATGATGGGCATTAGCCCTTACCGAGGTAGCGGAGGAGTAGTTCCAGGCCGACGACTAGGATGGAGATTCCAGCCCCGATGGCCCAGAGCCGGCCTTCGAGGTTAGCCTTCGTGTTCTCCAGGGCTTTGATCCGGAGGTCGAGAGCCTCGCGGAGAGATGCGTGCTCGCGGTCGTAGATTTCCCGGCGGAGGAACTCCCCACGTTCGCTGGTGATTTGCTTCCGGAGTTCGTTCATCTCGTCCAGGCGGCGGTTGATGTCGTTCTTGGCGATCTCCAGCGCATGGGACTCGGCCTTGTGGATGAGTTCGTGCCCACGGATCCAGGACTTTCGCAGGTTAGATTCGCAGCTCATTGGATGAGGACTAAGAGGTTTGGATCGTCGGGCCATTTGCGGTGGATCCCATCGAGGGCGGTGCGGAGTCTGTTGCCTTCCTGCCCTGAGCGTTGGCGATCATGCCTATCCCCATCGCTTGCTGGAGTTTGAGCCGTCCGATCTCATCCGCCGGGAGGTTGATCTCCGGGCCGACGGTGTTCATGATCCCCATCTTGTCCCAGATGGTGAAGACGGAGATGTAGCCCATCTTGGCCAGGAGGAAGTACTTCATCAGGTCCTGCTGAGCAGCGGTGTTGAGGAGGCTCGACGGATCAAATTTGCAGACGATCGAGGCGAGCATGCTCTTCGCGCGCGAATAGAGCGGTCTCGGGAGGTCGGAGAAGGCGTTCTCGGTCGATGCGATATCGCCGGGATCGCCATCCGGAACATCGTCCGGCACGAAGGTCCCGGGGGAGAAGTCGAAGTCTTCCGCCGTGGCTCCCATCGGGCCGAACTCCGCCAGGCGCTTCTGGAGCGAGTCGAACTCGGCGAAGCAGAAGAGATATTGCTGAGCGAACTCGGTGTAGAAGGCCTCCAGGATCCGGGAGCGCAGGCGGACCGAGGGGGTCATGGCCTTCATCAATGTGTCGATGGTGTTGTCGGAGGGGATCTGAGCCAAGGATGTCATGGAGGAGGGATCAGCCACTCCGGAGATCTTTGCCATCCAGGTCTCGCAGCGGTCGATGGTCTGGAAGATGATTGGCTCCAGGGATGGAGGCGGTTGGACGACGATGCCTTTGCCGGACGCGGTGTTGGTGCGGATCTTCGCGCCCGCCGCGCGGGAGTCGAATTTCTGCAGATCGCTCTTGGCCACGTTCCGGTCGGCGATCACGGCCGGCTGGGCGACTTGCTGATTGTGATCGTCGATCACGCGGAGGTTCTGGTTGATGGAGTGGGATAAGGGCAGACAGTCCCAGAGGGGAGCTTTGCCTAGCCATGATCCGGGCCATGGGTTCAGGGTGAGCTTGATAATGGGGAACTGGCCGTGCCAATAGGGGGAAGGGCCGTCATAGCCCAGGACTCCATTGGCCCAGACGATCAGGCGCTTGAATGGATAAAGGGGCGCGCCCGGTTGGACGAGATAGGACCAGGGCGAGCTCTCGGATAGCGTCGATTCGTCGCATCCAGGCTTTCCTCGCTCGACTCCCTTGGCGTCGGACCATTTGCCCATATAGACGGGGGAGGAGGACTTGTTGGTTCTATTGTCGGTTAGGTAAAGCGTGTTGACAAAGACCGTGGGCGTGAAGGGGATGGCGCGGTCGCCTCGGGAGCGCTTGTCTAGCGGGCCGTTGCGCTCCCCAGGGCCGGTGACTAGCTTGGTGAGCCAGGAGAAGGTCTTGGCCAGCGCGCCAACATCCGTTTCGGCGGCGACAGTCTTGCCGTATTCGGCCTTGAACCACTCCGGCGTCCGGGCGTCGCGGATGATGACTCCGGTGCAATCCTGGAGGGAATGGGAGGAGATCGGGTCGATCGGGAACACGCACCGGGGATCTTTGGCCTCGGCG
>Ga0247663_1000258_pt1 | contig 11108 bp, 6 predicted proteins | sample CNK04_metaG_FD_190128 | JGI IMG/M metagenome (GOLD analysis project Ga0247663, IMG submission 190128) | Soil microbial communities from Purdue University Martell Research Forest, Indiana, United States - CNK04 | ecosystem: Environmental > Terrestrial > Soil > Temperate forest > Bulk soil | place... | reverse complement strand
GTCAGTGGCAAGCAGCACCCCATGAACGAGCCCGACACCACGAAGAGCGCGAAAGCCGCGATCAGCATGCCGCTGTTCAGCCGCACAGCCGATCCCAGGATCAGCGCTCCCATCCAGCCCAGCCGGCCGATCATCATGGAGTCGATACCGCGCATCCCCGCGTGCCGGCGCCGATCGACCTCTCGCATCAGACAGACGAACAAGGCAAATGCCCCGATGCCGGAAACGATGCTGGCGATCAGCCAGTAAGTTGGCGTAGCTATGGTCCACAGCGCATCTTGTAGATCATGCGCGGGATCTCCCTGAAGCGCCCTGAGCCAGTCCATCATTCCACTCCTGTGCGTTTCTGCGCGAGATCCAGTGCTTTGTCGGCCAGCTTGTCCTGCCTTCGTATGTAGGCCCTGATTAGCGGAAAGGGCAGATATGCTCCCCCTAACGCTACAGGGACGACAAAGTATACGGCGAGACTCAAATAAGAAGCGAGGAACAACCAGCCCGCCCCCGAAAAAACACAGCCAATGAAAATGCCCTGCAGAGATTTCTTCAGGGCAAATTCAGAAACAATGGCATAGGTCATCGAGAAGAAGGCAGCCAGGCCCACCGCCCCGACAATGCCCTGCTTGTGGCGTACAACCAGATCCAGCAGGGACGGCTCATCCATCGCGTCAGGGCGTCTTGGGCGCCGAGGGCGGGGATTTGTCGGCCGCCTTGGGCGGACCCTTCTTCGCGTCCTCGAGATCCTTCTTCAGCTTGTCGACCTCGGCGCGCAGATCGGCGTTCTCCTTCGCCAGCGTTTGTATCGACTTGCCGAGATGATTGGTCGCGCCGATCAGCATGCTCCAGTCCGTCGAGACATCGGCCGTCGCTTGGGACGGCGGCGCGGGCTGGGTAAATGCGGGAGGGGGAAAGGCCGCCACAGAGAGCAAGCCAACGCAAAAAGCAGCACTGATTTTCTTCATTGAGATTTTCCTCTTCTACGACTTCGGATTGATGACGGCGGCATCGGCCCACACCAAGTTCTTTACTTTCTCGACGCCGGCCGCAAGGCGCATGATCCCGAGGCCAGCAACGGCCACGACCACGGCGGGCACGCGCTCGGTGGCACTGATGTCATGCCCCCCGCCCCCGTACATATGGTTGACGATCAGCTCCCACTCGCCCTCGTGTACGTCAGCGCTCTTGATCATCATCTCCAGCAGCTCGCTGAGCTTGAAGGAATGCCGGTCAGCTTGTGGCACGATCTTCTCCCTTACCGGGACGCCCGCTTCAACGCCTCGACCTCGACACGCAGATTGTCGTTGCTGGCCTTGAGATCCTTCACCGCGTTCACCAGCACGGGCACCAGGCCCGCCCAGTCGACAGTGTTGGGGCGTCCCTGCTCATCGTAGCCGACCAGCTCGGGCATCACACCCGCCACATCTTCGGCCAGGAAGCCCTTCTGCACCCGAGCGCCGTCGTCGCCGTAGCCCTTCAGGTAGCTGAAATGCACCGGGTTGAGCTGCGCGATCTGCGCCAGACCCGTCGTCTCCGGCAGGATGTTGGTCTTAAACCGCGCACTCGACGTACCGAGGCAGATACCCGCCGCGCCGCTGCCGAAGAACAGGATCTTGCTGGTCGTGTCCTGGCACACCGTCCGGGTCGTGTGCGTAGCATCGGTCGCGAGGTTGGTGAAGGTGAGTGTGGCGTTGCTCAGTGTCACCGCCGCGCCCAAGGTGATGACACCAGTCGACACCGTGCCGATCCCAATAGTCCCCGTACCCTTGGCATTGAATGTTACGTTGGTATTCGAGCCACTGTCGATAGTGTTGATCGCGACAGTACCTCCCGTCACTGCACCCACGATCTGAATACCTGCCACCATCGACCCGGTATTCGCGCTGATTTGGAAAGCAGGATTGGTTGCGCCATTCGGGCCAATCGTAAACGCGGTAGAGGACGCAGACGTGGCGGTGATGGCGCCTGCGAGAGTGACGCCACCCGGCAGCGTCATCAGCGTCGTAGTCGCTTCAAACGCATTAGCCAAAGAGTTAGCTTGAACGACACGAACACGAACCTTGGCACTGCGGTTGCCCGCCACCGACCAATCAGCCGTGCTGATGATCTCATAAGTCCCAGCAGTCCCACCGCTAGAGCCACCCGTTCCCAACTCATAGATGCGCTGGATGCCCTGACCTGTGGCCGTGACGCCGTAATTTCGCATCGTCTCGAAAGTCTGGAAACCAGCTACATCGAACCTTCCGATCACACCCGTAAACGATCCAGCAGATGAGCCGATCAAGTAGTTGACGGTAGCAGACGTGCCGACCGTAACGGTGCCCGTCGTCGTAATGGTAGACCCGGACAAGGCCGGGGTGATCGTAACAGTGCCGGTCGAGACACTGCCGATGCCGATGGTGCCTGTGCCCAAGGCGTTGATTAAGAGATTGGCGTCCGTGCCACTGCTGATGACAGCAAGTGCCACCGAACCAGCCGCAATAGCCCCGGTGAGCTTTAATCCCGCGGCCTGCGAGCCCGTAGAGGCATCGATCTGGAAGACAGGATTGGTCGTGCCGTTTGGTCCAACGTCAAAGGCATTGGCGCTGTTGGAGCTGATCGACTGGGCGCCGGAGAACGTCACGCCCGTGATGGTGGGATTGGTGTCCAGCACCATCTTGCCCGTGCCGGTGACGGCGTTGGTCAGCGTGACCCCGCCATAGGTCAGCGCCCCTCCAACACTCAGAGCAGCGGGCACCGTGAACAACGCGCTCGTCGCCGAATAAGCATCACCCAGCACGCCCGCCTGAATGACACGAGCGCGTATTTTGGTGCTGCGATTGCCCGCTGCGGCCCAGGTGTCCGTGGTGATGACTTCGTAGGTGCCGCCGAGTGCTCCAGCCACCCCACCCGTGCCGAACCAGAAATCTCGGGAAATGCCCTGGTTGGAGGCAGTGATGCCGTAATTCTCGAACGTCTCAAACGTCTGAAACGCCGCCGCATCCCACCGAGCGACCACACCATTGAACCCGAGAGACGACCCGATCAAATAGTTGGCGGTCGTGAGATTGCCGACATTGATATTGCCGGACATTGTTATGGCCGAAATGGAAGCTAGACCATTGATGTGCGCAGATGTCGAAGTGATATCGGCAAGCTGCACATCGGCAAACCCGCTGGCGTCACCAAGACGGACAAGCACGGTCGTGCCGCTCTTTGCCAACTGAATGTCGGTCGCAGTCGTGCCGCCAAGGTAGTAATGCGTATTCGTGGCGATGTATTGCGAGGCTTTCACGCTCGCGAACGCACTGATATCACCGGCTCGTACCGATAGCTCCGCCGCGCCTACGCCAAAGTTGATGTCGGTCGCCGTCCGCCCACCGAGGAAAAGCTGGCCACCCCGCCCAATGATGGTGTTGTAGAACAGGCTGTCGGCGTTACCATCGGCATAGAATTGCCAAGCGTCCTCGGCGCCATGATCGTTGACGTGCGAGTAGTAGCCATAAACCGCAACCGCCGCTCTCGTGTCATCGGCGAAATACGCATAAGCGGAGTCAACCAGCGTGGTATGGCCGATGTCGGCCGTGGCGAATCCCTTGACGAGCGGCATGCGACCGGTGCTGGTGAACACCGAGGAGCCCGCCGAAAAGGCACTACCGTCCGCGATGGAGCCGGTGCCATCCAGAACCAGGTGGCCGAAGTAGACATTGGCCCTGGTTACTTCGCCCGCGTCATTTGAACGGATGAACGAGTGAACATTGTAAATCTGGTCAGTCGTGCCGGCCGTGGTGGAGACTTCCACGCCATTGTAGTAGCCATAGAACCGCGCGATGTCGTTCGTTCCATCGGCTTCGATGATGTGATGCGTGGCGCGAACATCGCTAAACCCATCGGCATTCGCCGTGAAAGTAACCAGATAATCCCACGGGAACGTGTTCGCTCCACCAGCCGGTGCCGTGCCAATAGCGCGCGTCAACTGGATGTTGCTGTTCATCGTCCACGCGCCGAACCCTGTCGTCAGCGACGTGTTGATGGTTGGCGCGGGGATCGTCAGGCCGCTCGGCAACGTCGTCGAGATGGAAGGAACCTGGAAACCGTTCGTGATAAGCACGCCATTGGCCGCAGTCGCCAGGTTCCCCAACGTGTTGGCGTCGTTGTAGAGAAGGCCGTTCGGAGCACCCCCCAACAAGGGGATACCTACAGTGAGTGAAGCCGCAGCCGATGGCCCAAAGTTGAGCGCGCCGCTTCCCGTCGCATCGGTGATGATGCTCTGCAGCTGCGCCGACGTCGTCGGACCGGCCACCGCATTCACCGGCGGCTTGGTAACTTGCGCCAGGGCGCTCAGCGGAGTGACGAGCGCAACCAGCAGCAGAAGCAGACGAGAGATCATGGCCGCATTATCCATTCGGTTTCGGTGATCGCCTGGAACCCGGTGGTCTCGTAATCGGCAGCGTAGGGGAGAGCACCAGTCTGGCCATTGATCGTGCCGCCATTGGGGGCTTCGACGCTGAGCGGGAAGGACGCGATGTCCCCCGTGAAGTCGCTGATCCGCACTACCTGGCCGATCGACGGAGTTTCGGGAAGAAAGACGGCCAGCGCTCCGGCCACGGTCTTGGCGTTCACCACGCCGCTGTCACGAGCGCCCATCTGATAGCTGGTCTCGGTTCCCTCGATCTTCACGAAGGGTTCTGAGGAGAAGAAGCTGCGCAGTACAGCGAGCGTGGTCTGCGCCGACATGGTTCCGTATGTCGCGATGAAGACGATGTCGTCGTCCGACAAATCGCCCAACACGAGCCTGACCGCGCCAGGAACACGAGCGGATCTGTTGGCGGGGACGGTCATGGAGGGGCCTTGCGCCGGCATCAGAGGGGGATACTACATGATGTAGGGAAGGGGGTCACGGGGCGGCCGCCGGTCCAATGGGCTGGCGCACCGGTCCCGGCCGCTTGGCCTTGGTGCCATGGAATTCGTAGCCAGCGCCCTTGATGCGTACCGTGGCGGCGCCCAGGCGGGCATCCGTGCCATAGCTGGCAAGCTCGCTCTGCATCTGCGGCCAGTTGTCCCGCACGGCATCAAATGAATAGACCTTGGCCGTGGCGTAGCGAGTGGCGATCTCGTCGGCGATCTCCGGGGACACCTGGCGGATCTTGTCCATGTAGGTGCTGAGATCGAAGGTCTGCCGGTCGGCGTAGCCCTTCTCTTTCACCACCACGAAGGCGTTGCGCATCTCGGCGCCGGCCATGGTCCGGATCTCGTCGATCAATTCCCGGCGCATGCCTGGCGACAGGGGAATCGGCTCCTTGCCGCGGTAGGCCGTCAGGGTGTTGGTCTGGAGCTCGGTGGCCATGCCGCTCAGCACGCGCACGGCGTCGTAGGCCCGGGTGAGCGGGTGCATGCGACGGTCGTCGGCGGTGAAGGCCGGCTTGCCGTCACGCTTGGCACCCTCGTGCATTACCACGTAGGCCCGCTCGGAGTCGGTTAGCCCCTTCATCAGGGCATCGGCCCGGCTAGGATCCTGACCGCGCTGCACCACCTCGGTGACCAGCTTGCGATAGGCCGCCGCCTCATCGTGATACTTGCCGTTCTTGGCCCCCATCAGGTCCCAGAACTGGCGCACCCGGCCGCTGATGCGCTCGTTGTTCTTGATGAAACGGCGAGCGAACACCACGTCGTCGAGGGCAGCCGTCGGGCTGTCCTGGTCGACCATGCCGCTGAGCGACATGAGATCGCGGCCGTTGGTTCCGAAGTAGGCGCCCATCGCATAATCGACTTTCATCGGGGACCAGCCCATCAGGTTGCCCAAGTGTCGGGCGAGCGGGCTAGTGCGGTCGGTGTACTCGAGCTCGGGGTGGGCCTTGTTCTGCACCTGCTCCGGCACGATCGGACGTCCGGTATAGAAACTCTTATTCGCGCTCATCTCGAGGGCCGGCGTGACGCCCGGAAGGTTCACCAGCGGGTTTTGGATCGACATGGCCTGCATGAGTGCCTGCAGCATTTGCTCCGCCATGCGCGGATCCTTTTTCGCCAGAGAGCCGTAAGCATACTCGCCCATGGTGAAGCCAATTCCCAACTCAAATGGCTTCGGCATCACAAAGACGTCTTTGTCGTTCATCGGAACGATGATGTGCGTTCCCTTCACCTCCGGCGTGGCATCGCGGTAAGCGTCCTTATCCCAGAACAGCGCCGCCCATGCCGCACCGAACGCCAGGCCACCACCACCCGCCATGGCCCACGCATAGATACCGCGAGTCAGATTTTCGCGATCCCGCTGCGTGACGTTCCTGCCCATCGCCTGTTTGAAAAAGGGTTCGATCAGCGTGCGGAAGGTGTAACGATCCTGGCCTTGGATGTTGGCGCCAAGGAAAGGCACGATCATGCGAGCAATCCGCATTTTGTCGCCGTAGCGCGAGAACGCCATAATGTCGTTAGCCTGATGTCCCGCCTCAATCGCGGCCTCATATTCGGACAGGCCTTCCTTCAGTTTGGCCTTATAGGTTCGTTCGAAGATTGAATTGCGCGTGCCTGACTCGGTGACCGCCATCGCCTCCATCAGACCATGCACAGACGTGAGATGTCGCACCGCATAGCCCTGCTTCCCAAGGGCGCGGATGTCGGCCTCAAACTTGCCCTGCACCTCGTTCACCAGAGAACCGCCCATCTCGCCGCCAAAATAAGCACGCATGATAGCAATCGGTTCCTGCCTCAACTCTTGCCGAATGCCCTTCAAGCCACCGAGAAACGGAATGTAGCCCGGCTGAGCCAAGGCCATCTGAAGTTGATCCTTGATGTAGTTGGTGAGAATGAAGGTCGGGCTATTGGTGATGCCGCCGCGCAGCGTTCTCGCTCCCAGATACATGGCATTGACCCAGGCATCCAGAATAGGCGGAGGCGTCGCCGACATGATCTCGTACAAGCCATAGCGCTCGCCGGCGCGTTTCGACATGAGCCGGATCGGAATCGGCTTGCCGTTCTCCCAACCAAACACGATCGGCTCGCCGCGCGCTGCCGCCGTCTCGTAGCGCCAATAGGTGCCCATCAGCGGCGCTTCCTCGCCGTCGAGCAGACTGTCGATCATGGTCCGCGCCTCGGACGGAAGCATGCCGACCTCCTTGGCGCGTGCCTTGATCATGTCTTCCAGCGGCGCAGTGTATTTATGCGCTTCCTGTCCGACCAAGCGTTCGGCATAGGCGCCGCCCTCTCCCGGCACGCTCTCTGACAAGCGCAGCATCGCCATATTGATTTCGTTGCGTCGGATGTCCTGCTCGAGAGTCAGCAAATTGCGCATGATGTTTCGGACCGGGGAATCAATGTCACGCTCCGACCCGCGGCGCTTTTTGATCGCGCTGGCCAATCGAGCATCGTCGGCCTTCGTTCTGCCGCCGCCCCTCCGTTCTCCTTCATCGAAAATCCGGCGCATGGGCACGTAGAACTCGAAGCCGCTCGTGTGAGCATAGTCGTCAGCCGTCCAAAGGCCGGCGGCGTAGGCCTTGTCACGCATCTTCTGGACGAAATCTTGGAGCATCCCGGCGGCCTGCTGGAAGCCCGGATATTTGGCCTCTAGGTCGGCGATGATCTGCTTGGCGTCGCCTGGTTTGATCGGGGACGGGGCATTGCCGCCAGTGGTGAGCCGGCCCTCGTCGGCGAGCCGCCACAGGTACTCGCTCATGCGGGCCGTGACGTACTGGTCGAAGTGTTCAATGCCTTGGTTGTCCCACTTACCCATCACCGACGGCTTACCCAGTGCCGTGTTGAAGATCTGGGCGGGTCCCACACCCTCTGGCATCGTGCCGCGGTGGGGCACCATGCCGAAGCGGGACTCGATCATGGCCGTATTGGCGGCCGCATGCGCTGTTCGGATCAGGATGCTGGGATCGTTTGCGCCCAGAATAGTGATTACCTTGCGGCCCTCCTGCTCGTATTTGATCATTGCTAGGTCGTGCACTGCACGTTCGAGATCGGCGAAGCGGTCGACATAGTGCGTGTATTGATCCTGAATCTTCTCGTAGAACTTGGTGAGGACGTGCTGGGCCGTCGGTGCCCATCCGTCAGCGCGGATAGCGTCAGCGGTCGCCCGCACTCCCAGCGGGTCCGGGATGGTGTTGCGCACCACCGCCTCGCCGATGTTGAGGGACGGCGCCTCCAGCCACGCCCGGTGCGCCCGCCCGATCTCGCCGATCAGGTCCAGGATGTCCGGCCGCTTCTGCAGCATCAGGGCGTTGAATGCATTGTAGAAATCCGGCGCCAACCGCTGGGCCTCGCGCGGGTTTGTGATGCGCACGCGCATCCACTCGGCGAAGCCCTCGTTTGGCCGCTGGCCGGTTGGCCCCTGATCGTAGTCGAGCGGCGCCATTTCGTAGCGGTACTGGTTCGTGAGGTTGGTAAGATCCTGGCCGACCTTGGCCTCGATCGCGTGGCCGGCCTCGTGCTTCACCACCTCAAAGTCTGCCTGCTCACGGGTGCGGATCACGCCGGACCGGCGGCTGTACTGGCCCAACGCATCCTTGCCCACCGACATGCGGCCCTGCCGCAACGGCACGCCCAGCTGCTCGGCGAGATCCAGCGCCAACCGGTGAAGTGAGCGCAGCGTGGTCTCCTCCGCCGGCGATAGCGGCGGCTGGGCCGCTGACGTGGGCATGCCTTGGTTGGGGTCGCGGCGCTCCTCGCCTGGCATCGGGTTGCCCTCGCGGTTTGCCCGCAGGCCCAGCAGATCGCCTTGCCTCTCTCCACCGAACAGCAGCGTATCGGCGGCACTCTCCTGTCCGACGCCCGCCTGCTTGCGGCCACGCATGCGCGCCTCGGCTTCTTCCTTCTGCGCGGCGCGCTCCCGTGCTGCCATTTCGTCCGGTGTTGCTCGCCCATTCTGATGGACGTCGGCTGTGAGCTCGGTCTTCGGCGCGGCCGCCGGCGCTCCCGTTACCTCCTTGGGCTGCAGCGCCGCCTCGATGTCGCGCGCCATCTTCTCCAGCCGCTCGGCCTCGAGGTTCCAGCGCGCCGCCGCGGCTTCATCGCCATCCTGTCGCGCCTCGCGCCATTTCTGAAGGGCCTCTGCGTGCTGCTCCTCGGCCATCTCGAGCGTGCGGCGCATGTTGCGCTCGCGCTCGGTCTCCGCCGGAGCGGCTACGGCTGGCCGGTTCTCTCCTCCCCCTCCGCCTCCGGCTTGGGTTGCGGCCGGGCGTTCCCCAGCTTCTCCAGGAACACCGCCGCGTCCTCCATCTGTGCCGCCTTCTCCGGCTGCAACTTGGCTTTCTCGCGCAGGAGGTTCGCGACCGCCTTCGCCCGGCCTGGCAGGTGTGGATTCAAAGGGAATCTCCTCGTCGATGTCAGTTTTGATCGGCGGAAACTCGGGGTCAATATAGGTTCGGGCCTCTTCCTCGAGGCCGAATTCCTGCATCGCCTTGCGCTCGTTGTCCTCGTAGTAGCGGTCGTAGGCCCGATCGAAGGCCTCCTGGGGGGTCTCGCCCTCGTTGCGTTCGTAGAACCTTGAAATGCCAGCAATGTCAGCTGGCTCGAGATCCTTCATCGCCTTGATGGGGCCCTCGGCCTTCTTGACCATCGCATTGTAGGCGGCGGTCTGGTCGACCATGGACGCGCGTGAAGACACCAGACGGTTTTTGGGCTTGGCGTATTCGGTGCCGCCTTTGATCGTCCTTGTGCCGGCGCCGCCCCGGCGCCACCGCTTGTTTTCGTCGTACAGCGTCTCCCGCTCAGCTTCCACGGCCTCGCGCCAAGAGGGCAGATCGGCAACCGGGGACTCCCGCTCGGTTTTGAAGATCGCCGGCGGCGCGGCAACGAAGCCCTCGCCCTCCCGCGTGGCAAAGCCGAAATCGGGGACGCGCTCGGAATAGCCGTTCTTCGGATCGAACCGCCACAGCGCTGCCTGGGCCGAATTCACCGACGGGTCGACGTCGCTGAGATCGAGCAGCTGGCGGCGCAATTCGCGTTGGCCCAGAAAGTGTCCCGCGCCCTCGCCGGCCGCATGGAAACCACCGCCCAAGGCCGCGCCAAAGGCAAAGGCCTTATAGGGCCCGGTGGGGTCGAAGTCCTTCTGGGCCCCGGCTTCGATATTGAGATGCTGGATGATCGGGTCGGTGGCCCCGCTGATGAGGCCCTGCTGCAGCGCCGCCATCATGGTGCGCGCTGTCCAGGTGGCACCCTTCGATGCCCAGCCGAGGAACGATTCCGGGCTCGGCAGACTGCCCAGCACCGTGCCGCCGACCGCCGCGCCAAGCTGCGGCAGCCCGCTCCACTCCGGCATCATATCGTAGCGGATCAGGTCGGTGACGATGTTCTCGTACTGCTCGCGGAAGCTCTCGTTCACCTTGCGATGCGGCTCGTCGAGCTCGGGCCCGTCCTCCTTCATGTAGGTGTTGGCCAGCATCTTCAATTCCAGCGCGCCAGCCACGGTGCCCTTGTAGTAGCTGTTCACCATGTTGAGCCGGGTGCGCTCGAGATTGTCGATTCCGTTGTCGCGCGGCCCGTTGGCGATCGACGAGATGAACGGGTTCTCCTCGCCTGGAGTTTCACGTGAAACAGTGGGGGCTGGCGGCGTGGCAGGGCGTACTCGCTGCCGCATACGGGTCGCCGTCTCGCGCGCCTGGCTGGCCTCTCCTGCCTGAAAATCCGTATCGTCCGGTGCCACGGTATCCGGCATCGGCTTGGTTGCAGCGTCGATCGCCTCGTGATCGGCTACGATCTCGGCAGTCGGATCATCGGCCATTGCCAGGCCGCTTCTGGAAGTACCAGGGGAACTGCTCCATCACTTCCTTGGCCTTGCCCGGGCCGTAAGCCTTGTCGAAGTCCGTCGCCAGCGCGGGGTTCTCCCGCAACTTGCGCAGATCGTCGCTGCTCGGCACCGCCTGGGCGCGCGTCGGCGCCGGCTTCATCACCGTCTCGATGCCCGCCGTCCAGTCCGGCAGCTGCGTCCAGTCGGGATTGTTGCGTGCCGCCTGGGCGCTGATGGCGTCCTGGATTTTCTGGGTGTCGGCCGCATCCTTGGCGGCTCGCTGGTCTTCTTTGGTGATCGGCTTGCCCTGGGCCAGGTTTTCGAACACGCCACCGGCCGCCTCGAGAGTCTGTCCCTGGGCATGGATGGCTCGCAGGCCGTAGACGAAGGCCGATACCGCCATCTCGGGGCC
>Ga0247663_1000237_pt1 | contig 11664 bp, 16 predicted proteins | sample CNK04_metaG_FD_190128 | JGI IMG/M metagenome (GOLD analysis project Ga0247663, IMG submission 190128) | Soil microbial communities from Purdue University Martell Research Forest, Indiana, United States - CNK04 | ecosystem: Environmental > Terrestrial > Soil > Temperate forest > Bulk soil... | reverse complement strand
GTCAACTAAGGTCCGCGAGTACGAACCATTCTGTCCTGAGCACAAGATCAAGCTCAAAGCTCAACAGGGTGATGAGTAATGAGCTTACGTGTGAGCTTCGAGGACATCAAAGTGGATGATCAGGTCACTGTCATGTCCACTGTGAACGATGATGGTCAGTACTCATGGACATCAGGTCATGTGTCCTCACGCAACAAGCACCGTGTCACGCTGGTCACAGCTATCACTGTTGATTATCAGCTTGGCATTCACATGAACACCACAGTTCATGACCTTCCAATCAAGTTCGACACCGTGAACCATCCATTTCACATGTGGTTCATGCTTCCCGATGGTAGGAAGTACGGTAAGTAGTACCACCTTTCGCTACAAAACTGCCTGTTGACAACAAGGTGCAACGGGTGTATACTAGGAGCATGGCAATGATCGTCCTGACCACCGAGTACCTACTAGACCACTTCACCCTTCAACAACTACAGGAGGCAATCAAAGACATCGACAAGGATGCCAACAACCACGATCTCACGTGGTACACGGTATCCGACAGGGCTACCAAGATGCGTGAGATCAGGGCCAATCTGGTCCAAGCACTACACGTCAAGAAAGACGTGAACATCGCGGCCGATAAGCTGGCCACACAAACAGAGGGGCAGTAATCATGGAACTCGTCAGCATCGAGAGTGTCGGAGACATCGAGATCGGGGATGTCGTCGTGGTCAATTGGCCGGGCGAAGCCATCACCGCTAATGTGGTGGACATCCAGAGGTCACGTGATGGTGAGTTGGAAGGTGAGTCCATCAAGTTCATCTGTGGTCCCACCACTCACGTCATGACCTTCAAGGAGAGGCTAGTGATGACGAACTACGATGCGGAAGAGTTCATCTATCCGTTCGACACTGATCCCACGTCGGCTTACATCATCCGCTGACATGCTGCGGGCTGGCGAGAGGTACGAACTAAGGCCAGGAGATGGGAGTTGGGTACCCCATCACAACTATCAACTACTCAACAACAAGGTCATCACATGTCAGAGCCAGAAGTCTCACTCGAACAACTACGCATCGAACTAGAGAAGCGTAAGGCTGATCACGACCAGTGTGTCGCTGAACGTGACGCCATGATTGAACAACTTAAGCTTGACCATGCTGAGGTCGAAGCTGCTGAGAAGTTGTTAGCTGCCAAGCGTAAGGAACGTGACGACCATGATCAGCGTCGTCGCTTAGCTCGACAGGCAGCAATGGATGAGTACAATCGCATTGGTCAACTCCAACGCTTAATCGCACAGGAAGAGGACAACCTTAAGGCGGCACAACGTGCGGCTGAGAGGCGTCAGGCACTAGATGAACTGACTGCCAACGCGGTATGGCGTGAACGCATCCTACCTCATCAGCTTGACGGTGCACACTACCTGTCGGCTAGTCAGCGTGCGGTATGTGCTGATGGTATGGGACTTGGTAAGACCTTCCAGATTGTCGCCACACTTGACATGTTGCAGGCTATGGGTGATGGTGGCAAGAAGGTTCTCATCATCCCACCATCTGAGGTCATGTCGGTGTTCATGAAGGAGTTCCAGGAGTGGGCTCCCGACAGGGCAGTAGTCAAGTTGGGTGGCATTGGTGGGCTCGCAGCTAGCATCGAGACACTTGACTTCTACAAGAAGCTGCTACCTGCTGAGCGAACAGATGTCATCAACTATGAGTTGATCAGACGTGCAGGTAGCAAGGACCTGGTTGATGCGCTCATCCTTGAGCAGTACGACACCATCATCTGTGATGAGGCGCATGTCATCAAGGAGACAGACAGCGCAGGTTACAAGATCGTTGAGAAGATCGTCCTTGCTCACAACACATGTGCTGCCGAAGGTTGCGGACGTGTCACTGTGTCCACTGATAGCAAGGGTGACGTAGTCAATTGTGATGAGGGCATCTGCATCATTCATGGCATCACGCAGACTAAGCGATCTGCTGTCAACTTCTTCCCGATGACTGGGACGCCTGTCCTTAACAGGCCCAATGAAATCTACCCACTGCTGCATCTCATCAATCAGCAGGCTTTCCCTGCCAAGCGTAGGTTCGAGGATGACTACTGCACTAAGGGCTGGGACAACAAGATCAAGTGGAAGCCAGGTGGTGAGGCACGTCTCGCTAAGCAGATCAACGGCTCATACCTGCGACGCACACGTGACGATGCTGGCATCAAGCTGCCCTTCCAGAAGATCACCACACATGACATCATCTTCGACAAGGCTAAGTACCCGAAGCAGGCTAAGCTGCTCGACATGTTGAAGCAACACGCACAGATCGAGATTGAAGAGGGTCGTGCTGCTGACATGGCTAGCTTGCTCGCCTTGATCACCAGGCAACGTCAAGCTGCTGTCTGGCCAGGTGGTATCTGGCTCGATCTTCCTGACTCAACTAATCCGTGGACCGCTCCTAAGGTCAGGACCAACGTCGGCGCTCTCTATGCTGAGTCAGCTAAGATGGATCGCGCTATTGAACTCGCTGATGAGTTCGAGGAAAACGGTGAAAGGTGGGTGCTCTTCTCACAGTTCCGTACCGCCATTGATGAGTTCGCTAAGCGTCGCGGTGACTCATGTGTCGTCTATCATGGTGGCACTGACGATAAGACTGCCGAACTCATCAAGAAGAACTTCGACAGGCAGCACATCATGAAGACAGGTGAGGCACCTAAGTGGAAGGGTGTGGCAGCACATTACCAGAAGGGTGGTACCGGACTCACGCTTACGGCAGCTACTCAGACCATCATCCTAGATGAGCAGTGGTCGCCAGGTATGAACCAGCAGGCATATGACCGGACCAACCGGCTCGGTCAGACAGAAGAGACAGGCATTCACATCCTGCACCTTGAAGACACCATTGATCAGTGGCTCATGTCACTCATCGCTGAGAAGCGTAAGATCGTTGATGGCTTCGAGATGGAACTCACCTTCCAGCAGCTTGCAGATGTCTTCGCAAAGATGTGAGGGGTCACGTCAATGGTAAGAAAAGCAATCGTCAAGGACCTGTGTGATATGTGTCTGAATGACACGTCAGGTGATGCCGAGACAGATGCAGACTTCTGCATGGTCATCAAGTTGAACGGAGGTACAAGTAGCCTAGAGATAGACCTGTGCATGGATCACGCTGGCGCGATGACCGTGATCGAGATGATCGCTGAGACACGAGACTCAGCGATCGAGAAGGTTGCTAAGTCAGCACGCTTCAAGGAACCATGTCAGTTCTGTGGTAAGCCTTACTCACATGGGTCAGGCATGGCACTACACATCAAGTCCGCACATCAGGAACAGATCAACGCACACAAGGTGATGGTGACAGGATGAACGAGTACAGGTTTGATCCGCTGTTGGAATCATGTGTCAAGGAGGTACTCGAACAGAGCAAGGAGGTCTTCCGCATAGCTCGCACTGTCAATGCGATGGTCACACCTATCAGGGTGGTAGATGTCCTAGCTGAGGCTAACCGCATCTACACTATCAGGAAGGTAGGCAGGGACCTGACACACATGGTGGCTATGGACAAAGAACTAGGCGACCGGTAGCATTACCTTACCAGCCCTAGATGAAGGGAAGTACCATGACCGATGAGGACACACCTGCTGCAACGTTGCTTGCAAAGGCAACTGAACAGTTGAATGAGAAGACAGGTGGCGAAGATGTCTACGTCCCTGCCGTCAACCTGAACTACATCCCGGAAGGTATCGTTCGACCGGAAGGTTGGGTGCCGCCTCTCAATGGTGGCAACCTGGATGACTTCATCATCTTGAAGCAGAAGGCTGCTCTCGAAGATGATCCGGTCAACAACCTTGAGTCGGGACCACATGAGGACAACGAGTGGGTTGATCCTTCTCCGATCGAGCCCACTGATCCCACCCCTCCTGATCCCGAAGCACCTATCGACCAGTCAGCTCAGGTGGACGGTGATGGCTTTCCTACCACTACTGAACAAGGTACCTCACAAGGTGCAAAGACAGGTGGCACGTCAGCGGGTGATTCGGGTAACTCATCCGGGCTCCCGACCTCCGATGCTGAGTCAGGACCTGTAGAAGGCGTCGCTACGTCTACTAGCGGCACCGCTGGCAGCGAGAATCCACCCGAAAAGGGGAGTTCCAACCTCCTGTAGTCTGTTACACTGGGGTTAGCTTCCTGGTAGAGCTTCCCCAGTTCCCAGGGTTAAAGGTGCCGGAGGCTAGCTGGTTAGGCGATCCTAGCGCCGAACCCCCTCCCAGCTAGTCTCCGGTGGCCGGGCTCTTAATCGCAAGGACATACATGTCAGGTCAGGTATGCGACTCTTGTATAGATGAGATGTGCTTCATCTGCATCAGTCCACGAGAAGACGAGACATGTTGTTGTCAAGGTACCTTTGGTCGATTGTCTTTCTTCGGTGAGCTAGCTAATCAAGCAGACACAGCTAAGCGTGGTCCCGGACGACCTAAGATGGTCGGCGGTGACATGCGTAACCCTGTACAAGCAGGACGCGCTAGGGCAGAAGACATCGCTCCCCTGTCGGAGAGTTATGTATGTGACTGGGCAATGCTCATGTATGCGGGCGGTGGTGTCGAACCTATCGTAGGATGTGAGGGCAATGTTGCAACGGACCGACATCACGGCCCGGATAAATCAACTCTCAATAATGATGTGGGAGTTAATCTCCACAGAGTATGTCCGATATGTCACAACAGATGGCACTATCGAAACGATAAGTACTATGCGACAGAAAGACCCGAAGACAACGGACCTTATCTCCCCCTTGCTGAACATGGTACCTGGCAACCGCACGATCGTTTTACACAGGCATCTCCCCAACACATCATCGCGTCTAATACTTGGTGGTCTTTACCAGTCAAAGGTAGAGCACCTTATCGCAACTGGGAAGGTAACAATGACACAGCCGCAAAACAACGACCAGCCCTTCTCACCTGAGCTTGAAGAGCAGATGACTCTCTTTGGTGAAGGTGATCACGGTGACCTACTAGCAGATGAAGTACCTGTCTATCCACCCGAGCCGTCAGGTGTTATCGCTCAGCAGTATAAGGATGCCTACCCTCAGGACATCTAATAATCCACCTGTCGGATTTGACAGACCACCTTATCGGTGGTAAACTAGTATATGTAACCAAGTCGAAGAGGTATAGCTATGACATTTATGTCTGCGTCCCACAGTCAGATTGACACGTTCGCTGAATGCGAGCGGAAGCACTTCTACAGGTATGCCAAGAAGCTAGAAAGCAAGACAGACAACGACTCTCTTGTGAGGGGCAACGTTGTCCACAAGGTGCTTGCTGAGTACTACCTGATGCGCAAGCTGGGACATGACCATCAGGAGTCGATGGAACATGCCGTTCCGTTCATCCAGACCACACTTGATGAGTACCATCCATTCGATCCGTATGAGATGAAGCTCAACATCGTCAACCTGTTGTTCTGGTACTGGCAGACATATGCCGCAGACAACGACTGGAAGATCATCCAGGTTGAGATCGAGTACAAGGTACCTCTGATCCCTGATGTCTTCGAGCTTCCTGTCGTGATTGATCTCATCGTTGAAGACAAAGTACGTGGTCTTGGCATCGTTGACCACAAGACGTGCTATGACTTCTTCAACGTCGACAAGGTTGACATGGACCCTCAGCTACCACGTTATGTAGCTGCGGTACTAGAGCTTGGCATGAAGCCTGACTTCATCATGTTCAATGAACTCAGGTACCGTGACACCAAAGAGAACAAGGCTGATCCGACAGGGCGGTTCAGGAGAACTCCTGTTCCGCTCACATCCAACAGGGTTGTGACGGTCATGCGTGAGCACCTGATGGCTGCACGTAGGATTGAGCAGCTTAAGAACATGGGCAACGAAGAGTGGGAGCAGCATGTCATCAGGAACTACGCTGCATGTAGGTCGTGCAACTTCAAGGACCTGTGTGACGCTGATCTGAATGGACGTGACACCGTGATCACCGAGTTGTCCTTCTACAGAGAGAGGAAGCCACGTAGTGTGGATGCCGTACTTCCTGCGGGACAGGTGGATGGTGGTAGCGGTAGCCAACGACAACTCGGTAGTGATGGAGACTCATTTGAGTTCAATCTCTCGGCGCTCAGCAGATAACTCCTGTCGTGAGATGAACATGGTACAAGCCATCTATGGTCGGGGAACCATTCACTACGAGGTAAGGGGAATCAAGGTTGTTCCAAAGAAAGTGGGGCATCTATGGGTGCGACATAAGTAGACCTGCTACGGTTAGCAACGAGACGCTCATAGCAACAGCTTACACATGGTGGGGAGCTAACCGAGTAGCAGAAGACACACGTCGTGTAGCTGAGAATCGTGGATCAACATGGCAGTTCTACATCAGGAGAATCGGGGAGGTATCATGGGATCACTTCATCCTGTTGACACGCACGACTGGGAAATGAAGCGGTCGGTCAACAATGTACTAGGTGAGCCAACCTACATCAGTGTATGCACAAGATGTGGGCTCACACCAGGTTCCGTAGCGATGACAAATCAAAGGTGTGAAGATCATGACGGAAGTAGCGACGATTACCTACCTCGATCGTCTAAGGGCGAGCATGGAGGACCTGACCCAGTCGCGGCCTAGCTTCAAGGGTCTTATCTACGGCGTGTCGGGGGTAGGTAAGACTGTGGCAGCAGTGCAGATCGCTCAGGAGATAACCGACTCAACTAAAACGATCCATTACATTGACACTGCACAAGGCTGGGTCAGCCTCATGAATCATCCTGAACTCATCACCAACAGGGTGAAGAGGATGAAGTACATCAACCTTGCACAGATCGAAGCGTTGGTGAGAGCAGTACGACTGGGGGAAGATGAGTTTGGCGATATCGGCACCATCATTGTGGATGAGGCGACATCAGCGGCAGATACTGCGTTGGATGAAGTGCTCAAGTACCGTGCGTCACAGGACAAGGGTAAGGACCCTGACACACCTACCCAGCCGGATTACAACACCACAACCAACCGTGTACGGAAGACTTATAACGAGCTACTCACGTTGGAAGGCATTCACGTAATCTTCGTAGCTCATACTAGGAAGGACAAGGATGCACGTAACGTTGAAGTTCAGAGTGCCAGCTTTCTTCCTAAGTTGGGACAGAAGATTAAGCAACCCCTTCATCTCATCGCTAACCTTTCAGGTAACGAGGTGGACAAGAAGTACATCCGAATCTTCCAGGTCCACCCAACCCGTACTATTGACGCTAAGTGTCGGATCGGAGGTCTACCCCCACAAGTCGAGTACCCACAACTCATCCATCAAGTGAAGGGATGGCTACAAGGAAACGTCCACGAGGTAGAAGAGACAGCACTAGTTGCTGACAACGATCCCGAAGTAACATCACGTGTTCTCATTCAAACAGACTCAGTAGTCACAATCGAAGGCGAGTAGTAACATGTCCGATGAAATCAACATCTTTGATGACGTCGATTTCGATGAGGGTTCCGACAATCCATTTGGTCTGGATGTCGGGACTCATGAGGTCACCATCTCTGACGTGAAGGTGGAGCGTAGTAGCAAGGGCAACCTTGGACTGTGGCTCACCTTCTCGGATGACAGTGGCAAGACCATCCGTAAGTGGACCACGATGCCCGAGAAGGATCAGGATGATGTGGAGCGTAAGCGCAACACGTCGTTCCTCAGGTTGCTCTTCCGCAACTTGGAGATTGATGAGGCCAAGTGGAAGAAGCTGCAACCAGATGACTTCATCGGTCTGGACTGTGTCATCATCGTCAAGCAGCAGACCAACAACCCCGAGTACAATCAGGTCAGCAAGATCACACGTGGTGGCAATGCTGGTGCTGGCATGGATGGCATGGATGAGTTCGTCGGTGCGTCATCTGTCGCAGCCGATGCACCTGATGACGGAGGTTACAAGTTCTGATGACTGAGACACCTGATGACGGGTTCTCCGTTGACGTGTTCTTCTGCCCGGAATGTGGACGACCTTTCACCAAACTAGGTGACAAGCTGCGACACATGGCAGAGTTTCACCCTGATCGTCCCCTCTCCGAAGGGGATGAGCTACCGGCGAAGGGCAGTAAATAGCCATCGTGCACAGGTAGCTACAACTAGATAGGTGTCCGGTCCTGTGTGCAGGCAGGAACCTGTGGACCGGACACCACTAGTATAGTTCCGTTTTCCCAATTTTTTGCCAATGAAAAATCAGAGGGGTCTGATGTGTTATACAAGGTACCTAATCTAACAACGGTCAAGCGTCATAACTGGCGCAGGTTCATCATTACATGGGCACTTGTTATTTCACTTGCAGGTTTGTTCCTGGTGAGCTATCTTCAATACCATCGTCAGGTGAGCACGGCCTGTCGGCTAACAGTGCAGCAGGGATATGACATCCCGCCACCGTTCAAGGCAACGTGCATCCAACAGATGGGAGGCTTTGATGATGCCGGATGAACCTGAGTGGGCTAAGCTTAGGAACGATCTCATCAAGAACACATTAGCCGACAGGAGGTTCAACCCTGTTGATGATCCACGTCTTCGAGTGATGCAGGACATCTACAATGAGATGCGTAAGCGGGTACTAGAAACACAACGGAGGATGAATAATGCGCGGGCATTTAATGTGCGCTATGTTGACCCCACCTTGCCCGCTCCGTCACGTGATGGTCTTTTTCGTCTTGGCGATGTCGAGTTCGGATACGGTCCAGATATATGTCCTCGCTGCGGTCAGGACAGGAACAGAGTCATGCATTGTGATCCAGATAAGCACCCTGACAAGGCCAAGAGGATGTTATTCGATCCCGATTCGGTAGTTGATGGCAGTGTCATTGACGATAACCGGGAGCTAGAGTAACATGGTTCAGTGGACGACCAAGCAAGATGACTCTGGATATGGTTGGTTCCAGGGAAAGGTGTGTGTCTGTGACAGGTCAAACATCTACCACAATGGCTTCAACTGGGAGACGATGGCTAACTTCACTGAGCCACCTGTTTGTGCCACCTGTCACCTGTGGGCCAACCGAATCATGTGTTGTGCTAAGTGCGGAGAGACTTACTATCAGTTCTTCTCACACCCACGTATGGGGTATCACGGTCCACCTATCAGAGGATGGTACTGCTGGAACTGCCTAGAGAAGTACATGCCACCTGTCGTTGAGTCAGCGGCAGCTAGGAACCGACCTAAGACACCACCACCTAGTATGGTTTTACCACCAGGCTATGAACTGTACAAGGTGCCATCGCTATTAGACTGAGGGGTCAGTTAGTGTCACAGCTAGAGCTACGTCATTTCCTCGAAACAATCTGGGGGATCGAGACTGGGGTTGTTCGACTAGCTACTCGCAACAAAGACCTGAGATTCAGGACCACTCTGTATAGGTGGCCTATCCAGGAAGAAGAAGTACTACAGTTCATCGAAGGCAACGAGGCTGCCAACAACGAAGTGTACTTCTCGCCTGACCTCTTCAAGCTAGAGGCCATGCAGTTGAAGCGTGCCACTAAGGACCTCGTACTAGGATCGCGTGTCATCTGTCTCGACTTCGATGGCAACGCACCTGATAGCTCAGTATGGGATGACCCAGGTGAGTTCGAGGGTATGCCTGAGCCATCCTTCATCGTACAATCTAGCAAGGTAGATAACCAACACATCTACTGGGTACTAGATGAGTTCATCACAGACATCAAGCTGCTCGAAGACATGCGCCGGAACATCACCTACAAGATGAAAGCGGACGGGTCTGGTTGGGATGCAGGTCAACTACTTCGACCACCATTCACCACCAACTATGGATACGTTAAGGAGCGCACGGAAACGTATCCGGTCTTCATTGAAAGGCTTTCCGACAGGGCTTACAGTGCAGTTACGTTCAAGCCACCGGACAATTTCGTGCCTCTTGTCAGTACAACGATTGACGCAGATACATTACCAACTGTCAGTACGATCCTTGCAGAAGGCACCTTTGTCCACGGCTTCACTGACCTCTTCACCAAGTCTCTCAAAGACCTGGATGGTAGGGAACGTAGTGGTGCTCTATGTCAGGTTGCCTACTACGCCGCTGAGTCTGGACTATCTGACACGGAAATCTATGCGCTGGTTCAGGATGCGGACACTAGGTGGGGTAAGTATGTCGGTAGGACAGACAGGCATAGGCAGCTCTGTGGAATTGTGGACCGAGCACGTGCCAAGCACCCCGCTGGTTATAGTGAAATAGGTTTTGGTGAAGGCTGGGATGGTGCAGTTGATGAAGCTGACGTTGCACCTAAGGCTGTCTATAACTTCGGTGAACTCAGTGACCTGACCGAGAACATCGAGTGGTTCTTCAACAACATGATGGCCACGAAGGGTTACGGCATCTTTGCTGGCCCACCTGGTATAGGTAAGACACAGTTGGTTATCAGATTCGGCAAGGCTGTAGCATTAGGTGAGTCCTTCTTGTGTTGGTCACCTGCCACACCTGGTCAAGCAAGTAACGTGCTGCTCCTAGAGCTAGAGATGGAGAAGCTAGGTATCAAGAAGTTCTTTCACGACATGGCAGACCTACAAGAGGAACCAGTCAAGTCGCTCCTGTCGGAGCGATTCCATGTGTACCCCATGTCACGTGAGATACTTCTTGATACCGACAAGTCGAAGCGTGTGTTCGAGCAACTCATACAGATGTACAAGCCACAGCTAGTCATCATTGATTCCCTCAACAAGGCAGTGAGTAAGGACCTGTCTAATGAAGAGGTAGTACGCAGATTAAATAGCTACCTTGCCGACTTGCGTCGCATCTTTGGATGTGCTATAGTAGTAGTACACCACAGCAGGAAACGTCAGTCGCAGGACAAAGGTCCCTCTGACATTGATGTGCTGATGGGCTCACGTTACATAAGCTCTGAGGCTGACTTCATCCTGCTGTTCGAGAGGCATGGTGACAGCAGCAATCAGATCAAGGTGACCTCTGCGAAGATGAGATACTGTGAGACAGAGGCACCATTCATCATAGAGCGTGACCATCAACTCAACTTCACGTACTCAGGCACAGCTAAGGATGTGATGAGTGCATCTAACAGCTTACTAGAGGGGTTCAAGGATGCTATGTTTGGCGGAAATACCGGACCCGGACGTGGCGATCCGGCATCTGAAAGCGATTCTCCATTCGGATAATCCTTATGTAGCAATAGACACAGAAACAAACGGGGGAGATGTACGAGATGGTACAGGAATTGCTTATGGTGTTTCTATTTGTGACGGCACCGTCGCTATGTATCTACCTTTCCGTCATCGCATACTTGCACAAGAGAACCTGGACTTCCATAGATTCAGACTTCTCCTACAGCAAATCATCGACGTCAAGACCATCATATACTTCAACGCCAAGTTCGACATCGTATCACTTGGAACGCTTGGACTAGATGCCAGGCACAAGAAGTTCATGTGCACGATGGTTCAGTGCCAACTCATCAACGAGAACATGCCGCAGCAGAAGTCACTCGACAGGTGCTGCAAGTTCTACCTCCACAATGAGGGCAAGAAAGCTAGTCCCGAGTACCTGTATGCGGTGAACAAGTTTGGCTATGCCAACATGTCAGCTAGCCTGACTGCTGAGTATGCCATGACAGATGCCAAGATCACCTTCGAGTTGTTCCAACATATCAGACCTATGCTTAACGCCGAGAAGCTAGGTCCCACGTGG
>Ga0247663_1000230_pt1 | contig 11963 bp, 8 predicted proteins | sample CNK04_metaG_FD_190128 | JGI IMG/M metagenome (GOLD analysis project Ga0247663, IMG submission 190128) | Soil microbial communities from Purdue University Martell Research Forest, Indiana, United States - CNK04 | ecosystem: Environmental > Terrestrial > Soil > Temperate forest > Bulk soil | place... | reverse complement strand
CTGGTCAAGTCGCTGAAGGTTCCCCCGGTTGCGCCGCCCACCGAAGAACAGATCAAGGCGAAGGCGCCGCCGGTCCACTCCGTGGATGAGTTGCGAAAATTCGCGCAAGATCTCGTCGCCGGAAATAACCCGCGGGCGGGCCAGAAAACGTTCAGCTTCAAGGCGCCGGCAGCGCCCGCGGGGGAACCTCCGGCGGATGAACCGACGGACGATGAAGCCCAGGAGACGGCTCCGGACAACGAAGGCTTCGGAGCCGCCGCGGCGAAACCGCTCGTCGAGGGAACTCCTCCCGGCGGAGTGATCAAGGCGAATCAACCGGAGGACACCTCGGTGGACAAGGACGGAATACCGATGGCGCCGCCGAATCCGCCCGATAGCCTGACCAAGGCGCAGCTGGCCACGGTGGAAAAGGCGGAGAAGACGCGGGCAGACCCGAAAGCGGATCAGAAAACCAGGCAACACGCGATTGAATTCCTGAAAAAGCAGTACGACAGCTGGAGCAAGTAATGGCTGACGAGAACCCTTTCGAGTCCGAATTCCAAGCCGGGTCGGCGCCGGTGGCTTCGCCTACCCCGGCCCCTGCGGCTTCGCCGGTGCCCGACGCCAACCCTTTCGAGTCCGAATTCCAGGCTGCGGCGAAACCGGTTGCCGCAGAAACCCCGCCGGCGGGGCCGAAGCCGGAAGTGGACGCCCCAGATCTGACCCACATCCGGGATGAAGTCCTGGCCGGGATGAATGCGCACCTGGCGAAACCGGAGAACGCGAGCGCATCTATCGACTCCCTTTCCTTCGCCCCTGAGGCCGTTCCTAAGGGAAAGCGAATGAAGGATACCCAGCAACGAATCCTCGAGTCGATCGCGGCAGGCTGGCAACAGAGCAACACTGCAGCACTCATCGGGGCGGTCACCGGCCGCGGGGTGGATCCAGATACCGTGCTACCGGAAGATGCGCCGTGGTGGTCCCGGCTCATTGCGAATTCAACCCAGCTCTACGGAGACGCCCCGCTTCTGCTGGCGGGAACCGCGATCGGTGCCGCGGTCGCGCCGGCGATATTGCCTGCCGCCGGCGCACTCGGTTTCGCCGCCACTACCGAAGCCCTGCCCCTCGTGACCGGTGGGGCGAAGTTCGCCGGCGCGCTGGGGCTTTCCTCTTTCTTCCGCTCTGCCTTGGTCAACACGTATAAAGACGGCCGGATTCGGGATTTTGGGGATTTCTTCGCCCGGGTCAACGGTTCCGTGATGGACGCGGTACCCCACGCCGTGCTCGGGTTCGGCGCGGGTGTCTCCGGAGTTTTGGCGCCGGCGCAACGGCTTGCGCACATCGTGGTTCAGTCTGCCGCGATGACGGGTATGCAAGCCGCAATGAACAAACACGTTCCGTCTCTGCAGGATTTCACGGACAACGCGCTCCTGATGGGTGGTATGTCCGGAATCGAACACGTCGCCAACAAGTTGATGGACGCGTACGCGCTGTCCGGGGTGCATCCTAATGACGTTCGGATGGCGGCCGAAAGTGATCCAACGTTCAAACAGCGGGTTTTCTCTTTGAACGTGGTCGAGAACGCGTTTAAGGCGCCAATTGGGAGCATCGAAGCGGACAAGTTAACGCACCAGGTTGCCGATGCGGTGCTTCGGGCTATGCCGAAACCCGAAGCGGAAACGCCAAAAAGCTATGAGGCTTTGGCCGGAAGCGTACCGAAGCCCGACGCAGAGTCGCTGGTTTCTCAGGTATCGAAATCCGTTCTGGCGGCAATGCCGAAGCCGGAGCCAAAAGCCTCCGGAAGCTATGAAGCGTTGGCCGGATCTACATCCCGTGTCGCCAGTGAAGATATGGTAACACGGGTTTCTAATGCCGTTCTGGCGGCAATGCCGAAACCAGAACCCAAAGCACCGGGAAGCTATGAAGCGTTAGCAGGTAGTAGCTCACGCGCGGAAACGGAGGCTTTGGTGCGCGGCGTGTCTCAAGCCGTTCTTGATGCGATGCCGGAACCAGAAAGGCTTCAACCAAACAGTTATGAAGCCTTGGCCGGGGTTTCAGGAAAACAAAGTTCTGACGCACGAGTGGCGCACATAGCAAAAGCGGTGCTCGAGGCATTGCCGAAGACTGAACCCGCGAAAGCTGGAAGCTATGAGGCCGCAGTCGGTAGCATACTTCGAGCCGGAGAAGTTGAACGCAGCGTGCGAAAAATAGCGCTGTTAAACAAACTTCTCGAACCGCCCAAGCAAACTAAAAGCGAGTTTCTTCCCCTTCCAGAAGGGGATCCACCTACGCCGCAGGGTCTTCCCGACGTACTTGTTGACACGGGTCCTCGGAGCTATGAAGCCGCGGTTGGCAGTACCGCCGCGCGGCCTGAAATCGACGCCTTGGTTTCGCGCGTTTCAAAAGCCGTTCTTGACGCGGCACCGGAACCTGAGCCAAGTGGCCCTAATAGCTATGAATCGGCTGCAGGGTCTTCTGAAGCTTCACGAGGAGAGGAATTCGTTTCCAGAATCGCTAAAGCTGTGCAAGACGCAATGCCGAAGCCGGAACCAAAAGCCCCAGGGAGCTATGAGGCTTTAGCGGGAAGCGCTTCCAAGGCGGTTACGGATGAGTTGATCGCACGGGTTTCTAAAGCCGTGTTCGACGCAACACCAAAGCCGGAGCCGAAAGCACCTACAAGCTACGAAGGGTTGGCCGGCAGCGCATCAAAGATGACGGTTGACGCATTGATCGAACGGGTTTCTAAAGCCGTATTCGATGCAACACCAAAGCCGGAGCCGAAAGCGCCTACAAGCTACGAAGGATTGGCGGGAACAACGTCTCGAGCCTCAACTGAAGCCCACGCCGCCGCGATATCGAAAGCAGTGCTTGACGCAATGCCGGAGATACCCCCGGCGCCCCCGCGGGGTTATGAAGGTTCCGCGGGCACCGTGGCAAATATAACAACTCAAGACATTGTTGCTCGGATATCGAAAGCAATCTTCGAGGCAGAGCAATTGGATCCGGGCACGGTCTTGGAGTCAGAAGGCTTGCAACCTGCGTCGCCCGAAAAACCGGCCTCCGACGCGGAAGCCCGCATCAACGCGAAAATACACCAGGGCCCCAGGCCGGTACGACCTCGCTCGCCGCTTTCAGATACGTACACGGCGCTTGTCGATAAGTACTACCCGGTGCTGAAGTTGGAGCAGCAGCTCACCGGCGGGAAAGAGCTCGACGCGGTGGACTCCCCGTACAAGCTTCTGCGGCTCGCCTCCGGCGCGAGCGAGAAAGCGAAGTATATGTTGAAGAACGGGCCGTTCGACCCGGACACCCTCAAGACGGTCGGAAAGGGGCTCGATGAAATCGTCAAGCCGCTCAAAGGGAACTACGGGAAACTGCGTACCTACTTGATGGCGGCGCGCACCGCAGAAGTGAATTCCCGGCTCCAGCGCGCCCGCATCGAGGCGGGGGAAACGCCGCACGCCAGGGTTGGTGATTTCGTTCGGATGCCCGGACAGCCGCCCGGGGTGGAAGGCGAGATCATCAGTACCCAGAACCCCGACACGGTTCTTGTCCGGTTCAAGGGCGAGAACCACGAAATCCCCCGCGAGCAGGCCGCGAGCCGGCTACGTGGGATGGCGGGCGGCCGGGAAGTCCGGAACGTCGAAACCGGGATCGCGCCGGAGGACGCGGAAGCGTTCTTGGCGGAACACCCGGAACTGAAGCCCATTCAGAAGGCTATCGCAAAGTTTCAACGGCAGGTGTTCGACAATACGCTGGTGCGCCGCGGCATCGTGAGCGAAGCCGACGCGGAAGCGATGCACGATCTCAACCGGGATTACGTTCCCCTGTATCGTCTGCACGACCCGGCCAGCGGGGGAATGGGACGCAACGCCACGGTGTGGAATCCGATTCGAGAGCTCGCCGGCAGCGAGCGCTTGGCCATCGATCCGCTCGAGTCGACCGTCAAGAACACATACCTGTTCTCTTCGCTTGGGGACCGAAATGATGCCCTCGTGAAGCTGCTGAAGCTCGCCGGAGATAACAGCGAAATCGTCAAGCGGGTGCCGGAACAGAATCGCCCGACCACGATCAGCGCCAAGGAAGCGGAACAGGGAATGACCGGGTTCACGCTGGACGCGATCGACCCGGATAAGCCGGCCACGCAAGCGTTTGACGTCTATCGGCCGTTCAGCAATCGGCTGAAAATGAACCAGGCAGAGGTATACGAGAATGGGAAAAAGGTCACGATCGAGATGCCCGAAGAGGTGGCGCAGGCGATCCACGGAACCGATCGCGCTATGCTTCCGATCCTTGGCGGGATGTTGAATTGGTTCGCCGGGACCGCGCGCGCCGGCGTGACAACCGATCCCGCGTTCCTTCTTCGTCACGCATTCCGGGAGCAGTTCCACAACACGCTGGTTTCACGGCAAGGGTACGTCCCGGTTGCAACCGCGATTAACGGTGCGGTGCATATGATGTTCAACTCCGAAACTTACCAGGACTACATCAAAGCTGGTGGCTCCGGTGGCTCGATCGCGGATCTCGAGCGAGAGTACATCGACAAGCACATCTTCCAGTTGAACGAGAAGACCGGGGTACTCTCCAAGACGTGGAATCAGATTCATACCCCCGCGGAAGCGATCGACGCGCTACGCAAGTTCTCCGGGATCGACAAAGCAACCGAAGCGTTGACGAAAATACACGAGCTCGTTTTCACGATGGGGAAGGTCGGAGACTTCGCGCAAGGTCGACGATTCGCGGAAACCCTGGGTAACTTGCACCGTTTGTCTGAAACCGAAGAGGGCTTGCAAGAGTTGAAGGCGATGCCCCGGAGCGCGCGGGAAGCGGCGTTTCAGGCGCGGGATATGCTGGACGTGGCGCGAAACGGCGCGCGGTCTGCCATCCTCCGATCCGCCGTGGCCTTCTGGAACCCGGAAGTCCAGGGCTTCGACCGGATGGCCCGCGAGTTCGCCAACCGGCCGGTCGCCGCCCTAGCCAAGGCGACGGCCTCGCTCGTAATCCCGGCAATGCTGCTGTCGTGGTACAACCGCAATCCCGACGGCACCGAAGACAGCCGCGTGACGAATCAGTCCGACCTAGTGAAAAACACCAACTTCATCATAGCCAATCGCCAGTGGGAAAAAGTCGATATGAATAACCCGATCGCCAAGGCGGAGGCACTCTCCCGCCGGCCGGATCAGCGGCGGGCGACTCCCGACGGCGGGCTCGAGGTGAACGTGGCGCCATTGATGAAGCTACCGCTTCCGTTCGCAGAGGGCATAATGTTCGGCGCGGGAACCTATCACGTTATCCGCAAACTATGGGACCACGACCCGCGGGCGGGAGATGGATTCGGTTGGCAGCTTTTGAAATCGATCCCCTACCATATAACTCCGTCCGCTGGAGTTGCGGCGTACGAACAGTACGCGAATCAGCACTGGCAGACTGGGCGGCCCATCGTGAACGAGGCGGAACAAAAGCTACTCCCGCCCTACCAATATTCCCCATATACCGGAGGTACCGCCAAGGCCTTAGGGAAGCTGGCCAATGTTTCCCCGGAACGGTTGGACACCTTATGGCGCACAACAACCGGCGGGTTAGGCCAATACATCGAGCAAGCCGCCGATCTCGCCCGCGCGAAGATGGGGCTCGACGAAGAGAAAGTATACCGGGAGTGGGATTGGCATTTCTCCCCACTTGCAAAGGACTTCTTCCTCCGGAACTCTTCGCTGAATCAGGCACCACTCCAGAAGTTCCAGGACAACTATACTTTCCAGTCCCAGGTAGTGGCGTCGCTCCGGCATTTCGCGCAGCTCCACGACGTGAAGGAAGTTCAACGTATCCTGCGCGTCACGCAAGATATGTCTCCCGAATCCCAGATCAGCTACCGGCTGGGCCTGGATCCCGGAGACAAGGAACCCAACTTTCACCCGCCGTTAAAAATGGTGCAGATTCACAAGATGATAGGAGTTTTCACCAAAGCCCTGCGAGTGGTTGAGGCGAGCAACGACATCAAGCCGCGGGAAAAGGGCCAGTTAGCGGACACATACATCAACTCGATTCTTCGGATGGCCGAAATCGGAAATCAGCTAGGCGATACGATCAACCAGCGCCTGGGCGGGGAGGCTACCAAGTAATGGCCCTTTCATCCACCACGAATCGAGTTACCTTCGCCGGTAACGGGAGCACCACGGTGTTCTCGTTTCCTTACTACTTCCTCGCGCAAGAGGATCTTGTCGTCATCACGGAGAACGGAACGACCAAGGCGGAAACGCTCAAGACCATCGGCGTGGACTACACCGTATCGGGCGCCGCCAACCCCGCGGGGGGATCGGTCACGTTCCTTGCCGCGCCGGCGACCGGGATAAACATAACCATCTACCGCGCTCCGTCCCCCGTTCAGTCTTACACGCTGAACGACAACGACAAGCTTTCGACCGATGCACTTATCCAGGCCCTCGATCTCGCGATGATGGAAATTCAACGGTCGCGCGACATCGAGGGCCGATCGCTCCGGATGCCTGACGGAATGACGGCCACGTTCGATGGTCGGCTCCCGGGGGAGCCCATTGTGGCCAACACTGTCTTTATGGTGAATGCTGCTGGTAACGGAATGGACTGGGGCCCCACCGCAGACCAGATAGCCGCAGCTCAGGGGTACGCAACCGCCGCGGCGGCAAGTGCTTCGGCGGCGTCAGCCAGCGCGACGGCCGCAGCGGCCAGCGCAACGGCTGCGGCGAGCTCCGCAACCTCTGCTTCGGCCAGTGCCGCCGCAGCCGCGGCCACCCTGGCCAGCGCGTGGTGTCGGGGGATCCGGGCGAAAACGTTCGCGGATACCCCGATAGCCCCAGCGCAGGCGGATAACGGGTATTTGTTCACCGTCGACGCGAGCGGCGGCAACGTGGTTATCAACCTGCCGGCGATCTCGGGCCTGACGCTACCAGTGACTATCTCGATCCAGAAGACCGATAGCTCCGCCAATACGGTCACCGTTAACCGCGGCGGCGCAGACACCATTGAAGGTGCAACGAGCTGGGTCCTTCGCACCCAAAATGCCGGCGGTTTCTTGGTTGCGACGACCGGACTGTGGCAGGTTCAGCGATACGGGAATATACCGCCAAGCGGCGGCACCGCTGGCGTGCTGCACCTTTCGGCCACCGATGTGGTCACCTCAAGCAAAATCGTCGACAGCGACGTGACCGCCGCGACTTTGACCGCGGCCTCGATGGCCGCGTCTGTAACAAACCGCCTCAACCCCGCCCCCGCGGGGGCCGGCAAAATTCCGTTTGATAACGGAACCACCTACTCCGCCGCGGCTGCGGGTAGCGCAACTCAGCTCCTGCACGGCGGAACGAGTCCGGCATTTTCCGCCATCACCGGGGCAGACATCTCTGCCACCTATGCCTGGTGCCGCGGCATCGGTCTGAAGAGCGCCAACTATACAATTGTCGACTCTGATAACGGGCTTCGATACGGGTCAGACGCGTCCGGCGGAGCATTCACTTATACGTTATCCATCATTTCTTCGCTGACTCTTCCCTATATCATCGCGATCGTGAAGGATGACAGTTCAGCGAATGCGGTAACCATAAATACGAACGGCGCCAATTTCTTCGAAGACGGAACGACAACGATGACCCTGGCGTCGAAGGGCGACGGGGTGTTTCTCATTCCGCTTTCGAGTTCGTGGTATCGCTTGCGGTTCTTCGCGCCGCTTGCCGTCGGGACCGCAGGCCGCATCTATTTCGACAACGTGACCGGCCGCAGCCAAACAGCAGACGGGGGTACGACCACCAAGGTTTTGCACGGCGGCGCAACACCGGCGTACGCCGCAGTCAGTGATGGAGATATGACGGCCGCCACGCTCACCGTGGCCTCGATGGCCTCGAGCGTGACCAACCGTCTCGGGCCCACCCCTACCGCCGCTGGGAAAATCATCGTCGACACCGGCACGGCGATGGGCGAAACGGCGGCCGGTACGCAAGGGCAAATCCTTCAGAGCAACGCCGCAGCCCTCGCCACGTGGGCGACGATCAGCGCAGAAGGCCACGCGTCCAACCTGATCGCAAACCAGACAACCACCGCGGGGGCCTCCACGATGGCGGTTACCGCGGATGCGGTGCAGCTGATCGACACGAGCAACAACCTGTTCACGGCCCGATCGGTTTCGTTGTCCATCAACATCGCGACAACGGGAGCAAATGCGCTGGATACTGGCAGCGCAGCAAACAACACTTGGTATTATTTCTACGTGATCGCGAAGGCGGACGGCACAGTGGCCGGTCTGCTTTCCACAAGCTCTAGCGCCCCCACAATGCCGTCCGGCTATACGTTCAAGCGGCGTCTCGGTGCCGTTCGCACGGATGGATCCGCGAACATCAAGTCCTTCTGGCAGGCCGACCGCCTGTTTCGGTATATGAACAGTGGGGTTACCAATAACATCGTTGTAAACGCCGGTACCGCCACCACGTTTACAACGATTAGCGCAGCGGCCTTTGTCCCGCCGATCAGCCGCCTAGCTCTGCTGCAAGGGCAGGTCATCGGCACCGCAACCGCAGAGGCCATCGCGATACAGCCCACGGGGACAACTGGTTTCACCTATATGGCGTATACGTCAGACGTGAACACGACGCTGGGCAGCGCCCTAATACCAATAGTTACGGACTCTTCGCAACAGTTTGACTATAAAGGTTTCAACACGCCCACCGTCACGATATGGGTGGAAGGGTTTCAGGTGGGGTATTAACTATGACCAACTATCTGGTTATCTACTACGACGGATCTGGAAACATTCTTGCCCACGGATATTCGCAGGTTTCGAACGGGGACCCGTGCGGCCGGAGGGGGCAACCCGGCGTTTCGGTCGACGTGGTGCCGGATGGAAGTCCCCCGGACAACCTGTACGTCAATGACTTGGGTATCCTCATTCCCACGCACACTTACCAATCCGGCGGCCGGTGGTCCCCACGGGGGGCTGCGGCTATCCAGGCCGATCGGGTTGCGCAAGCGAAGGTGCGGATTCGGGATCACGTGGTGACCGCGCAGTCCAGAGTTCAGGCGGCACGTGCTCTCGCTACCGCTTTCCCTTCCGATCAAGGGTTACAAACCGCGAAGTCGGATGCGGAGGCCGCACTCCAAGCCATCATCACGGATTACCAATCGTGAGCCGCGATGCGGGGGAAATACTCAAAACGGAAACAGATAGCCGTTACTCACGCCAATATTGAGGTTCCGGAAAAGAGCCTTGTTATACCTGAGGCCCACCTGCAGGCGATCATCTTCGAACAGGTTACGAAGGTGTTCGAGAAATGGCAGGAAAACCGGGCAAAGGAAGACGCGAAGGGGGAGGGGGTGAGGAAAGAAGAGATGGACGCGTTGAAACGATCGGTCGAGAAATGGAGCTGGATCTGCGTTGGCATCCTCGTGGCTCTCGTCGGCACGGGCGGGGTCAACGCGCTGGATAAGGTACTGAAGATCACTGGCAAATGAAAGGATGAGCATCTTGACGAAGAAGAAAGAAAAGGAAACCGAAGAAGCAGGGGATTTGCTTCCGGAGGAAGGCGACGCAGGCGCGGAACCGGAAGACTATGAAGCGCGGTGCTCTGACGTCGTGGTTTACTGTAGCCAACGTGAGCAGGATATGCCCGCGTTGGTACAGAAACAGACGCCCGGCGCGCCGCCGCAATACTACAACCTGGTTGCGTTTGACGTGGAGGGAACGAGCACCCGCGGGGAAATCGGTCACACGGCCTATCTCACGTCGGTGGAGTACTCCGCAAAACGCCGCCCGAACACTTGGCGCTGGCCGGAAGAGTAAAGGAGAACTTCAATGTTGAACGCCGTTGTGGATGTCTACCACGGGGACGACATCTCGGATTGGACCAAGGTCTCGAAAGCCGGCATCGTGGGGGTCATCCACAAGGCGACCCAGGGTCTATCATATGTGGATCCGAAATACTCTGCTCGTGAGATCGCGGCCACCAAGATCGGTTTGAGTTGGGGCGCGTATCACTTTGCGACCCGGGCCGACGGGACCGCGCAAGCCGATCACTTCTTGGCTGCGGCCAAGCCGGGGCCGGATACCCTGATCGCTCTCGACCTGGAAACCTGGAAGGGTGGAACCGTCACGGCGATTCAGGCCGTCCAATTCATCCGCCGGATTTTCGCGAAGCTGGGCCGGTATCCGTGGCTCTACGGCTCGGACATCCTCACCCAATTCCTCGAACACCCGGCGCCGGAATTCAAGCAATGCCTGAACTGGATCGCCCGGTATGGGGCTCACCCGCCGGCGGTGCCGTGGAAGCTCTGGCAGTACACGGACGGCAAGGTGGGCAACGCCCCGCGGGAGGTTCCGGGCATCGGGCCTTGCGACCGCAACATCTTCGATGGTACGCTGGAAGAACTCAAGACAGTGTGGGCCTTCAGGCCGGCGTTGATACCGGAACCTCCCGCGCCGGCGGTGTTACCGGAACCGCCCGCGCCGGTGAAAGAGAACTCCGCCGTGATCAACAATTTTCATCCCGTGATCGAAGAGACGTTTCACTACGTGCTGGACCGCGTCGACGAAGTGGTCGAACAACTCCGGAGCATCCCCCTCGTCGGCGGGCGGATCGCGGACTACCTCGAGCGGGTTCTGGGCGACAAGTTCGGCTCCGCAATGAAGTGGGCGGAGGAGCGCAGCGATGCATACTTCGGCAAGCCACCCACGGATGCGGACTCCGTTCAGCGCGCCAACGCGCTGGCGGACAGGGTCCGGAAGATGTTCCCTGAAGCCGCCAAGGTCGTGGACGCCAAGAAGAACGACCCGAACTATCGCCCCGAATCCGTCGTCTGATCCATCCTCCAGCAAGTATGCCCCGGAAGCATTTGCTTCCGGGGCTTTTCATTCCCGCCCGCCGGCGGTCGATCGGCGGGCTGACGGGAGGGAGGCAACGCCTAGTAGTTATTGAACTATCTTCAATTCAGGTCAACCGTGGCCCGCTGGGACAGATCGTCTCTGGAACGGCGGGCTTTCTCTTTCCGCGCCACCGGCGAGCCGGAGCAGGGACTAAGCATATGGAGGTGATTTCTATGATCAGCGGTGCTCTGTTACTCCCGACGCTCATTCAGCTTGTGGTGGCGGGTCTTATTTTCTGGCTCCTCTATTGGTTCTTGAGTCAGGTTGCGCTTCCGGAACCGTTCGCCAAGGTTGCTCGCGTCATACTCGCGCTCGTGGTTGTGGTGTTCCTCATCAACCTCTTGATGTCGATCGGCGGCCACCCGCTCGTCCGGTGGTAGCTACGGCACGAACTTGACGCTTCATTTCTTCACCCGCGTTCCCACGCTTCAACTTCGACGATCGGGTTGCCCTCGAGCTGCGCGTGCAGGTCCACGCGGTATAGTGGGCCAGTGGCTTTGTCGTTCTTGCGAGTGTCCCAACGCATATGCCGATCAAGGCGCCAGCGGTCCACCTTCAGTATCAGCTTTGCGGCGGTGCCGAACTGGTCCTCAACCAGCACGGTTATCGTCACCTTATCCTTGTCCTCGTACTTCGACATTCGCTCCGTGATTCTGGGTTTCGCCATTAGCGCTTCAACCCCCGCGGGTGGCTCTCGGGCAACGCGAACAAGAAGGTCACCAGGATCTTCACCTGGTCTCTCTGATCTCGGGGAACGAAGTCCTCGTGGCCGATGATCCGTGCGTGAATCGGGGGGTCTTCCGGATCGTCGAACACGAGCAGGGTTTCCCCGGGCTGCGCGATTCGCTTCAAGTTCTCGAGGATCGCTTCCGCGATCTTCAAGCACCCCTCTTTCAGGTAGGACTCCCACCGGTTCGAGATCACCTCGTCAGAGTCCATCCCATACTCGAGATCCGTTTGCGTGAAGTCGCACGCGTACATGAGATCTTTCGCTGTGACCTTCTTGGTCTTCTCGTCCTTGATCACCAGCACGTGCTTGTTCCGCTTCCGCAAGAGAATCCGGAAGTTCTTCTCGAGGCTTTTCATGATCGTCAAGAGCGCGGAT
>Ga0247663_1000226_pt1 | contig 12200 bp, 18 predicted proteins | sample CNK04_metaG_FD_190128 | JGI IMG/M metagenome (GOLD analysis project Ga0247663, IMG submission 190128) | Soil microbial communities from Purdue University Martell Research Forest, Indiana, United States - CNK04 | ecosystem: Environmental > Terrestrial > Soil > Temperate forest > Bulk soil... | reverse complement strand
GCCGGGGTCGGAACCGGCTGTGCCGTCGCCGGCGTCTCAATCCGCGGCCGAGTATTCCAAGCAGCGAACATTTCACCCCAGCTATTCACCCGCTTGGAGAACACCAGGCCACACGCGCACTTGAGAATGAAACGGTTCAGACCGCGCTCGCGATCAATCGAATCGGCGCCGGCGCCGCAAAAGGGACAGGGTTTATTGATCATTCAAATCCGGAGTTTCGACCGCACCAGGTTGGCATACGTGAGATAGCCTGCCGGCGTCAGGTGGAACCCGTCAAAAAAATAACTGGCCGCGGTATCGGTGAACACCAGGTCAGGTTCCAGCAAAATATCGTACTGGCTGGCGGCGCCGCGGATCAGAGCATTAAGGGCAATCCGTTGCGTGTTTTGTGCGCCGGTATAACCCGAGCCAGGGATCAATGTGTTTGCGATAACTTTGAAACCGTTTTCCCGAGCAATTGCCCAGACGGCCGAAAGCGCCGTGAGGATCGTTGCGGCCGCGGAACCCGCCAGCAAATCGTTGATTCCTTCCCAGATGACTACGGCGCCATCCCGGTAGCGGCCACCGGGCCGATACTGTTGGATCTGGTTTGGCCATGTCGCCAGAATGTTACTCAGAACGTCGCCGGTGTACGCCCAATTCTGAATCCGCCATCGGCTATTGCTTGATCCCAGAGATGTGCGCAGCTGCGCCGGCCATTCCTGCCCGGGTGTTGGATTGGCAGCCGGGCTGTTGTTGAAATAGGTGGTACTCTCCCCTTCACAGGCGAGAATGAAGTCCTCCGGTTGAACAAATTGTAAGGCCCTCGACACCCCTTGCACTTCCGCGGCCGTTAGCACGCGATTGAAGAGGAGCACAGCTTGAACCGTGCAACGCGTGAACGTCGCCGGCGCGCCGCTAAATTGCCAGCCGCCCACCGTCAACAGCGTGCACGCCGTCGTTGCTTGAGTATTGCCGGCGGCGTCAACCGCGGATTGCACGCCGTCGACGTAATGCGTGAGCGTCGGTGAGGCGGCGTTGTCGTTGGAGACCGCAAAACAGTGGAAAGCGCCATCGTTGATGCCCCATCCCAAGGCCGAGGTGCTGCCAACCACAGCCGTTGTCACGGTCGCCGCGCCGCCCTGGCGAGTGTAACCCTGAATCGCGGCGCCGGCCGCTTTCGTGCCTCCCCAGACGCCGGCGTGAGCCGTTGCAGTGTCGATGCCCGCTTGTGGGGAGATGGAATAAAGCGTGCCGTTATCGGTCGCCGCGGTATAGCTGCCGGCCAGCACAAGCATGATCGTGCCGGTCCGAAAATCCGGAATGCCGGCCATCTGCAAGTACTGGCTCACCCCGTCCAATAACACGCCCTCCGCGGCCCACGTTGGGATCGTCGTTCCGCCCAGTGTGATCGTCCGGCCGCGCAGCGAAAGAGCACTGCCCCCGCTGCCAACGTTGCAGTTGGCGCCCATGAACAATGCATCAACCAGCGTGTTGCGCCCGTTGGACCGGCCGCCCAGCGTTGAATAAATGCCCTCCAGGCAGGACGTCAGGCGCGCTCCCCACAATGATCCGATGTCGCCGCCGAAAAGCGTGCCGACTCGGCGCACGTAGTTTTGAACCTCGGCGTTTGCGCCGAATGCCCGGGGAATGTCCATAAGAGCTAGTCGCGTTGAAAGGCCATCCGAATCGTTAAATCGCTCGTTGTTGTGTACGTCGGGCCCCCGGTGCAAACCAGGGTTGCAGCAAGCACGGTCCCATACTGCGAGGTCAGTTCGTAATTCAAATCCTTGTAACACACCATCGACTTAGCCAGGATCGTTGCATAATCGGCCGTTGCAATCGGATGCCGGGCAATCAAATGAGGGCCGCTTGTTCCAAAAGCCATCGGTGAATCGTTCGTGACGGTCGCCCCATCATTCAAAACGGGGTCCCGGTCCCAAAACAAAAGTTCAAGGGCAGCTTTCTCCGCGTCAGCGTCCCAGATGAAAAGTTGTTTGAGCCTGGCGCATTCCGTCGGGAACGTGATCCCAACCGGGATCAGTAGCAATCCCCCGACGCTATCTCCCGCGGTGTAAAGCGTGTTTGAAATAACCGGCGTGACGGTGAACCAAAACAGATCACGGCTCGCATTGACGGAATCAATCGACTTGTCCAGCGAGGGCAGAGAGATTTTCTGAGAGCCGTCGATTTGTGCGGACAGTTCGACCGGGTTTTCCCGGTCTTGGTTGCCGGCAAATTGCGTTGAGCGGATCTGGTTATTCATTGCGAATCGAGTTGATCACGCAGAAACGCGAAGCCGAAAGCCAGCTGCAGGACGATCACGACTGGCCACAGCGCCGGGAACGGGGTTAGCGCCAGGCCAACCACAAAACCAACCCACCGCTTTGCTACCACTGCCAGGCCGCTTTCCCCGAAAATTTTGCCAACCGTGAAAACAAACCAGGCCAGAAAGGCCGTCGAGAAAACCCAGATTCCGGCCAAGGCGAAGATTGCCAAAATGGGATTGTTCTTCGCCCAGCGAAACGAGCGCGCCCACGGGTCGAAAAGGAAGTGAAAAATTTTGTTCACAGTGCAACCAGGCTTGAACGGCAGGCGAGGATCCCGCGCCAGCTGGCGAACGTGCCCGCGGAAAGCTGGCTCCCCAGAATCGACAGACGCAGCTCGTCAATTTCCATCTGAACCTTTTGCGGCGTCAGCGTTGCGTTGCTGGCGCCGCCGGCCAGGGGTTGACTAAAAACTGCGTAAAGTCCTTCCGGGGTTCCCGCGGCCACGTTGGGGAACGCAGTAAACCTCGTTTGGCTCGGGAGGATGGATCCCGTGTTGTTGGCCAGGCCCGCGGGGATCGTGTGAAGAATGTGCCCGTTGCGGATTAGCTCGACTTGCGCGTTGAGGTCAAAGTCCGATCCTACCACCGTCACCAGGGCTTCCAGATACACGTAGATGCAGCGGTGCTGCATCTGCATCGGCAAGCCGGGCAGTTTGAGTTTTCCAGGGTGCGCCGGGATGACCGCCGCAAAGCCGGGTTCTATGAACTCGGCAAAATCAAACCTGGAAAGCTGGATTTGATCACTGGCATTCATTTCACGCCCAGTCGCCCACGGCGCCGGCGTCCCCGACGGCCGGCGTGCCGTTCACCACAGGATCCCCGATGTCGTAAGAGGTAACGCCGCTGTCCAGGTTGATCGGGATGCCCGGCGTGATGCCCGGCGTTGCTACCGGGTCCGTGGCGACGGCCCGGCCTCCGCTCGTATTGAGAACCCCGGGTTGACTGGATCGGCGTTCGATCCAGATTTTGGCCAGGTTGCCCAGTGCATTGATCCCACTGCCCGCGATGCTGCTCCAACTGGCCGGCGCCCCGACGGGCTGCGTCTGCGGCACGGCACGTTGCCCGCCCAACGAAAAGCGCGACGGCGCCGGCGCCAGGCCGCTTGTTCCAAAGCTCCCCGCTTGCGTCGACGGCACGCCGCCGCGAGACCGGCTCCACAGGTAGAAACCCGCGGCAACCAGGCCGCCGCCCAAAATCAAACCGATTGCTGATTTGTTCATTGTTTCATCGGAAGAAAAGCCAGTAAGCCACAAAGGCGCCGCCGGCCAGGATCAGGATTAACCCGAGGTTCGTTCCCGAGGCCGCCGGCGCCGTCGCTTTCACGGTCTTGTTGGGCGCCCCGATGTCATTGCCCCCGATTGCATCCAACCCCTTGCCGATTATGCCGCGCAAAAATTCGTCCGTGTTGAACGGTGTGGCGGGATTGGTTTGGGGCGTGATGCCGACGGGCGCCGCGCTAATGGCCTGCAGCCGCCGCGCCTGGCGCGCCGCGACAATTGCAGCCTGGTTGTCGGCCCGTTGCTTCCGCTGGCTGGCGGCAATGTCCGCCCGCTGTTGTGCCGCGGCGTCGGCGCGTTGCTGCGCCGGCGTCGCTTTGACCTCGGCCGGAGGCGGCGCCGGCTGGGGATACCTTTTTGGCGACGGGAGAGGTTTAATAAACGCCGGCATAGGTTCAGAGTTTTTTAACCAGGGCCAGAAGCACAAAAACGGCTCCCAGAGCGATCAGGGCAATCACGAGCACATTGTTGTCCTGTTGTTGTCCATCGTCGCTTGTGGCGCCAGTGAGCGCGATTGCCCTGGCTTGTAGTTGTTGATCGCGCTGCGATAAGGCCGCGCTCGTGGCAAACTGCAGACTTTGTTGCGCCTGTGCCTTTCTATCGGCCTGGCGCGCCAGGCTCGCCGCACGGGATGCCCGCCGGCTTGCCTGGTTATCACTGGCTGTTTTCCAGTAAGACCCGGCATCCAACAGACCGCCGCCGCCCAAAATGCCTAAGACACTTCCCCACTATCCTTTCAATTTTTGAGGTTTTTGGTAGCAGGCCCGGGAGTCGAACCCAGTACTCAACCAGTGGGGGGTTGCGAGATTCCGTTTCTCCAACCCGCTGCCAATTTGTTCAGGTTACCTGCGGCACACGCTTCCAACGCGTGATGTCGTCCCGGTAACGCCGGCCGATTAGGTTGATCGTTGAAACCTGGTTGGCCGGTGAAGTGACGGTCCCCACAAGTTCCCATTTGATCGCATCGCTCGGGAAATTGGCGTTGAGGCAGGATCCCAACTCATTGGCGCCGGAAAAGTTATCCGACAGAAAATCAAACCCGACGCATCCGGGATCCTGGACAGCCAGGCCCGCGGCCAGGGCGCCCCCGAACTGCGTGGGACCCCCCACCATTTTGGCCGTCACCCAAACCGGCGGCGCCCCACCCGTTACGCCGAGGTTCGAAACGGTGCTGATGTCATCCATGAACGGGTGCATTCGGAACGGTTGATCGGTCGCCCGATTAAAATCGTTGAGAATTTGCCTGTGCTTCATCCTCCAAAAACGTTGTGCGTTGCCGGCCGCTTCCAGGCGCCAGGTGCTTTCCGATCCGATGGTAGTCGATGCGGACAGGTCGCCCGGGGTCAGGATCGCGGCGCCGCGGATCATGTTCATCTGCAAACTGGCATACTCACCAGGTCCGGGGATCGCGAAACGCTTTTCCGTGTTGTTGGTGCTGGCCGCGATGTCGTAGGCAGTTTCCCGTACGTCCCAACGGATATACCCGCCGGTGTTCACAATCTCAGTATCCAGGGCTTGGGGCATGTCCCGACGCAAAACGAGAATTTCCACATTGGCCGCGCTGAACGGGTTGGCGGCGCCTTGGATTTCGGTCGCCGGCGCGAAGTCGAGCGTGATTACTGGATCCTGAACGTGCCGGTGCGTCGGGATGCAGCTACGGAGCCGCAACCACTCCGTGAGCGTCGGATGCGGCGCGAAAATCGGGTAGACAATCCGATGAACGCTTCCGCTCGGAATGTTGGGATTTTCCGTCGGCCTGGTGTTGTTGGCCAGGGATTGATGCAGCGCCATCTGCGTTGAACGGTCCAGGCCGATGCCCTCCAGGTGCGCCAGGGACACCAGGCCAGGCCCGGAGCAATAAACGCAATCATAGGCGCCGGTCCCGTCGTTGATGTTCAGCGTGACTCGTTTGAGGATGTTGAGCAGGCCGAATGAGACGAAGTTGTTGAGGTTCGCCCCGAGCGTGACTTGCACGATCACAAAAATTGCTTCAATCGGTCCGGACCGTGGGAGCGTGATCCGTTTTGTCTGGGCGGGAAAGTTGGCCGCAACCAAGTCCAATTCCGGGCTTCGTGAGATTACCTCTTCCTTTTGTGCGAGTAGCATAAGCGAGAAAAAATGGGTTTAAGACGGTGGGAAGCGCCCGGCGCTTAACTCTTTAGTCCTTTGAAAAAGGACAAGGGGGAGAAGATAATCGAACGGATCTGACCGATGTTGAAAAACGTTTCGATCAAGTCGAGGATCAGGGACAGAATAAACATCGCAATGGCCAACTCCCAGGCCATCCGAAACCAACTTTTGAAAGGTAGGCTCATAACTCCGTCCGCAATCGACGGAGTGGAGCCGGGGGTTTATGCAGCGAGTTTCCGAGGCTTCAGAGACCCGAGGCAGTGGTTTTCCGAAAGAGCTACCACCAGCTGACAGAGCGTCTGCGCCTTGAATTTCGCCTTTGCCCTGGCGACGTAGCTTTCAACGGCTCGCCGGCTGATTTGCAGCTCGACCGCGATGCACGACTGTTTTTTCCCCGTCAACAAACGCCTGACCACTTGTTTTTCCCGCCGGCTTAGCTTTGGCTTTTTCATTGGTCGTTATCTCTCCCGTGTCACGGTTGCGACAGATCCAGCCGCCCGGATAGGTCAGGCGCCCGACTGCCTCACGGTCAAATCCGTTTTTGTGCAACCAGGTCAGCGCTAGGTCATCGTCATGCCGGAAGCTATAAATGTGGGACAGCTGGTTGCGGATCTTGCTGTGTGCCTCCCCGAGCGTCTGCGTAATCAGGATCACATTGATTTCCTGGCGCCGGCCTTTTTGCATAATGCGCCGGAACGCCGGCGGGATGCCCGCCGCGTTGCCGTCAGTGAAATCTTGCACTTCATCACTGCCAAAAAGTTTCGGCCCGGTGAGCACGCAGCACACTTCCCAGACCCAAGCGGAAAAAAATTCGAACCCCTCGTGAAGATCATCAAAAAGCGGATCCGGACAGAAGCACACCGGGGCGCCGGCCGCCGTGCATTTAACCATCGCCGGCACGTCGTAACAGGTAGGCCATCGCAGCTTTCGGGCAATCTCCCGTTCCGGGTCAAAAAGAAACTTCCACCGTTCCGGACTGTTGGCAATGCGCGACAAAAACAACGTTGTTTTGCCACTGCCGCCGGTGCCGGTGATAAGGCGCCGGTCTTTTTGGTGATCCCAGTTCACTTTCGGCGCAACCAATCCATTTTTTCGCGCACAGTTGGAAGGCCGGCGCGAATTGCCAGGCGCATAATCAAACTTCGGCTTTCACCTGTGGCTTTCACCAGCTCGTCAATCTCCGCGATCAGAGCCGGATCTATAGCCAACGGAAGATTTCGGCTTGCGTGGACTTGTCTTTTTTTCACTTTTTGTCCGGCAATTGCTTTTGCATTTCGAGCCAGTCTCTCCAGGCCGAGTCCAGAACGGAAAAGTTGTGGGACACTGCGTTGCAGTTCGCGCATTCAATCCGAAAGCGTTTTGCAAACACGGTTAGTCCGTAATTGGGGATAATCTCCTGCGCGCAATGCTCGACTGTCCGCGGAGGCCCGCCGCACTGGGCGCAGTAGAACGGCAATGTCATCCCGCAGCCTGGCGCAAAGCCGCGCCGCGCGCTTTCAGGGCTTTTACGGAAAGGGACACTTGCCCCAGCCAGATCAATAGGCCGCCCCCGAGCATCATTTCCGGCGCGTAGTCCAGGCGCACAGCATACTTTTTGGCGCATTGGATTGCCCCCGTTTTGATCGCGGCCTCCACTTTTTCAGACATCCGAACGGCGCCGGCCGCTTCCGCGGAAAGTGTGTCATCGCCGGTTTCCTTTTTGGCTATTGCCCGGACAATTCCCGCGGCGCCGTCATTCAATAACCCAATCGCGATGTCAACCAGCGCCCGAGCAGTCTCTTCATCAAAGGCCGGGACAGTCGGTACAGAAAACGCCAAAGGCTCGGCCGAAATGCCCTCCAAAGATGGTTCGCCGGCGCCATTAGCCAGGTCCCCCACGGGAACCCGAGGGCGCCGCGGCTTTTTGTCCGGTCCCCTTCCCCGCTTCCGGGCAATGGCGGGATCGGACAGATGCGCGTCAACTGCAGCGTTAGACGCTCGCTCGATCTTTTGAGCAATTGCAGTTGTTGAATCGTTTGCATCCGTCCTTGCTCCGCTGCCGTCAATTGTGATCGCGTTCGAAGCCGGCCCAGACGGCCCAGAAGGTTGCGCCAGATTTGCATTGTCCATTGTCGCGTTGCGCGACGCCGGCGGGACTGGCTCACAAGAACGCTTCTCGGCGGGAGGTTAGCGTTAGCAGTCGCCAGCCCGCCGAGGTCAGCTGTGGACTTTTCGGCTGGCCGGCAAAAAGCTTTAGGACTTTTTGCCCTCTTTTTGCAGAAAAAAAACGCGCTAGGATTGCTTATAGCGCGTTTTTAAGAGGGGGGGGGCTGTGCTGACCCTAGCCTTTTGAAATCCAGTCACACAATAACCGTTGGCACTTCTGAAAGATGCGTTTGTAGTCAGCGTTCAATTCCGGATCGTCACAGTTCGCCACGTTGGCTGCCATTTCCGTTCGCACCAGGCGCAGTTCGCCAAAGGTCAAATACAAGGGAACCTTCATTGCATCCGTTGGCCTGGCAGTGTAGACAGAGCCAGGATCCATTTGCCCGGCTCCGCGTTCTGGCTTGCGCGGTTCACCGGGCTTTTTGTTTTTGGGCTTCATTGTAACTTTCCAGAACGCGAGACAAAATCTGGCTCGCAACCAGGTCCGCTTGATACTCGGCAAAGCAACCGGCGCGCATTAGGTGCGCAAAAATCTCCGCATGTTCTCCAACCAGATCCACTTGCAAGCAGCGCCGCGGCGTTGCTGAGTCGATCATTTCGGCAGTCACACGCTCAAGTAGCCAATTGTGGATGTAGGTCGCCTGATCCTTTGGTGACAGATCACGAAAACAGACCGTGCCGTTTTGTTGGCGCACAAAAATAAGATCCTGATGGTGCAACAGGCGCCAGAGCCAATCCCGCAACGTTAGCGGGTTTTCTGGCGGGAGTTCGGTTTCGGTGTTCATTGGTTTATCCTTTCCAGAATCCCCGCTCTTTTGCCCAGTCGATACAAGCGAGGGCATTCCACCCAGCCGGGAAAAAGATGTCCATCCCGGGAAATTGGCGTTTGTAGATCAGACGAAATCCGGATTTCGTGGCGCCAGTCAGCGCCGGATTTTCCCGGGCGAGATCAAGCAGCCCGGCTTTCCACCGTTCAAAATCCGTTCTCCATTGTCTATGATCAGGGCTTTTCATCGCGGCCCCCTCGGTGGCTTGGTTCCTTTGCGCGCCGCGGCGTACTCTCGGACGCTCACAACTTGGATCCGATTTAAGAGCAGAATCCCGTCAATTGCTTCGATTGCAGCTTTGCGCGTGCAAAAGCGAAGCCGGGCGCCGTTAACCAAAAGGTAAAACCCCTCGGGACAACGCTTGGTCCGCGTGATGCGGACCGGCACAAGGTATTGTCTCATATTTCCGCTTCCCCCTTTTCGCGCCTGTAGTCGTTGAGAGCGTTTTTGCCCTTCTTTTTGATGCTCTCCATTTCTTCCAGGTCCGCGGCCAGCTGGTAAGCACAGCGCGCCATCTGGCGCAATTGGTCGATCAATACGTTGCGCTCCGGCTCGGGGACCAGGGCCAAACGCGATTTGATTGACGCGATCAATTCCGTCGCCGCGCCGATCAGGTTTTTAAGCGGTGTCATAGGCGTTGAAAGTTGTTTCCGAGCTTCACAAAAAGTTGAATATCTTCGCGCCGATAACGGTTTCCGTTCATCCCAAAAATGTAAGAGTCATCAAGAGGATCACAGTGCTGGATTGACGTGATCGGGAATTTTCGAGCCACAGGCTTTTTCCCGGGCAAAATCACAAGGCCCTGGCAATAATACTTCGAGGACTTTTTGATTTGCGCCCACAGTTCAAACGGAGGCCGAAATTTTGGGATAGGCTCAAAGTCCTGTTCTATCGCGGCCTTTTCGGGGGTTGTGTCCATTGGCTTTTGAATTTGAGGGTTCATTGCGCGAACGGGACGCCTCCCCAACGCTTCCAAGTGTCGACGGCCATCTGTCCGGGCGTCTCCCCGATCCGGCCTTCCTTGACGGCGCACAGGACTTCAGCAAGCACGCGGCGCATGAGTTCGGGATCCTGGCGATAGGCCAGGCGCCACCAGGCGCCGCTTTGGGATAGCTCGGCCCGGCTGGTCCCGGGTTGCCAGCGTTCAAACACGTCGACCACTTCCAAGAGGAAGAGGTTTTCAGGATTCGCTTTTCGGGGTCCCCTCCCCCCGCCCTTTGGCGGCGTTAACCCCGTTGAACGCTTAAGATCTTCCTCCCCCTCCCGCTCAACGGGACTAGACCTATTTATGTGGCTGGTCCCGTCGGCCAGCGTGGACGGGTTTTCTAGGCCAGTCTGGCTGGTCCCATCAGCCAGACTGGCTGGTTCTGACACCCCCTCTGGCCGGGAAACCCCCTCCAGACTGGCTGGTCTGGCCTGCCACGCTGGCGGCCCAGACCCGCCAGACTGGCTGGTCTGGCCTGCCACGCTGGCTGCCAGAACCCGCCAGTCTGGCTGGTCTGCCCCTCCATTCTGGCCGGAAATAGCATTTTCTGCGTTCTGCCGAGACTGGCTGGTTTGGACACCCCCCCCTCCCCTCTTCAATTCTTCATCCGGCGCGCCGGCCAGCTGTCCCCCTCCGTTGACGATTTGTCGGCCGGCTTCCATGTGGGGTTGGAAAAGCTCGGGTTGAATTGCGACACCCGAAATGCCCCACTGCGGCTTAGGCCAGAGTTCGCGATGCCAGATCCAACTTGCGGCGATCAATTCATCGCGCCAATTTTTGAAAGCGGATCGATCATGCCCGAACATCCGGTGAAGGTCGCGAATCGTGACGTAGATCGTTCCGTTTTGATCCCCGCAATAGGGGATGAAGCTAAGATCGGTCAGCTTGTCGAAAAGCCACTTGGCGCCAAGACTCAAAACTCTGCTTTTCGAACATTCGTGTCGAAGTTTTGGAATCGTTTTTAGGACAGCTTCGCGCCGAATTTCCTCGGGGGTTTTCGGCTTCGCTAAAACAAACGGTGGTACTTTTCCGTTTCCGTTTCCGTTTCCGTTGTGATCGGAATTGTTTTGGCTTGAGTCGTTTTGGCTTGAATGCATTTGCTTTGGTCGTTTGTTGTTGCGACCAGCAAAAGCGGAAGAAACCCAACTAACGGGCAGACTACCCGTGCACACTGTTTGTTATGTTTCGTTGAGCCTCACTCCGTTTTTACTGATCAAAAGTGAGGCTTTATGCTGTGGCGAGCTTGCGAGGACGGCCGCCTAAGCGGCCATTTTTAGCGGCTGTCTTTGCCTTTTTAGCACTCTTCGCCAATCCACCGGCCCGGCCGTTTAGGCTCCGCGCTAGGGTTACCAAGGCGTCGATTGCTTTTGGGGTGAGTTCCTTTTTCATCGTGACAGCAAGGGTAAAAACCCAAGCGGCAGCCGTCAACGACAATCATTTCGCCGCGGAAACGGCGCCGGCCACCGCGGCCCGGACAACGCGGTCAAACAATTCGACAACGTTTGTCGCGCTCGTTTCTTGGCCGAGGGCGCCCAGCGTTACCCCTTGGGTTTTCTCCGTCTGCGTTGTGCGCAATTTGGCGAGTTCGCTCCGGCCGTCGAAAAAAGTCCGCGCTCGGATCGTGGTCGTCACGGTCTCCCCATCGCGTTCGACGGTCTGCGAGCTTGTGAACGTCGAGCAGCTGCAGGACAGGGCAAGGACGGCAGAGAGAACAAGGCTTTTTCCGTAATGAACAATAGGCGAACCTCCCTGCCCTTGCCTCTCGGCCGCCCAAGCTTTTTTCCATTTCCGGAAAGCTTTCGGTTCCTTCCACCAGGACGGAGGCGCCGGCCTCGGCCCACAGCTCACGAACTCAGCCAGCAATTCGAGGAAATTTCTTTTCACTTCGGATCCGTGTTCTGGCTATCCGGCGCCGCGATCAATCCCGTTCCGGCCAGGGCAAAAGCAACCGCGCTGATCTTTGCGGCGTACTGCGGCCAGATCAGCATTGCCGGCCCGGCCAACCAGATGCACAGGCCGGCAACAGTTGTGCGCCAATGATGCAGCCGGCGCCGGATGATTGTAGTTGTTTCGCCCATTTAGCTTCGTCGGTTGGAAAGGACGCGCAATCCCAAAAGCATCAGCGTTGCAGCGTCGCCGTTGCCGGAATACTCGAGCAACCGATACGCCGCTTCATCGGCCGCAATGTTGATTCGCATTGCGTGAGCGTCCAACGGGATTGCATTGGCAAGCGTCGGGGAAACGGAAAGGCGAAGGCCAGGTTGCTGCCCACTGGCAACGAAAGTTAAATCCGGCGGAGGACTAACGGTTCCCCCGAGGCCGCTCACGCCTTGGTTTCCGAAACGGAACGGGAAGGAAAACAAAATGTCCTTGTTCAAACTAAACTCGATCAGGCCGCGGACAAACCAGATTGCTGTTGCCGGCGCATTCAACGCAAACGGCCCGCCGAAAATCCAAAAGCTTCGATCACTTAGAGAGGGGATCAACGGCAGCCGGAAAAGGACGCTCGGGGTTGCCGGCAAAACGGT
>Ga0247663_1000224_pt1 | contig 12275 bp, 14 predicted proteins | sample CNK04_metaG_FD_190128 | JGI IMG/M metagenome (GOLD analysis project Ga0247663, IMG submission 190128) | Soil microbial communities from Purdue University Martell Research Forest, Indiana, United States - CNK04 | ecosystem: Environmental > Terrestrial > Soil > Temperate forest > Bulk soil... | reverse complement strand
CACGCGCCTTGTTTGGCGCAGGCTGGCAATGTTGTGCCGCCCTTGGTCCATATGTGCGCGGCGTCGTCAATGAACTGAATGAGTCCCGTGCCATCTTGGCTTCCTTGTCGGAAGATCTGGTAGAGCACCAGCGCAGCGCTATTCAGCAGTTAAGGCAGGAATGATGGTGCCAATTGCCACGTAAGCCGGAGCCAATTGGCACACGCCACAACTAGCATCGTTGAATTTACAGTGTTTTTATCTGGCACGCCGCTTGCTCAATTACCGGGGAAGGAGATCGACATGACAAAGCAGCCCAAGCCACCACGCGGCCCGCGAAATCTCAAAGCAGGCGGATTTACCAATGGTCTGTGGCGACTTGAGGAGCGCAGAGCGGCGCTCTTGGTCAAGCTTAGATCAGACCGAGATGCGGCAGCGGCACGCGGAGATCATGCTGAGGCACTGATCCTGAACGACCGCATCAAAGACCTAAAGGATGGCTGTATCAATCCGTACCCAAGCATCGATGTAGCCTTAGCCCGTCAGAGATTCTATGGGCCGCGCCGCTTGCGCTAACATCACAACAGAGAAATCAACATGGACGACGAGCATCTTGCGGCCTACCTCGGAATCCCGAGCGACCACCCGATGAAGGCGACGGTTATCAAGTCTCTGTCACCTGAGAAGCGGGCTTGCTACGATCGCATGGCAAGCCTGGAGACCGAGTTGCAGTTGTGGCAGGATGGACTTGGGCCAAAGCCGAACGTCATGATTGATACCGATCGCAGCACGCGACGGCGGAAGGGCTGGCGCTAACGATGACATATCAAATATTCGACAAATTGCGCCGTGCGCTCCGGGCTTGGTGGCTCGGACCACGTTTTCGTTGACGGTGAGTTAAAGAAATGAGTTTCAGGCGGCGAGGTGGAATGCACTTTCTTGATCGAAGTGTACGAGTCTTGAGTGATCATGGCTTGCCAGTTGCCTGAACGTCGGCCCCGGACCTTTACCCTGCTCATCTTCGGGTGAGAGGCTGCCAAGCAGTGATGCCGCAGGATCCGGGGCCGACACTAATCTTTAATAAGCAATGAAGGAAACTCGAATGCTGAACCTATGGCGCGCGGCGAAGGCGGTGCTGGTCGATGAAAGCGGCGGCTGCGCACCGATACCGCCTGAGCTTGGCACCGGAATATTGACCCTCATCGGCTTGGCTGCGCTAGTCGTGTTCCTAGCAACTGGATCGTGGGTCTGGGGCTAACGTCTGCGGAAGATCGAGGCGATATGTCGAGCTGGGGGCCAGACATCAGAGAGTGTTGCTGCCTTATGTCCCGTAGCCGGCGGTCGAAAAATCAGAGCGATGATATCTACCACCAAGACTGCGCCAGTTGACACATACAGCATCAATTGAGCGATCGGGTTTCCATCGGTCAGAAGCACCCCCACGACACACAGCGCTATCGCCCAGAATGAAAAACGGCGGGCAGCACGCAGCACTTTTGAATCTACCCTGCTGATCGACTTGTCGTGCTCGGCCTTCTGCATCAACACGATCACAAGAATCGCGCAGGTCACCAGCACGCCTCTAGTCGCATAAGTGATCCAGATAGGGAGATCGCTACAAAGCATTCTACTGTCTCGTGAGGCGGATTTTTGCCTTCCCGTATTCCAGAACCATCTTGCAGACCCACTTGCCGACGATTCCCACACAGAACGCGATCGACAGGATGTATTCGGACGGAATGAATGAGAACGGGAACACCCTGGAAATCGGCATGGTGAGATAGTTAGCCGTAAACCCACCAACCACCAACCCGGCAATCAGTTCCCATGCTGCTGGCTTTTTCAAGGCATAAAGGATCGAGATCCCGCCGCCGGCACCGGCAATCATCAGCTTGAAGTCGAGCCCGAGGAACCCGTCAGCCATCTGCTTTTGCAATGTGAGCCTTGAACGCGGGGTCGTCCCGCGTAACGATTCGCGTGCGCTGGTCGGCCAGTAGTTCCTGATGCAAGACCAGCGGGTTGACGTAGTGGCCGGGGATCGGCATCGGGCGCGACCACCATCTGGATGCGTCCTTGTCCATGCCGATCCCGCGTAGCGCGTCATGGATCAGCGCCGAGCAGAAGACGTGATGCTCGGCGTGCATGTCGATGCCGAAGTGCATGAAGTTTGCGATGCCCGGATAATCATAGGGTTCGTGCATCACTCTTGGAGACCGCAGGTAATGCTCGAATCTCGCACTCATCTCGTCGTCGGCCGGGAGCTCGAACAGGATCTCCTTGACGAACTTGCCGCCGTCGTAGTCAAGCGGCCGCTCCTGCACGCCACCTTCGGCGAACGCGCCGATCACCGTGCCGCCCTTCATGATGCCCTCGGCGTGCGCGACCACGCCGCCGGTGTTCTTGAGGATGGCCCAGGAGAGCGGGTCGTCATGACAAACGAGGCGGATGTAGATCATTCAGCAACCCTTGCATATGCTTGGCGGCGCCGGTTCTGCCGGCGGTAGAGAACAGTCAGTCACTCCGCTCACGTATCGGCAACCGGCCGGCGGATCGCCTAGTGAAAAGGGCTTCCACGCCCACCCTGGAGGATGAACCCGAAGTCATTCCACCCGAGCAGGAACAGCAGAACGAACAGCAACAGCAGGTTGCCGCCCCAGCCGTAAGCCCACCCAGCGCCGTTGCGCCACCAAACACCGCCGAAGATCAGCCAGAGAATCATGAGCATCCAGAACAGCAATCCGATCGGCATGTCAGCCTCCTTTGACGTGCAGAAGCACGTCTACAACCAATGCCACTACTCCTACCGCACCAACAATGTACCCTCCAACAGCGGCGTAGTTTTTGGTGCTGAATTGCGCCATTGCTTCTTTGAGGTTGTTGATCTTCTCGTCGAGGTTGTCGATTTGCTTGGTGAACGCTGTGGCGGCTTTGTCTGCTGCTAGTTGGTTGGATTGATTCTGCTGCGCAACTTGTGCCTCTGCCGCTTTAAACGCCGCAGCCAAAGCTATGTCCCGCATGGTGAACTCGGTTGCAACCCCAATGAATTTCTGGTCTACAAGCTCCTTGGCCGAGCTAAGTCGGATGTCCAGCAAGTCAAAAACCTGATCCCTGAGACGATCTACCGCGTTCGTTGTTAGTTCTGTCGGATCGGGAACGGGGACCGTGCTCTTGTCCATCACAGACCAAAACCAAGCATTCCGGCCCCTGTCACTAAGCTCGTGAGCTTGCCGACTAGGCCTTGAGCGTTTTTCACCTCGTCCTGTACCAGTGCGCCGCAGGCATCGTTCAGTGCTGGGCTTTGGATGGCGAGGCGCAGGATACGGATCTTCTCGATCACGACCAGCGGTCCATCAGGCTCGCTTGTGTTCGCAGCCAGCGCCTGCTCATCTGCGGTCAACGCCATCGGATCGGGAGGGGATATCGTCCCGGCTTTCGGGCCATTCACGACGAGATCGACGATCGGAACAAATGCCTTGGTACACATCGCCGATGTATTATCGACGATCCCGCCATTGGCGCCAGGCGCAGAGGCCAAAGCATAACTCTGCTTGAGATGCAGGATCAGCTTGGCACCTCCGGCTTTGAGCACGCAATGCAGATCAGCGATAGCGTTCCCGGTAGCTTTGCATTTGCTGTCACCGAGCGTCGTTCCAGTTGTCGGTGCCGCCGCGTTCGGGTCCGGCGCATTGAGGTGGAGCGGGTCGATCGGCAGCTTCAGCTTCGTCTGCGCTCCCGCAGGAGCGACAGGAAAGAAGGACACCACGAAGGCGGCGATGAGGATGCGAACGACCCACTTCATGGCGTCACCATCTTCGGGTCGTCCGTCACGGCGGCGAGGACTTCCGTCAACGCCTGCGCGATCTGGTCATCCTTCACCATGTGGTCGAAGTTCATGAATCCGGTGGAGTGGGCCTTGATCAGCTTGCGCGCGGCCGCGACCGCCTGGGACGTCTGGTGATCTGTGAGTTTCATGTCAGGCTCCCTTCGCAACTGTCTGCAGTGTAGTGCGCACGTCGGGCGTAGTCGCTCCGACCTTCGGTTGCTCCGGGTCGACCGCGACCTGGGCCACGGTCTGGCTCGCGTCGGCGTTGATCGACACGCGGGCGACGCCGGGCATCGCCGCGACGTTTCGGATTTGCGTGCCTGGCCCGCCGAACATCATGACGAGGCCGCCGAGGAAACCGTTCCCCAGCGTGGCGGCCGCGAGGATTGCCTTGACCGTTCCTGCACTCAAGGAAAGGTCGCCCAACTGAGATGCACCACCGAGCAGCGTCGTGTTGAACAGAATGATGACCCCAACCCACTGCAGCAGGGTTACCTCTTTCAGAGAGTTCATTTCTATCTCCAGAGTGACGAGAGTGAGTGCAGATGCGAATACGCGTACAAAGCCCAGATGGAGAGACCGAGTATCGCGATGCAGAAGGCGGCGGTGATGAGGTTGAATTTCAACGTCTCACTCCGCGATCGAAGCATCAAGTAGGATCATGCGCTTGAGCAGCGCGGCGCAGCCGGTTTGGTGATCGACGGCGTGCGGATCAAAATGGCCATCGGCGATGTATTTCCCAGCATGATATTGATCTGTGCCGGACCAGATGTATGGCGAGGCCTGTGGCGGATATTGGTGCTGGGTTGCATGATCGAACGGGCCGCGAGCATAGCCGAGGCCGTTGTATTGCTCGAGCAGCGTCAGAGCCCCGCCGATTGACCAGTCTTTCCAAGCGGCCGCGTGCGGGGGACAGATGATCAGAGCGTCCTCGGCGGCTGCTTCCCAGGAAGTGAACGGGCCGCGGTGCGCCGGGACATGGATCGATTCCCGATCCCAGCGGTCGCCTTGGGCCAGTGATGCCGTCCAACTCTGCGAGGACTCGCGCTCATGGATGACGGCGATCACCGCCCACGGCACTCCGGTTTTGGTCTCCACGACCTGATATCGCGCCTTGGCCGCGACGAGATGATGCGCGACGGTGTCGAGAACGCCTACCCATGCGGGGAGGATCTTGGCGGCTTGCCACCGCGCCGTGTTTGCGGCCTTCAGCTTGTCAAGATCGACCATGCCCATTCCCCAATTGTGTCGGAACCTACGGCTGTTCGTCCGATTTGTCTACAGGATGCGGTGACAACTGAGGTCGAGCCACACTATCTGGATTGATCCGTGCCGGGGCCGGCTTGCGAGAGATAGGCCTGGGCAGATCTGGCTTGCGCGCGATGATCGGAGGATGAGGGACGTCGGTCATGCCGCCCTCGCGAATTCGCCGAAGGCCTTATCGGCAGCAACGCTTTGTTTGCTCAAAGAGCCAGCGCGATCACCGGCCCGTACATTCGATCTGTGAACGAGCCAATAGAATGCCCCTTCTTCAGGATCATAGCGGAGCAAACTCTTTAAACGATCAAGGCTGACAGTCCTCATTTCTTCTTTTCTCCTCTGAGCTTGGCGATCCGCGCTTCCGTAGCTTGGTGCGCCAGGTCAGGATATTTCATCATCATCATGCCTCTCGCTGCCTCGCGAGATTGCTTGATGGTCTCGGCGATAACTTCGTGGCGGATGTTATCGGGCCAAGACTGATAATCTGGCGATTTAACAATCGCATCCAGCCTCATTTTAGTGCTTACTCCAGCGATTCGCGCGAATGAATCGTATTGTTCTGGCGTGAGATCAACACCTCTGATCTTCTTTTCGACCGGCGCAGGGAAAATGCCAAGCTTCAACATCGCTTGGTTGACGGGATCCGAGCTCATATGTTGAGCATAAATGGCGGTGATACCGCGCCCTCCGATCGCTCCCGGTTTTGCCATTGGATTTCCCCATAAATCCCGGCGCGGATGCAGAGTTTCGGAAAGCACGGGGATCTTGGCCTTGATGCCGTCCAAAATCGTGTAGGTCTGCCGGAAATACGGGTCTTGGTTGATCTGCGATAGCCCGACCGAATAGGGCGTGAACGAGGACAGGAAGTTCTTGACGTAGGAACCGCCATACCGGCCCGAATCCTCGATCGCCTTGAGCAGATCGGACGGCCCGCGCAGAAAGCCCTCGTCGAGGAAGTTCTGGGTGAAAGCGTGCATGAACGCCGCTGCGGCATGCTGCAGGTCTTCCTGGGAAGCGAACTTCGCGACGTCATGGATATCCGCCGCGATGCTCGCCAGCGCGCCTAGCGGGCCCAGCTTGTGGACGTTGTACCAGATATCCCCGATCCGAACCGAATGCGCCTGATTGCCGGCAAGCCGCCACATCGCCGCCTCGTGGGGATCGGTCGGGCCCGAACCAGACATATAGCCCTCGGCCGCCAAGCCGCCGAACGTCATTCCGATCACGCTGCCGACCAGCATCTTCGCTATGGCGAGGTCTTGGGAGATCTTGCCGTTACCGCCCATGATGTCGGCGCGAACCTCGTTAGAGATCAGCCCGAGCGGGGTATGCGTGCCGACCGAATGCTTGACGACCTGGCCGGCGATCTGGACGAACGGATCAATGAACTTGAGAGGCTGGGTCGTGCCGAGCACCGGGAGGTTTGTCTCCCAATTGAACAGCCGACTTACCCGCTTCATGAACTCGCCGCTCTGCCCCATCATGGTAAGATCGGTGGCCGTATGCGCGGCGTTGTTCATCGTCTCCTGCGTCGGGGATTGCCGCAGTTCAGCCGTGCGCGCGTCCAAAGCCGGTCCTGCGTGGCCTTCGTCGACCGCCGCGCGATAGGCAGCTTGATTGATCTCGGCCGAATAGTTGAGAACGCGGAATAAAGTGTGAACCGTTGCAACCATTCGGCTCGACGCGCGCGCTGCGGTTCCTAGCGGCAGGACGGTCATGCCGCGGACTTGAATGTTCGGAATGTGTCCTAGCGGCGAATAGGCCGCACCGACCATCGGAGCACCCTGCACGCCGCCTGCCTTGATCATGTCTCCGATCGCTGTCAGGCCATCCCGCATGCTGCGCAGTCCGGAATAGGCGTTCCCGACCAGATCACTATAAGTCGTGTTGAGGTTGACCGTCGGTGCCGGCGCGGTTTCCGCTCCTGGCTGAAGTGGAAGAGATGGCTGGGCCTCCTCATTCGGAAGTTTGGCTGTCACGCCTGTCTTGAATGATTCGCCCATGGCTTGAAGTGCTGGCGCTATGCCGCGGATAATCCCACGCGCGCCAGCTGCCGCCTCGCCATAATGAACGCGCGGCCCCTCGTTTCCGAACGCCGCCCGAACCGAGCCGAGCGCCGCCGCGGTCGGATTGACTAGCAACTGCTTCTCGACCAGTAGAAGCATGTTGCCGACCATGTAGGTGCTGTGCGTCGCCGGGCCCGAGATCAGATTGTTGACGAAGTATTCCATGATCATCCGCCCGAAACTGTGGTTCTGGGCATCTTGGACGAACTTAGATACCTTCATCGGGCTATCCAGCGCGGCGCCCATGACGGCCTCGGCCTTGAGCTGGAATAGGGTCTTGCCGGTGGCCTCCTTGATCATCTGGTCAACCGCGGCGACCGCCTCCTGCCCCGGCAACTTCCGGAACGCCCGCAGCGCGCGCCCGGCCTCGGCGGTGATCCCGGCCACGTTCGCCTGAATCATCTGATGACGGTCCTTCGCCATCGCATAGGCGAGCACGTCCTCGTCGGTCCCGATCGCGGCCTTTTTCATCGCCGCGGAAACCTGGGTGGCCGATTCGATCAACAGTTTGCGCGCCGCAATGATCTGCTCGGCGTTGAATGCCTGCCCAAGCTTGCGCTGGCTCAACCGGCCGGCATCCATGCCCAAGGCATCGGCCAGCTCGAGCACTTGGCCATCCGTGATGACGCCGCGCCGATCGCCGATAAAATTCTCGTTCTCGGCCGCCGAATCGCGGATTGCCTGCTCAACGTCCCTGGTCGTGTTCAGATTGTCGAGGCGGATGTTCCCGGCTCGGTCGGTGAAGGGAGACTCGCTGGCCCCGAAGAGGTCGGCGGGGCCGGGGGCGAGGGCAGTCCCAGGAGTGTCGTCAAGTTTGGATCGGCGGTCGGGTTTGGCTGCGCTTTCAGTCTCAGCGCCTCCTCGGCCTTCGCCGACCTGGCTGCCCCCTGCGCCCATGCCGCCGCCTGCGGGCTCAGATTCGGGTCCGCCGCCACCGCCGCCCACTTCTGGCTGTCCGCCTGCGCCTTCGCCAGCTTCTGCTCCGGGCTCAGTTCCGGCTCTTGCGGCTTGCTCGGCTTCGACTTTTTGGATGCTCGCGGCGATTTCATGGGCGATCTCCGGTGGGGGCTCTTGGATATAGCGCTCGCGCTCGACCGCCGCACGGTCGGCAAGGGCCTCAGCCTCGTGGGGTTCGGCGTGCGCGGCGTCGCCTTCGTGGATCTCGTGCAGCGCCGGGCCGCCCATCAGGCGCTCCTCGGGCGCGATGACGGTGCGCTTTGGCTCCATCTCCAGCATGCGGTCGAACACGCCGCGGATTTCCGGGCTGATCTCGGTGCCCAACCCCTTGATGCTCTGGTAGATCGTCAGGAGCCAATTGCGGAATTGCGCAAAGACGCGGGCGAGGCCCTGCGACGGCGCGACGCCCTCGCGTAGGTACTGCTCGAACCCGCGAGCGAACTTCTCGTGAGCCGCCACGACTTCTTTGGTCGGCTTGCCTGCCTTCGTGACAGCTTTCAGATCTTCTGGCTTCTCAAGGCCCATCCATTTGAGTGCCGTATCCGCATCGGCCCGCACCACATCCGGGGCCTCCGGATGGATGGCATCTCGCATCATTTCCTCGAGCCAGACGTGACCACTCTCATGCATGAATGTCGATGCGTTTTGTTCCTTCAGGAGGGCAATTACCGGGCGAGCGTTGCCAAACGTGACCTTGCCACGGGCGGTTTGGAACATCTCCTTCTGATCCATCGAATCGCCGAACAGCCCGCCGATTTCCTTCTGCGGCTTCTTCGGTGCCAGCGGCTTGTTCGCCGCAGCTTGGATGAGATCGCGCTGGGAGAGCGGCTTGACGCCGGGAATCAGCTGCTGGGGTTTGCCTTCGGCGCCAGCTTCGAAGAGGTCTTCGTCACGCTGGGCGTACTCTTTGGCCGTCGCGCCGGGTTCGCCAACGCCAACCCGATTAAGGCCATTCTCTTCAGCCTGTGCCCGGAGGGCAGCGACAATTCGGGCCGAAGCTTCTCCGACGGTTGCTGTTCCATCCTTCAGATCCCTTGCTGCCTTGACCAATTCATCGCGAATCGGTCCCGCCGTATAAGCGTCTGATGCCAGCGTTTTTGCGAAGATTTCAGCATCGGTCGCGACGCCACTGGCGGCTTCGCGTTGAATGTGACTGCCAGTTTGTTCGATCCGCTCCGCGTTGGCAAGAACTCTACCGAACAGCGAACGATCTTTTTTCAGGTCCGCGATGGCGCGGCCGACGATCTTCATCTCCTCGCCAGCGGTCGACTCGGCAGTCTCCAGATCGCCGAACATGGAGACCTGCGCGCTTTCCTCACGCTTGGCGAGCTCGGCCTGGGCCACCCGCTGCGTCAGCACCGCAGCCTCGGTCTCATTTTTCGGCTCGAACCGAGAGATTGCCTTGATCGCCGCCTCTTGGCGGGCAGGATCGTTGGGGATCAGATCGCCGACCACTGCGCCGTAATGCTCGGGGATGACGTCGTTGACCACCATTTTGAACGGCTCGTCGCCGAGTTTTGCCAGCGCAGCGGCCTGCTTACCCTTGCCGGCCGACAGCGGCAGGGAACCGTCCATCAAGTCCGGTCGCGCGCGCAGCACCTTAGCGCCGTCGATCGCCGATCCGGAGCCGTTGGCGATGTTCGTCACCGCCGCAATTGCCCGGATATCGTCGGCCGAAATGCCGTCTTTCTCCCGGTAGAGCACGCCAGGCAACTCGATTCCCTTGGCGCCGCCCTTCTCAGTCAGCCGCCGCGCGAGGCCGGCGCGCTGGTGACCGTCCGCAACGAACAGCTTTCCGTCAGCCTGCTCCCAAACGATGATCGATTGCGCCTTGGCCGGATCCCACTTTGTCACGCTCCGCAGCGCGCCCGTGACCCCGTATTCGTCGCCTCCGGACTTAAACTGGAACCGTTTCGCGTCGACATTGAGCGCCGTCGGGTCGAACATGAACACGCCGGCAGGCTGATCTACCCCTTGTGGGTGCGACACATTGTCCACAGAATATTTTGGTAGCTCTTTTTTCTGCTCGGACGGACTTAACTCATTGATCTTGTCTGCGGATTCCAGTGCGGCGCGTACCGGCTCGGCATGGTTGCCAAACGCAGATTCCTGCCCTACATTTCCTGTAGGAGATCCCAACATGGAAAACAGGTTGAAAGCCGGTTCATTCGACGGCGAACCGTTCTTTTGCTCGCCTTCGGAAGCCTGGGTGCTTTCCAATGGCAAATGGTCCGAGGTCAACGCCGCCGACGTCGGCCGCAATGGCGTGGTGCTCTCTCCAGCCGCATTCGGCAAGAGATTCGGCTCATTGCCGGCGCTGCCCAGCGCTGCCTTCCATTCCGGAGAAAGCGCCGCGCGCGTGCGGCCGAACAGTTCCGCCGAGGCCTGACGAAACTCAGGAATGAGCGGATGCCCCGGCGGCAATTCGCGCACACCCTCATAAAGGATATGGCCGCCAGCGTGCTCCTTTGCGTGGAACATCCCGGGCGGCCAAATCTGCACCTCGCCGATCATTCCATCTGGAAACCGGACATAGGCCTTGCGGTCGAAATAGCCGTCAGGGTTGGTCTGCCAACCCTCATCCGTAATCTGGAATTTCTCGCCTAACTTGGCGATGATCTGGTCGGCCTGCTCTGGCGTCTCCACCTCGAACCCGCCGCGGACCTGATCTGTGACGCCGCCGATCCCATGCCGTTGCGCCTTTGTCTCAAGCCGTCGTCGCCCGGCCTCGGCTTTCGCCCGCTTCGCCTCATCCTTGATTGACGCGATATCCTCGGCCGACTTCGCCTTGATGCCAGGATTTTTGAACTCGACGCCGACCGCTTTCGCGATCTCATCCGCAGCCTCGCCTAGCGCCCGCTGATTGTGCCACGACGCCTGAATGAACGGCTCTGTCTCCTTGTACGGAGATGTCTGGCGCCACTCGTTCTTGACCCTGTCGGCGGTGTCGAAATCGTTCGCGACCACGCCCGGCTTGGTCGGCGGCGCCGCGGCGGCCTCGGTGATCTTCGCTGGCTCCGGCGGCGGCGCGGCGCGGCCAGCGGCCTGATATTCTCCGATCGCCTTCCCGTTCGGGCCGGCAATCGCCGCGCCTTCCTTACGGTAGAGTTCCTCGGCGGTCCCGAGCTTGCCCTCGAACCGGCCGGCACGGGTCGCATACCGTGCCGCCACGACTTGGCCCGCCGCGCGCGCCTCGTCCTCCGGCCGCCCCGCCGCGATCAGCTTCTGCGCTACGTCGTCAGCGATGAATGATTTTTGCTCGCCAAGGGATCGTTGAGGAGCAGGTATGACAGGACCAGCAGCCCCGGCCTGTCCTTCGACCCCAGCCGGTGCTTCACCGCCAGCCGGAACGCCCGGCATTCCTGGCACACCGGCTGCTTCTCCGAGTGGTGGTTCCGTCGGCACTTCAAGCACAGCTCGAGCTTGGACATTGCCCCCTCCGTGTTCGTGTGCGGCCAGCATAGCAGCAAAGGACGGGAACGGCTCCGGCTCGACCGTTTCAATCCCTGTGGTTTCCGCCGCTCGGCGATAAGCGGATTGGATCTCAGGAGAGATTTCCGCAATCTCCGCATTAGTCGCGGCGAGATGACGCTCAGCCGCCTCGGCACCGCCGCCCTCGCCGTGCCAGGCGCTCAGGATGTCCCGACGCTTCAGCAATTCGTCATAGCGGTCGAACAGCTCCGGGTGCATCTGCTTTGCCACGGCGTGCACGTCGGGCTCCGCGCCCTCGCCCATGGCCGCTTGCTCGGCGCGCGCGGCCTCCTGCGCCGTCATCGCCGCTTGGGGTGCCTGCTCATGGGAGCCTTGGAAAACGTCCTCCGTGACGCCCGGGCCCATCACCTTGAGATCGCCAGCTTGGGCCACGGTTGCCGGCCGGAAGGGACGCTCGCCGAGACCAGTGATAGATTCGCCAAGCTTCGTCGGTTTGTCGAACACCACGCCGAAGGCGGTCGAAATCGCGACCTTTGACCAATCAACGTCGCCGTGCGCCGCCTCCTGCCCGAGTTCCATCCCGCCAACGGCCGCGCCGCCGAACAGCCGCGCCGTGGTCGGGTTCGCGAGGATTTTCTGCAGGGCGGTCGCATTCTCCGGAAGCTTGGTCGCGGCGAACGAAAGGCTTGGCTTCATCGTCACCGCGTATGGTGTCAGGCCTCCCAGGAACGATGCCGTCGAGTGCTGGGTCTCATCCA
>Ga0247663_1000219_pt1 | contig 12506 bp, 22 predicted proteins | sample CNK04_metaG_FD_190128 | JGI IMG/M metagenome (GOLD analysis project Ga0247663, IMG submission 190128) | Soil microbial communities from Purdue University Martell Research Forest, Indiana, United States - CNK04 | ecosystem: Environmental > Terrestrial > Soil > Temperate forest > Bulk soil... | reverse complement strand
CGCGTGTTCGGTGAGGTGCTTACAACGCCACAGGCAATGCGCCATGTCGATGTCAGCGAGGTAGGTGAAGAGGCCCCACATGCCAGAGCCGCGGTGGTCGGGCGGATCGTCGGATTCAATCATCACGTCGCGACCGATCAACTTGAACGACGGGATCAGCGGCTTCTCGCGACGTGAGATGCCGAAGTGAACGCCGCTCGTGCGCGAGACGTGGACCGTGAGCGATTCAAGCTGGACGATTCCGGCGTGGCGCTCCACCGTGATCGTGTCCCACGATGCGCCAGGCCGGATATGCGTGAGATCGCGGCCGGCGCCGATGAAACGCACGCCGTCGAAGCCCTTGCCGATCCAGTCGGTGCTCCAGAGCTTGCGCGCGCCGGTGTTCAGGTCGTAGTCGATCTGGAACCCGGACGCATCGCCTGCCGGCAACCTGATCTCGAACAATTTAGGTGATGCCATGGCTTTGCTCTACTTCTCCGACAGAGAGGCCATCGAGAACCTTCTTCAGGGCCTTCAGGCGGACTTCTTGGGATGCGAGGGCGATGGTAGCGATGTGGGCGTAGTCGGCCATCAGGAACTTACCCATGAGGCCAAGAACCCCCAAAAGGGCCTCTCCGTACTCTTCCTTCAAGTCTCGCAACACGACCGCCTTCTCGGAGAGCTCCACGAGCTCGATGGCCGAGAAGTGGCCTGCGAGGCTGTAGGTCATGGAGTAGGAGCCGAAGTCGGCGGTCACGACTCCACGCGGGTTCAGGGCCGTCACGACGGCTTGTGGGAAGCAGAAGCGAACGAGGCGTTCGCAGAGCTTCATGGTCTCTTCTTCCAACTTCGGATCCATTGATTGCGTCACTACGTCGGTCATCTCCATGGGGTCTTCCTCTTGCCTAGCTTCCGCTGGTCTTTTTTCCTCTGCTGGTCTTCTTCGTAGAGGATCCTGTCAACCGTCTCCGGTGGCGGCTTTTCTTGGTGGTCCGTGACCTTCCCAAAACCCCTGACGAAGTTCCCGACCTGATCGTAGATGTCGCAGTAGATCGCGTTCGCGTGGCTTCCTGGCGCGCGCGACGGCTTCGGCGTCGGGTTGCCGTTGGCATCAGTGTCGTAGACCCAGGAATCCACTTCGCGTTCGTAACACGTAGCACGCCCGAGACGCCGGAGCTGCTCATCGACTCCATGGGGGAAAGCGTCGCGGAGAAAGTAACTCCGTACATGTCCCGTAGCTGATCGTAGACCTTCCCTAACCAGGTCAATCGCGGCCGTTTGGTTCTTCGACCTTTGGTGCCCGCCGCCGAGCGGCGGCGTTTTGATCGCGAGCTTCGGGGCATTGCGGTAGTTCTTTTTCCCAAGGCGTAGGTTCAGGTAGGCGATGTGTTCAGGGTCGCTCGGGTCACAGAAGAAGTGACGGACATCGTACTTCGTCCACCATTCCTCGGCGAGGTCGGCCCACTGCTCCTGCTGCCACTCCAGCTTCATCACCTCGGCGATGCGGTAGCGCCGCACAAGAGGGTGCCAGCGAGGAGAGTCGTAGGCCCAGAGCTGCATACAGCCAGGGTCAGGCTTCCAGCCGAAGTCCACCCCGGCGGTGAAATAGGCGATCCGGATCGGGTCCTTGACGCCAGGGACCTTCACCGAGAAGCCGGAATCCTTGTCGCCAAGGAGTTCACCATCGATCAGGTGAACGCGCGGATCCCAGTTCTCCAGGATCACGCCCTCGGCCGCGACCCATTTGGAGTGCAGGAAGCGCTCCCGGCGCACGCCCGTCAGCGTGCTCTCTAGGATCTTCATGTACTCCGCGCCCTCCTTCGTCCACTGCCCGTTTGGATAGAGGCCCTTGTAGAAGAAGGGGTTGTCGTAGTGCCGGAACGGGAAGCGCTTGCGGTCAGGTCCGACGCGATCAGGGGAGAAGCGCTCGTTCAGCCAGTGAGAGGGCGCGGCCGGATTGCAGTCGGCGGTGAGCTGGTGGTACGGAGTCTTGAAGGACGAGAGGCGCGTAGCGAGTACCTCCCAGTCGTTCTGCTGCGTCTCCTCTGCCTGGCACACATAGATCCGATCCCACTTCGTCGAGAGGATAGGGGACGCCGTGTCCCGCATGTTCTCCAGACCGGCGAAGTAGACCTCGGCGCCGTTCTTCCAGCGGTAGAGGTCCTGATGTTCTTTCGTGGCGCTGCCGGAGACGGCCTCATGCCCGGTCCAGAGGATCTCCTCGCGCCAGTCGCGAAGGATCGACTCGTTCAGGGACTTGCGCGTTTGACGGCAGATGAGCTGGCGAGAGCTCGGGTACTTCTCTGCGACCTGAGCGGCCTTGATGAGGAAGGCGAAGCTCTTGCCGCAGCGAGTGCCACCCTCCAGGAGCGACTCTCTACCGGCGTACAGGAAGTAGTCCGCGGCAGGGCCGCGCAGCACGAAGTCACGGTTGAGGACTTCGGCCGCCTCCGTCACAGGAGGAGATTCGGAGAGGAGCCTTGGCGGCGGAGAATGGCCCACGGCTGCCTAGTCGTGGCGCGGTTGATGATCCCGTCTCCTTCGAGGTACCGGAGCGCGCGCACGATCGTCTCGGCACCATACCGACCACAGAATTCAGCCGTCACTTGTTCCGTGCGTTGAGGCCCAGCTCGCTCCAGGAAGTCCAGAATGTCCGTGCGCACGATGACGTAGTCGATCGGCGCGTGCATCTTGGAGGCGAAGCGGGAGGGCTTCCTCATATCGCCCTCGTCAGTCGCAATTCCCACGGCGCGGTGGCCTCCCCTGGCTCACTCGAATGCGGTCGGTAGAGTGAAGTGATCTTCCAGGTGCCAGACATGGTGTCCACGCTAGGCGCACCGTACGGTTGGCATTCCCCTGTCAGGCGGTACAGGAGTTCCTCTTCAGAGAAGTGGATCTCAATCTCTCGGACGTCACTCACTGCGGGATGTCCGCCTTGATCGCGGCAGCAGCCTGAGTGACAAGCGTCGCCGCCTGCCCGATCGTGGGCTGGGCTGTGCGCTTCTTCGCGAGTTCGGAGAGCTCTCCAGCGATCCTGAGCAGCGCCTTTTTGTCCTCGATCTCGCCCTTGAGCTCGATCGCCTTGATCTCGGCCTGGAGGTCGAGTTTCCTCTGCTCCGGGCTCCTGCGGGTACGTGCCTTCTTCTCGATCTGGGTGTCCTGAGTCATAGGGCGAGAGAAGTACCCGATGCGTTGCCGCAAAGCAAGGCGTGGTGGGTAGGATGGAGAAATGGATCCGAAGCTGGAGGCCGCCGCGAAGGCAATCGTAGACGCGGCGCCGGACTGGACAGCCGTGGAGACTCTCGGCACGGTCCTTCTGGCCGAGTGGTTCCACCTGAAGGAATACTCTGGGTCTCGCAAGGGCTTCCTCGCCGGCGACCAGTTCATCCACGACCTCGCCCAGGAGCTCCTCCAGCTCTACGACGAGGAGAACAAGTAGGTGTGGCGCGCTACCTGAGGCTCGACTTCGACCTCCTCTTCGCCTCCGAGGTCTGGAAGGCGAGGAATCCGGAGGAGAAGGGGCGAGCACTCCAGGGCCTGATTCTCGCCCTGGAGAAGGGGGAGATCCCTGACACCTGGAAGAGGGTGGCGGAGGTCAGAACAGTGGGACTCCCAGGGAAGAAGAAGCGCGAAGCCCATCCCAGGGAGACCCCCTTCAAGCCCTTCTATGACGCCTGGGAGGCTCTCTGGGCGGAGACGAAGAAGGAGCCGTACGTCTGGGATGCGAAGGGGCGTGGAGCGATCCGGAGCCTCTACAGCTACACGGGCGGGGATGTCGAGATCTTCAGGAAGCGAGCCAGGAAGCTCCTGGTCGAACTAGCCAACGATCCATTCCACGCCCGCAACCCATCGCCAGCGTTCCTCCGCAGCCGCTGGAACGAGCTCTCAGGTCCCGTAGAGATCAGGACCGGGCCAGGGATGATGACCATGGCTCCTGCTTGCATCCGGTGTGGGGTCTCCGGCAGGAGCACGTTCAACACCCAGGAGGGGCTCATCTGCCTCCCGTGCTACCGAGGCCCATGAGAGCCCTTGATCTCTTCTGTGGAGCCGGAGGCGCCGGCATGGGTCTACATCTCGCTGGCTTGGAGGTAGTCGGTGTGGATATCGATCCGCAACCGAACTACCCATTCGAGTTCCATCAGTCCGACGCTCTGACGTTCCCACTGGAGGGCTTTGACTTCATCTGGGCAAGTCCACCATGCCAAGCCCACACTCAGATGAATGCCAGATGGCGCGGGAAGGGAACGAAAGCCGACACTCACCTAGACCTGATACCTCAGACCAGGGAGCGCCTGATGTCCGCATCGACGCCATGGTGCATGGAGAATGTCGTTGGAGCCAGGAAGAGCATGAAGGCGCAGCTACTCCTCCATGGCGGCATGTTCGGACTCGGAGTACACCGCCCACGCCTCTTCGAGATGAGCTTCATGGTGCTTTGCGGGTACTACCCGAAGGCCAAGAAGGCGATCGGCGTGTACGGAGACCGGCCAGACGGGCGACGCCTCAGCAATGACTCACCGTCGCTCAGAGCCGCCTCCTCCATCGAGGAGGCCAGGAGAGCTATGGGAATAGACTGGATGAACTGGGACGAGATTCGAGAGGCGATCCCTCCGGCGTACTCTCGCTACATCGCGGAGCAGTGGCTGTCTCAGCAGACTCACCCGACGCCAATGCTACTCCCACCTTCAGGATCCAGCGCCTCGGGCTGATCTGGGAGAGCCCTCCCCGCCTCCACATCAGCTCGAACGCCGCCTTCCCCACGCCCACGCTCTGGAACGTGACCCAGTCACCCGGGAACACGGCTTCGTAGGGCCTGAGTTTGGAAGCCGAGAGCCGGAGGAAGGCGCCAGGCTTCTTCAGGAGAGCCTCCGCCTCCCGGATCTCCTTCTCGATCTTCTGGATCCCCGTCTCTACGCCGTGGTGCTGCTGCGCCATGCGATCACGGTAACGACCACGCCCTGGCGGTGGAAGGGGTTGGCAGGAAGTGGCCAAGAGTGGCTGAGAGTGGTCCAGATCGGCTCAAAAGCGTCCAAACACGTCCATCCACGTCTCGATCCTGCACAGGCTGGGCGCTGCCAGAAGAGGAAGGAAGCCGCCTCGGACCTGGAATTACCCAGATTTCCTTAGCGGCTTCCTTGTACGGGGATCCACCTAGATGGATCATCCGCAGGACTACCACATCCGAGGCCGACTATCGCATCTGCGCCCGCCTCGGGCAACCCCGCTCTGGCGACTTCTGGGCCAGTGACCGCAGATGCGCGTGGACTCGAAGTCCAGACGAGACGACCCCCGCAGTTCCGGAGCCCCCTCCGGCAGGGAAAGACGCCTCCCCCAGCTCCGCCTGGGATGACACGCTGATGGCTCGTCTGGCAGAAGGCTCACCCCCTCCTGCACCTTGTGTCTTCCACAGAGTCCCACGGCCGAGAAGACACCCTCCGGCTCAGCCGACCATCGCGAGGACTGGCACTCATACGGATGACTTCACTGAGAACCGTGGGCAGAAGCCTCTTGGCACCATGCCCCCGGTCTAGGTCCTCCCCGCTCAGAGCTGAGCAGCTCACCGGATGATTTACTGAGGCGTTACGGAGTAACGCGGGACTCCCCAGTGCGCGAGCGTAGCGAGGCGAGAGAGTCTTGCAGACTCTCCATGGGACTTCTGACGAAGCGCGAGCGCGAAGCGCCAGCGAGCGCTCGTCCTTCCTGCGCGACCGAAGGGAGCGCCGAGCGAAGCGAGGGAACAGGAAGGAGCTCTACTCCGCGCTCTTCTCAGGCGGAGCGACCGTAGGGAGCGACGCTGGCAGAGAGCTGACAGCAGCAGAGGAGCCAGAGCCCGAAGGTAACTCTTGAGTATGCTCACTCGCTACGACAGTGAGCGTAGGCGTCTGGCTGTCTGGTGAGAGTTCCAAGCGTACTCCGAGCTGGATGGTCTTCTGGGAGTTCTGGGCTTCCTGGATCGCAGGCCAGAAGCGCTCGAGGATCTGTTCTCGAGCTCGAGCTCGGATGCTCGGAGGTCCCGAGAGAGCATCCTTCAGCCACTGAGCGATAAAGCGCTGGGACGTGTTCCCGACCTCCCAAGCTTCCAGGAAGTCCAATCTGAGGCGGGCTGGCGATGGTCCACGAGGCTTCCCGTCCTTCCTTCCGCCCGTCGGGTTCGGGCTCTTCCCCTTCTGCCACGGTGGCCTCAACCCCCTGGTACGTGACGGTGCTGTCACCGGGGCGTCTACGGTGCTTCCTTCGGTGCTCTCCATGCTCGGATCCTACCTCCGCTCCTCGGATTCTCAACCATTCCTCAATCGCATGGGGTAGTCTGGACGATGAGTAGTCCAGGAGGTCAGAGAGTCATGGATCGGAAGATCAACAGAGAGAAACTCAAGAAGCTCGCGGCCATCGTCATCTCATGCGAGGAAGAGCACGTTCCGGTTCGAGGGAACGCGCTCGTGTCCGGAGACGCCGAGGAGGACCGCAGACACGAGGACATGATCCTCGAACAGCTGGAGTGGAACCCGTGGGCTTGGTGCTCGGTCAAGGTCACGGCGACCTTGGGGAGCTTCCAGGGGTCCGACTACCTCGGATGCTGTTCCTACGCGTCCGAAGAGGACTTCAAGGCGAGCGGAGGCTACTACGACGACATGGTCGATGCGGCCATCGAAGAGTTGACCAAAGAGCTGGAGAGAGCACAGAAGACGCTAGAGAACGTGGAGGATGACTCGTGAAGTTCCACAGAGCCTGTGCCCTGTTCCACGGCTGCGCATCCTGCGCCTTCTTCGGCCTGGGTCTCCTGGGCTGGGGAGCGTTCACGGCCGCGCTGCTCGTCATCCACGCCCTGAGGGGCGAGAGCCTGAGGAGGATAGAGGAATGAGTCTCCGAGGTGAGAGGCGAGCGAAGGCCGAGAAACGCGGCCTGTTTGTGTGCCAGACGAGCAGAACGCACGGCTGGACTCCAGCTATGCATTGGGTAGTGCGTGGCCCGGAAGGGCTGGCCGAAGTCAGCGAGTGGCTTGGCGAGTGGTCAGCCTGTGATGTCGGCATCTACGCACCGCTCGTCGTTTCGAAGCGATTCAACAGCCCTTCCGAGGCGTTCGCCTGGGCTCGCGAGCGCGTGTCTTCCAAGGGCGAAATGGGAAAATCATGATCCTGCGCTTCCTCTCCTCGCTCCTCGACCGGGAGGCTCGACTGCTAGAAGCTTCTCTCGCTCTCGACATCCAGGGGCTCCGCCGCTCGCTCGGCTGCGCCCCTACCCCTCTCGACTCCTGGGAAGGGGGAGAGGCGAAGAGCCTTGCCAAGGTGCGTCAGAGGGACGCACTCGGACACCTGCTGAACGACCTAGAACTACTCACAGACACCAGAGGATGGAGGATCGGATAGCTTTCCTTCTGCCTCCTTCTCTCTGAGGGCCTCCACCAAGGACCCCGGCAACCCAGTCAAGAAAATCCTGGGACCGGGGTTCTTGCCTACCTGGAGGCCGACAGATTCCAGGAATCTCGCCCCATAGCTCAAACGCATCGGGTATGGTTGCAGTGGAGGTTGGATCACCATGGATCGTGAACACTACGAGCGGGCTCACCTGCCCAAGTACGAGAGGATTGGGCAGGCGGTTCCGAAGGAACCGATGGCCGGACAACCTGGTCCGGCCACCCATGCCAAGCACCGAGAGACCAGGCGAGACGTAGGGGGAGAGCGCACGCCCGAGCACGAGCTCGGCCTGCGCGTGCTGGAAATCCTGCGCCACTACCGCGAGGACGCGCGCCACATGGGCGCTCCGCTCTCGTGTGGGATGCGCGCCGCGTACACGGAAGACGAGATCATCGCCGCCGCGCGTTCGCTCGGCCTGCTGCCCGCCGACGCGAAAGACGCCGAGTCCGAAGGATCGGCGTCCCGTCCCGAAGGGACGGCCTCGACCTCACGGTCGAGGAAGGAGGGGCGCCGTGGCTAATCGCATCGAGACAAGGAACGCGCGCGTAGTCTCGACATTTATCGGCAAGGAAGACCACGGCATTCCGACGTGCTCCGTGCGGCTCGACTACGGCGGCTCGGTCCAGAGCTTCGGAGGCTGGGACTTGCGTCACTACGGCTACGCGATGATCCAGGGCATCCTGGATGCCGTCGGCGCAGAGTCGTGGGAGACGCTCCAGGGAATGCACGTCCGCGCCCGTTGCGAGAGCACCAAGATTTACGCGCTCGGCCACATCATCGAGGATCGATGGTACGCGCCTGAGGAGGCCCGCCCGTGAGCGCGCCGGACCGCAGGACAGAGCCAGCTCGGCCAGGTGCGCGAGCAGCACGCCCTCGGCGATCAGGAAACCAAGTGAAGAAGCTGCACCCGCTCGATCGCGTTCTCGCCGAACGATTCTCTGGCCTGCTCCGAAGAGGCGCGCACAACGAGGACGGCGAAGCGTGCTTGCTTGAGGCGGCGACCGTCGCGCGAAGGCGAAAATGGGGCGACTCGCCCGAGCGCGCTGGCCTTCCTGATCTGCGCGCGCTGAACGACGGACCATGGTCGAGCGACAGGGCGCGCACTGCGCCGATGATGGCCGTTGGGCGCGCGCTGTGGGCGTGGCCGAAGTGGAGCGAGGAGCGGCGTAAGGCGCTGACCGATCGCGTCACGCTGCGGCTCATCCGCGAGGCACTGCCCGAGATCTTCGAAGCGATCAAGCTGCCCGCGGAAGCGAAGGCGATGCGCGAAGCGCAGAGCCTCGCCGAGGCCGCCAGGGCCGCCGGGGCCGCCAGGGCCGCCGGGGCCGCCTGGGCCGCCGAGGCCGCCGAGGCCGCCGCCGAGGCCGCCAGGGCCGCCGGGGCCGCCTGGGCCGCCAGGGCCGCCGCCGGGGCCGCCAGGGCCGCCGCCTGGGCCGCCGCCTGGGCCGCCGGGGCCGCCTGGGCCGATCGCGTGCTCACGCACGCCTGCCGCATCTGGGAGGAAGAGGCGCTCCGCGGCGAGCCGGAGACGGCCAGCTCCGAAGGACTGGCCGGTCAGTCGGACGAACGACCTGGTTCGTCCGAGAAGGGAGAGGGGACGCGACCGTGAAAGGGCACATCTCCATCTCCCGTCGAACCGGCGGAGGCGTTCCCGAATCGGTCCACATCGAGATCGAGGAGGACAACTCCGGAATCCGCTTCGTTGACATTGAACTGACGCTGGAAGGGTTCGCACGGGCTATCACCGGTCACGGGAACGTCCCGGGAAAACTGACGGTCCGCGGGCTGGATCGAGTCGGCTGGAACGCGGAGAACAAGACGGAGGAAGTCCCGTACGACCTCTACAGCGACGAGCGCAACCCGAAGGCCGCGCTCGCGCCCTACGAGGTCAACGGCTGGCGCGCCCGTTCTGGCGACCTCGAAAACGGGCACTGTCAAGTCCCCGGGAAAAAGGCGCAGCGCGTCGTGTTCTTTCGGCACGTCAAGCCCGCCCCCGCGCCGGCCGAGCCAAAGACCGACCGGGTACACGACATCGCACAGGACGAGCGGGCGACAGGCGCAACGCGAGGCCAAGCATCCCGCGCTCGAGACCTGGAAGAGGAAGGCGGGACGAGGAGAGACCTATGAGCGACAGGTACGTGCTGTGGTGCGACAACGCAGGGCAGGAAGGTTGGCACCGAGAGGTGGAAACCAGCCGACCACCGATCGAGATCAACTCCTCTGACCGCCAGGCGAACGAGGAGAGGCGCACTGCGATCTTGCGCAGGCTCCGACGCGAGATCGAGAGCTTCCGTTTGCGCAATTCCCCTTTCCTGGCCGTGGATCCGGAGATGGCAGAGCACGGCGCCCAGGAAGCTCTCGACGCCCACCTCGCAGCACACCTCCTCACCAAACTGGAAGAGCCATTCTGATCCAATGAAGACAGCGAGCCAAGAATCCAAGACCATCTATCGACTCCCTACCCAAGAGCGCCGCGCGCAGTTTATCCGCAAGGAGCTCAGGCGAGCTGGCATAAGCGTGAAGGATCTCGCCGATGCCGCGGACCTCAACTACCAAACGGTCGCGAAGTACGCGGATCTGTGCGGGAATTGGGGCACAGCGACCGTTGACCCGCGCACCGACACCACACGCAAGATCTTCAACGCGCTCGGCTACGATCTCTGCTTCACGTCCAGAGAATCGAAGGGCGTGATCGAGCTGTGATCTCCGAACGACTGGATGAGTGGTACCAGCTCAAGGGCGTCAGAGACGCCAAGGAGAGGGCAGAGCAGTACGGAGGCCACAAGATCGGCCCGAGCAACCTGGCCGACTGCTTGCGTAAGCACGCCTTCCTGCTCTCTGGCCTCACGCCCGAGCCAATCTCACCAGAGTCACTGCGTGTGTTCGAGCTCGGGCACCAGCGTGGAGAGCAACTGGAGCGAGCGTGCAAGGAGATCTGGCCCGATGCACAGAGCCAGGTCGCGATCGAGATCCCGCTCGGCAACTTCAAGCTGCAAGGCACCTGCGACCTCTGGATCCCGAGTCTGCACACCATCGTGGACTTCAAGACGATCGGTAGCTTCGGAGCTGGTCTGCTCGCTCAAAAGCGGTGTGCCGTATGCATGGGAAACGGGTATCTCGATGTAGAGCGCGAACCCTGGAAGGTGACGTGCATCGAGTGCAGAGGCAGCGGAATCACCGGCGGCGTGAGCGAGGAGTACCAGCTCCAGGTACACGCGTACCGCTGGGGACTAGCCTTTCATGCCGGATATTCGGTTTTGTCATCTTGCCCTGGTCCGGAAACGATCCGCTGCCTGATCGTGTACGAGGCGAAGGACTCGGACGCTCGCAAGGGGATCGAGGCGGGGAAGCTGATCGAGCTCGAAGTTCCCTGGACCCTGGCGCTTGAGAAGCGCTACCAGGAGCGCTTGCTTGCGATCGAGGGCCTCCTGATCCGGAAGGCTCAGGGCAACCTCGACCCCCTCCAGGTGCCCGGACTGCCCAAGGACCACTGGAAGTGCCGCACGCATGCGGATGGACGACCCAAGTACTGCCCAGTCGGCCCGAAGCGTGGACAATGCCACCCGTGAAGCGCTCGACCCTCATCCTCGCAGCCCTCTACGTCGCAGCCCTCACCCTCGGAGTCTCATACCTCGTACAGAAACGCTCTGGCGCCGATCTCTGCCCTTCCGATCCGGGCACCGCTCGACTCTCTCCCTCCTCACGATCCGCGAGCGGCACGGAGGTCGGCGCCTTTTCATCCAACGTCACAAAACGGCCCACCACATCAGAGACTGCATCCCCCGAAAGGCAGGCCCTGTCCGGAGCAACGGGTGGTGGGCCGTCCTCCTCTTCTCTCATCCTCTCATGGATCGGACACGACGACTTGGACCCTGGCATGTACCCGACCGCTGACGGCCTCTGGGCGCGAACTGGGGAGCTGTGGAGCGACGAGAGCTTCCTCTCCCTGACCGAGGACGAGCTCCACGACCTCCTGGCGCTTGACGACAGCTTCGGGTTCCGTGGGCCGAGGCGGATCACCGACATCCTAGGGCGGCTCCCGACCAAGGCGGACTGCGAGGAGGCCGTGCGCGACGAGATCGTTGAGATGGAGTTGGCGAGCGTCTGTACTGATGAGCTATGCCTACTCGCAGCCACAGAGCACACGCAAAGGCATCCTGAGTTCAAGCCGGCGGTCGACGAATGCCGGGCGCGCTTGGCGAGCAATGAGCTAAAGCTGATGCAGACGCTCGACGAGCGGTCGCGCTTCAAGCACTGGACGATCCTCTACAAGGCATGGAGGCGCTGGAGCCAATGACGGACTGGACCCTGCGAGCTACGGAGCTTGTCTGCATCGCTCTACAGACGCCGCAGGGGCAACCGGACGACGACTACGCGCTGCGCTTCGCGCAGCTACGCGAGAGGATGCTCCAGCTCGGCCGCGAGATGGCCAATGAGCACGCAGAGGAGATCGCGCAGGCGATCGAGTCGAGCAACCTTGTCAAGCTGTGCAAGCTAGATATGGTCGAAATGGAGAAGCATGGGATCTCCACGCACGATGTGCGCATGAAGGCCGCAGAAATCGCCCGCTCGTTCTTCGAGAAAAAGGCGGAGCCGATCTCGTGGCCGAAGAGCGAATCTGAGATCCGCGTCGACGAGCGTGAAAAGATTGCGCGGCGAATTGGCTCGTACAAGATCTCGCAACCGTACTCGGACGACTGGCATCGCGGCTTCGGACAAGCGATCGAGACCGCTACCGATCTGGCGATGTGGGATCCGCGACAGCCCAAGACTCGCGAGTCCGCGCTTGAAGATGCGCTGCGCAGGATGCGGTGCGACTGTCCGCAAAGCCATACGCATGGCCTACCGGCGAGTGAAGCAATCCACAGGCTTGAGTGTCCGTACGGGATTGCCCGCCGTGCGCTGGAGTGGAAGCCGTCGTGAGCGAGCGAGAGGACGACGACGTGAATGGATGCCTCAATTTTGTAGTGGCTGCACTCACGCTGGCCGCGGCAATGCGAGCGTGTCGAGCAGCAGAAAATATCGATGCGAGACTAGAACGCACGGAGAACAGCCGTCCTCACCCCGAGGATGGCAGCCTCAAGGAGGCCAAATGATGACCCTGATTCCCCTGCT
>Ga0247663_1000211_pt1 | contig 12659 bp, 13 predicted proteins | sample CNK04_metaG_FD_190128 | JGI IMG/M metagenome (GOLD analysis project Ga0247663, IMG submission 190128) | Soil microbial communities from Purdue University Martell Research Forest, Indiana, United States - CNK04 | ecosystem: Environmental > Terrestrial > Soil > Temperate forest > Bulk soil... | reverse complement strand
AAGCCGAGATGGACGGCGCGTACATGAAGCTCACCATCCGCGACAGCCACTACTCGCTCGAGCGGCAGGAGAAGTTCATAAAGGACCTCGGCGGGATAGGCTCCCACAAGGTGCGGAGGGAGTTCTTCTGCGAGTTCGTGATAGACACGGACTTCCAGCTGTGCCCGGAGTGGAAGCCCGCCTTCGAGGTGGACCGCCCGGTGGACGGCGACTTCAAGCACTGGTTCAAGTACGACACGCTGGACCAAGGGTGGTCCGACAACTCCGTATGCCTGTTCGGGTACGTGTGGTGGGACAGGAAGGACAGGAAGTCGAAGATACACTTCATGGACGAGGTGTGCATGAAGAGCCCGGAGCAGACCACGGACCTCCTCGCGGAGCGCATCATAGCGAAGGAGCTCGAGGTGTTCGGGGCCAAGACCCTCGCGGACAGCCCGGTGAAGCGGCGCATAGCCGACAACAACACGCCGTCGCTGCTGCAGGACTTCAACCTCCGGCACCACCTGTACTTCTACCCGGTGGAGAGCAAGACGTTTTTGGACGTCATGGTGTCGGACGTCCGCGAGTTGGCCAAGGACGGGCGCATAACCGCCAGCCCGAAGTGCCAGCAGCTCATAGGCTGCATGCGGAACGGCGTGTGGGTGAAGTTGAGGAGCGGGCAGCGCGGGAAGGAGTTCTCGCGCTCCAAGACCTACGGCCACTACGACGGCTTCGCGGCGGCCATGTACTTCGTCCGTAGCGTGGACCTCGTGACGAACCCCCTCCCGCCCGAGTTCAGGCACAACGAGGAGAACACGTTCATCCCCAAGAGGCTGCTCGAGGGCGACAGCAAGCAGAAGGGCGAGATCATATCCGCCGGGCTGGACGAGGCGATGGCCTCCGAATTTAACGTGAAAGAGCACGACCAAGGATATGATTGAAGAGGCAGGGATGGAGTTTGAGGTTTTTTTGGACCATCTTTGCTGGTGCGAATGTTGTCGCAATCTAGTTTTCGAGAATTTTCTGGAAGAATTTAACAAATTGGACAAGGGAGAATAAATGGCTCAGTCAAGTATGTCGTCCACGACCTTCCGTGGGTCTCCTGAACAATACTTCGCCACCCTACCGGTGGAGGACCTGCTCCCCGAGTGCGAGCGGCGCGTCAATGACTACCAAGACTACGTTCTCCGCACCGGCAAGCTGACCACTTGGCGCACGAACTGGGAGATGTGGATGCGCTCCGACATGAAGATCGGCATCCGGTTCGGCGGCGACCGTGGGCAGTACAAGCTCATCGAGTCGAACATCTACCGCTCCATAGTCACCGGGCTCGTGAGCACGCTGGCCAACCAGCGTCCGTCCTTCCAGCCGGAGGCCATTAACGACGACCACAAGTCGCTATCTCAGGACATCGTGTTCGACGCCGTGAGCAACTACTATCTGAAGGTCAAGCACATGGAGGACGCCTACAAGAAGGGCCTCGTCTACGGGCTCGTGACTGGCGAGGGCTGGATGTTCGAGAAGTGGAACGCGGACATCGGCGAGGTGGTGGACGTGGTGGCGGACCCGACCGGCAGGCAGACGCCGGTGAAGGAAGGGGACGTGGAGTTCGCCGTCCTCGGCCCCATGGACGTCATACGCGACTACACGCGGATGGACGTGGAGAACGACTGGTACGTCGTGCGCGAGTACCTGAACAAGTGGGACCTCATAGCCCAGCGGCCCGACTTGGCCGACGAGCTGAAGGGTGTCACGCTCCCGACCACGCTGCAGAGGTTCCGGTTCGGCCACATAGTCGATGCTCAGACCTCCAACTCCGATTTGATCCCGGTGTACACGTTCATCCACAGGAAGACGGCGGCATGCCCGGATGGGCGCATCACCCAGTACATAGATTCCGACACTTGGATTCTGGACGGCGCGCTTCCGTACGACGGCATCCCGCTATACCCGATGATGCCGGACACCATGCCATTCAACAATTTTGGGGCGACTGTGATGACCTCCTTGGTCAAGCTGCAGTACGCCTACGACAAGACGCTCAGCGTCATCGTCACCAATCAGCAGGCCTTCGCAATCACGAACATCGTCATCGACGAGTCTACCCAGACTAAACCAGAGCAAGTGATCGAGGGCCTCAATTTCATAAAGACGAACATGAAGAACGGCGTGCCAGTGGGGCTAGAGCTCTGCAAGACGCCGAAGGAAGTGTTCGACTTCCTCGCGCTCCTCGAGTCCCAAATGGAAAAGTTATCTGGACTGCCGTCTATTCTCCGTGGGCAGCCGCCCACGGGCGTTGAGTCAGGCACGGCCATGGCCTTCCTTCAGGCTCAGGCCCTCGTGTTCAACAGCCCCATCCAACAGTCCTATATATCCTTCCTCGAGCGGTCGGCGACAGGGCTGTTCAACATGCTGAAGTCCTTCGCCACCACGAAGCGGATGATCTCGATAGCGGGCCAGAGCAAGCAGCCCTACATGGGCGAGTTCTCGGGCGCGGACTTGGAGAACATTTCCCGCGTCATCGTGTCCGCCGGGAACCCGGCCACGCGCTCGGAGGCCGGGAAGTTGCAGATCGCGCAGGACCTGATGGCCAAGGGGCTCATCAAGGACGCGAACCAGTATTTCGAGGTGCTCACTACCGGCGAGCTGGACCCCATGCTTGAGGGCCCCGAGGCCGAGAACATGCTCATCATCAAGGAGAACGAGCAGCTGCGGCGAGGCATCCCGCAGGTGGCCGCCCCTTGGGACAACCACGCCAACCATATCTCACAGCACTTCGTCATCCTGATGGACCCGCAGCTGCGAAAGACGCAGGGCGACCCGGTGATGGCCGCCACAATGCAGCACATCATGTCGCACGCGGGCTTCCTGTTCCCCGGCATACAGGCCCCGACGGACCCGCGTCTCATGGCCCTCATGGGCAACAACGTGCAGGGCGCGCCAGCACCTATGCCGCCCGCGCCGGAGCAGCCGACGCCCGGTCCCGTGCCTAACCCGCTGCCAGCGGGCAACGAGGCCCCGCACCCCGCGCCGCCGCGACCTCCGATTCTACCCAGACAGACACCGCCGATGGTGGCCAACGCCGCCGAGCAGATGGGCAACGCCAAGCCCCCGAGGAGCGCATAATGTCCCAGACAGTCGACAACAGCGAAGTACTGAATTTGATAGACAGCGTGACCACCAGCGGCATCGTGATGGACCTCAGCGACATCGACGCCCTGTCCGTATCGTCCGTGTACGACGTGCTGGGCGCGAGCCCAGCTACGGTCGCCAGCGCGGACATAAGCGGGGACGTGTTCGACGCCCCGGCGCACGGGTTCGTGACCGGACTTGTGGGTCAGATGACCACGGACGACACCCTTCCGACGCCGCTGATGACCCTCACGGACTACTATATAATCGCGCTGGACGCGGACCACTTCTCCCTCGCGGCGACACTGGTGGATGCCATCAACGGCGTGGCCATCACGCTGAGCGATGCGGGAGCGGGGAACCAGACCTTTACCCCGACCGCCGATTCTGCCACCCTCGCGGTGTACGAGAGTGTGGATGGCGTAAACTACGTGGCTGTCTCTGGCCTCACCGCCACGATCACCATGGGCGGGGCGGTGATCTGGCACGTTTCACCTGTGTACAGCAGATTCTACAAGATACTTCTGTCGCCAACGGCGGGTGCGGTGAGCGTGTCCACTACCATCAACGCCCGCAACAATACCAGCTGGGCGAACGCAGACGTGGTCATCCCTGTGGCCACCACCGCCAGCTAACGAGGAGCCTATAATATGTCATGTATCGTCGACAATTCGAACGTAGTGAGTAGCATCAACCAGACCCTCACGGAGGGCACGGTACTGGACCTTCAGGACATCGACATCGTGTCGGTGTCGGTGACGTACTCGCCGGTGCTTACTGGGACCGCCACCATCGCGCTGTATGAGTCCGTCGATGGCACGAACTATGTGGCCATCTCCGGCCTCACCGTGAACGTGTCGTCACCCGGCACTACCATCTGGCACTTGGCACCGGTGAGCCGGTTCCTAAAGATTTTGTTCACGCCGACATCCGGGGGAGTCACGTACTCGGCGACGATAAACGCCCGCAACAACTCGGTGAAGAGCAACGCCGACGTGATAATCCCCGTCACCTCGACGGCAAGCTAATCCAAGGAGCCCACTAATATGGCAGACAACGACCAAAGTCTTTATAATCTCCGGTACAACCAAGTCGAGACGCAGCTAGAAGGATTTGGGGGTGGAACTCCGCAGTGGACTCCACTAATAATGAGCGGAGGGGGTGGCATTACACAGCTTACTGGCGATGTTACAGCTGGACCCGGAAGCGGGTCTCAGGCAGCTACATTGGCCAGTACGGCAGTGATGCCCGGCAGCTATACTTATGCCAGTATAACTGTGGACTCCAAGGGACGGCTCACAGCCGCTTCCTCTGGCACCGCGCCTGTAACTTCTGTCAGTGGGACTGCCAGTGATATAAGTTCAACCGGTGGAACAACCCCGGTTCTGGACTTGGTAGACACGACAGTCACTCCGGGTTCATACACGAGCACAAATATCACTGTGGACTCCAAAGGACGCATCACGGCGGCGGCAAATGGAAGCGGCGGCGGTAGTTCGTCGGGTCCGTTGGATGCGATTCAGCTTTCGGATGGGACTGGTGGGTTTACTCATTCGGCTGGCCTTAACTATCTCAATGATGGCAGTGACCATATTGTAGTGAGCTCGACCGGGCAGAGTCAACTTGATCTAAAAACAGATAACGCTTCTGTTATCACTTTCAACGATGCTGATGGGACTTTGAACGCCTTTCTTCAAGTCTCTGGTGTAGCAAGCGGAGGATCAGATGGCCAATTCTTAGTTCAAGTTAGGACAGGAGGAGGACAAATAATCTTCCAGACCAATTCTGGTGCTCAAGCATGGACTCTTAATCCTGATGGTACGACTCAATGTCCGGCGGGTGATTTCTTCGCTGGAAATGGGATCGTTCTTCATGAAGGTACTTTGGAATTATTTCCGCAAGGGTCCGATCCAAGTTCTCCTGTGGAAGGACAAATCTACTATAACAATGTCTCCAAGCATTTTTATGGATACGATGGTACAACTTGGAAACAGTTAGATAACTAAAGTCATCTCGGGGAAAAGAGAATAAATGGCCGGTCCAGTACCTTCGTATCTATCGACCCAGACGGCGGCGCAGGCGGCCTTCACGGTGCCGTTCGGGCTGCTGTCGTTCGTAAACGCGGCCATAGCCAGCGCGACGGCGGCTGGCGAGTTCAACGTGACGGTGGACTGCTCGCTGTTCGTCACCGAGGACGTGTCCAACCTTCGGATATACTTGGACAGCCTCGGTTACAGCGTCGAGTTCGCCAAGAACAGCAACGACAAGAGCCTGAACATCGACTGGGGACGATTCCTCGACATCCCCGGCACCGAGGTGGTGGTGGACCAAGGGACTACCCCTTGGATCGTGGCCGGGACTGTAACCGCCAACCAAGGCACGTCGCCATGGGTGGTGACGGGGACGATATCGACGTCGCCCGACGTGAACGTCCACGACGGCGTAGGGAACCCGATAGGCTCCGTCGGCGGCTCCCTCGACGCGAACGTGACAAATTTTCCCGCGAGCTTCGGCGTGATGCAGGACACGAGCCCGTGGGTCATTGACGGAAGCGTCAGCGTGACCAACTTCCCCGCCGTGCAGCCGGTTTCGGGAACTGTGACCGCGCTACAGGGCACGAGCCCATGGACGGTCGATGGGACCGTGAACGTCGGCAACTTCCCGGCCTCTCAGGACGTGGTGGTGACGAACGCGCCCACGGTCAACCAAGGGACGTCGCCTTGGATAGTGAGCGGCAGCGTGGTGACGTCGCCGGACGTCAATATACACGACAGCTCGGGCAACCCTTTGTCGTCCACCGGCACGTCGTTGGACGTGGACGTGACGAACACGGTCACGGTGACGGGGCCGCTGACGGACGCGCAGCTTCGGGCCACGCCGGTCCCCATATCGGGCACGGTCACTGCCAACGCGGGAAGCGGCAACTTCACGGTGGTGCAGCCCAGCGGGGCGAGCCTGCACGTGGACGTGGACAATTTTCCGGCCACCCAGCCGGTCTCGGGGACGGTGACGGCGAACCAAGGGACTTCCCCATGGGTGGTAAGCGGCACAGTCACCGCGAACGCGGGAACGGGCACGTTCCTCGTGGACGGATCGGCCCATACTCAGCCCGTGAGCGGCACCGTGACCGCCAACGCTGGAACTGGGACATTTTTGGTAGATGGCTCGGCGTACACGCAGCCAGTGTCCGGTACCGTGACGGCAAATGCGGGTACTGGGAACTTCACGGTAGTCCAACCCACGGGAACCAATCTCCACACGGTTTTGGACTCGGGGACGCTGACCAGCATCACGAACGCGCTGCCCGCCGGGACCAATGTCATCGGCCATGTGATAACCGATACCGGCTCGACCACGGTGGTCACTGGGAACGTGACGGTGGTCCAGCCGACCGGGACAAACCTCCACACGGTCGTCGACTCCGGCTCGATAACGGTCAACAACGGCTCCGGCGCGTCCGCCGTCAACATACAGGACGGCGGTAACAGCATAACGGTGGACGGCACCATCACGGCGAATCAGGGGACCGCCAACACGATAGGGAACGCGTGGCCCGTCAAGATAACGGACGGCACGACGACCGTCGCGGTCAACACCGACAACAGCCTTCCGGTCGAGGGTAAGTACGCGGACGGGACTACCGCCACTCCCAAGCCCATCGCCATAGGCGGCCCGGATGACAGCGGAGTCATCCAGACAGTAGACAACGATTTAATCCTCGGCGAGCAGAGCCTATATGTGAACGCCAGCCCGATAAACGCAGACCTCGTAAAGGACAACAAGCTGTATAGTGTGGGGCTGGACGTCGTGGCCGCGACGAGCGGGGTGGACAACCCGCTGGTATACATTCGGAACCCGGTCGCCAGCGGAGTAGTGATTTCGGTCGTCAAGCTCCACGTGGGCACGACCGTCACGAACGTGGGGGTGGAGTTCAAACTGACTGCCGACCCCACCGTGACCGTGAACGGCACGGCGCAGACCGCCATTTCCCGCAACATAGGGGGAGGGGCCGCAGCCGCTAAGGGGCTCGTCACCACTATTCCAACGGTCACGGCCATCGGCGGCGTGATGTCCAACGCCCAGACGGGCCAGAACTCGAACTCGTTCAGCATGGACGAGGACTACGCGATAATTATCCAGCCGGGCCACGCGATGCTAGTGACCGGCAGCCCGAGTTCCAACAACAGGAACTGCGACGTAACGCTGGTGTGGGCGGAGGTCTAGCGTGGCCCAAGGCTCCGGCACCATAGCCAGCATCAACGACACGGTCAGCGTCGTCACGGAAGGGTCAGCAACGGTGTCCTTCATCGTGTCCGGCTCTTGGTCGGCCACGCTTCGGATAGAGGCCACGGTGGACGACCAGAATTGGTTCGTCGTGAACGGGACCAACCCGAGCAACTCGAACATCTTCAGCGTGTTCGCGTCGAACCTCCAAGTTTTCGTCCTCTGCGGGGGCTTCTCGCAGGTACGGCTGCGGCCAAGCGGCTTCGTTTCCGGCCCGGTAGTGGTGGCATGGGACGTGAGCGGCGGTGGCAACGGCCTTACGATTGTCGGCCAAGGCCTCATATCCACAAGCGCGCCGACATACAGCCCCGGCTCCATAGGACAGCTTTCCCTGACGACCGGCGGGGGGCTCAGGACGCAGGATTTGAAGGACGGGGGCAGGACATACGTCACGCTCACGGCAGTGGGAATCGCCGGAGTGACATCCGAGGCTCTGGCCACCTTCACGAAGAACGTGGGAGGAACGGCGACGGCCTCCCAGACCAACTACACTATCACCTCCGGCAAGACGCTTCGCGTGCAGGGCATGGTGGTGGGGCTGCGGGCGGGGGCTGCGGCTATCCAATGGGTGCAGGTCAACCTCCGCCACAACACGGGGGGAGCGACGACGGCCTCGTCCCCGCTGGTCGTGGACGGGTACGTCGGAACGACGGTGGCGACCTCCGGCATATCGGCGACGGCGGTCATCCCCGTGCCGGACGGCATAGAATTTTTTGGCAACGGGACGCAGACAATCGGAGTATCGCACCTCAGCAGCGCGACGACCAACGTCGAGTTCATAACGCTGGTCGGGTACGAATACTAAGGAGCTAAAATGTCAGACCCAGTGGCGCAACTTTTCTCGGGAACGGTGGATAGCGACGGGAACTCGGACTATATCCTGCTTCCGACCAACCAAGGCATCGGGATGGTGGTGAACATCACCGCCGTGTCCGGCACGCTGCCGTCGCTTACGCTGACGCTCCAGCACAGCTTGGACCAGACGGTGTTCGTGAACGTCCCGAACGGGCAGGGCAGCTTCTCGCTCGCGGGCTTGGACTCGCCCGGAACGTACGCGCTCTACTTCCCGACCGGCCAGAACCTTTTCGACTACGCGAGGCTGTCATGGACGGTGGGCGGCACGGAGAGCAGCTTCACCTTCGACGCCAGCATGGGGACGGTGAACGGATAATGGACACGCTTACCCTGACCTATACGCAGTGGAAGCAGATTCGGGCCAAGATCAACGTCAACACGTACTACAACGGGCACGACCTATACTTGGTGGACCTGCCACGGCACCTCGTGTACCTCACGCATGTGTCTGGGGCGGACTGGACGAACTTCGTGGCCACCATACAGCCGAACGCCACGGCGCAGCCGTCGCAGGACGCCTGCATAGCGGCGGAGATTTTGAGGACATAAAATGAAAAAGGAGAAGAAAATGATCGAGACAAAAGTCGGGGAAGTGGACGCGCCGAAGACGGTCGTCTCTCTTGCGTTTCGCGTTAAGCCGCACGGGGACAACCTCTTCTCAGCGGAGATGCTGTTGATTCGCGGGGACAAAGTAGTCGAGAGCCGACATGGCACCGGCACCACGCTGGGCCACGCCATCGCGGCGGCGGACGACCTCATGGACGGATGGGCGTTCACCGAGATCGAGACGAAGGCGGAAGACTACTACAAGTCAGTGCTTCTGTAATCGGGGGGACATATGAGCAAGAACGACATACCGCTGTACCTGCTGACCGCCGCCCTATTGACCGTGGCCGTGTACCTGCGGTCACCGATGACGGCAATCGCCATCGTGGGCCTCTGGGGAGTCCGGGCCGCAGAGTCGATACTCACGCGCAAGAACCGCGACGCCGACATCACGGAGATGATGGACACGCTGCGGTCGCACAAGGCAAAGATGGACCTCTTGACCAAGGACATAACGAACGTGGCCGAACGCGCACGGACGATCCTCGGCGAGAACTTCTAAAAGTAGGCAAAACCTACGGGGAGACACACAATGGAGAACAACGCCGCACCAGCCGCACCCGTTGCACCCGAAGTATCTAGCGACGCAAGCAGAACAAACGCCCCTGCGTCTAAAGCCGATGCGAACGCTGCACCGAAGGCCGCTGACGCGACGAAGGCCCCAGCCACGCCCGCCACGAAGGTGGACGAGAACGGGGTGTCCCTCGAGCCGAAGAAGGTCCTGAAGCTGAACGTCAACGGCAAGGAAGTGGAGTACGACGCCTCCGACGAGAACAAGCTAAGGGCCGACCTGCAGAAGGTGTTCGGGATCGAGGAGAAGGCACGCACCACCGCCCAGAAGGTGGAGATGGCCGAGAAGCTGACCACAATGCTACAGTCGGACCCGCGAGGGTTCGAGAAGCAGTGCAAGGCCAACGGCATCGACCCGGTGAAGCTTGCCACGGACATCCTGTACGAGCAGATTCGCCTGAACAGCCTCACCCCGGAACAACGGGAACTCGAGGAATACAAAGAAAAAGAAAAGGAAGCCACCGCAGAGAAGGAGCGGCAGGCAGCCGAGGCCAAGGTGGCCGAGCAGCAGCGCAAGACGCAGGAGTGGGCCCAGAAGTTCGAGGCCGACTGCACGAAGGCGTTGGCCGAGAACAAGGTGCCTAAGACGCGCCTCAGCTTGGCCCTCATCGCGCAGTACGTGGACGCCGGTCTCGCCGAGAAGAAGGAATACTCGGTCGAGCAGGTGCTTCCGTACGTGGCGCGGGACCTGAAGGAGATTCACCTCTCCACTATGGGGAAATTGGAAGGGGACGAGCTCCTCGACTATCTGGGAGAGTCGCTCTCCAACAAGGTGGCGAAGGCACGCGTCGACCGCTACAAGCGGACGACGGCCAGCGCGGCCCAGCAGGAGAAGAAGCCGTCCTCCACGAACGTGGAAGTGGCGGGGCAGAAGGTAGACCTCTCGAAGCTGAAGGGCAAGGCGTACTGGAAGGCCCTCCGGCAGATGAAGTCCGAGCAGGGGATCGGCCTGCACCCCGGCGCGCCCGGCAATCCGTAAAGATTCCCAAGACCGGGGTGAGTTTACAGTTGATGGTTTACTGTAAACTTCGTCACCCCGGCACAATTTGTCTGCATACCCTCCATTCGCGTAGGGCACCAGACTAAGCAGAACGCGAAGAGTGACATCATCGCCGCTACGACACCGCCATGCGCCGGACGCTAACCCCTATCCAAGCACGGCGGCCTGAGTCTCGGGCGAGATGACATTGTTTCAAAGGATAACAAAATGAGTGATGTCGATCTATCAGCATTAAACGGTGACTTCAAACAGGCGTATCAGGACAAGATTAAAGACCTCGTTCCGAACTATGCCTACATCCTGAAGAACACCACAGTAGAAAAAGGGATGAAGCAGCTCGGAGACAAGTTCAACGCTCCCGTGAAGGTCCAGTCCGGTCAGGGCTACACGTACAATACCGATGGTAGCGCGTTCGCCTTGAACGCGGCCATCTCCCTGCAGATGGAAAACGCGCTCGTACCGGCGTTCTCCCTCATCCGCCGGGACAACATCAGCTATACGGCCATCAGCCGTTCTGCTGGTAAAAACAGCTTCGGAAAGGCCGTTGACATCACCCTCAACGACATGACCGAAGGCGCGGGCTTCCGCTTAGAGTGCACGTACCTCCACGGGACGCGTGGTATCGGCGTAACCTCAGCCGTCACCGCCGTTTCCGCGACGCAGTCCACTGTCCAGCTCACCCCGGCCTCTTGGGCGACTGGTATCTGGGCCTCCTCGCTTGGAGCGCAGGTGCAGTTCTACGTCGTGGCCGGTGGCGCGCTGGTCTCCTCTGGCGCGGACTCGGTGTTCCAAGTCGTGGGCATGGACTTCACCGCCTACACGATCACCGTCAATGGCACGACCACGGGCAGCACCGCCTTGGTTGCCGCCACTGCCACCCCGCTGAACATCGCCTTCAATGGCGCGTTCGGCGCGACGTTCGCACTGCCGGTCGAAGGCGTTGGCTTAATCACCATTGCCTCCAACACCGGTACTCTGTTCAGCATCAACTCTCAGACTTGGCCGCTCTGGCAAGGGAACACGTACGACGCAGGTGCGGCCCCTCTGTCCTTCGGCAAGCTGCAGAAAGCTATCACCCTCCCCGGCGACAAGGGACTGATGGGCGAAGAGTGCACGGTTCTCGTGCCCCTGACCTCCTTCAGCGACCTGTTGACCGAGCAGGCTGCCGCCCGCCGATACGGCGATGTGAAGGGCAAAAAGTTCGACAACGGCTGCGACGCGTTGGAATTCTACAGCCCCTCCGGCACGATGACCATTGTCCCGCACCCGCTGATGAAGCGCGGCGAGGCCCTGCTCTATCCGACCGACAGCATCACCCGCATTGGCTCTAGCGAGCTGACGTTCCAGTTGCCCGGCACATCCACGGACTCCTATCTGCAGGTTCCCCTTGGGGACTTCGCCGGATATCAGGTCCGCATCTGGGCCGACAACACGGTGTTCGCCGAGACGCCCAGCCACATGTGTCTCATCAGCAACATCGTTCCTCGCGCCTAAGCGGAGTAGTTTCGCCCCTCGATCCAACGGATCGTAGGGATCGTGGAACGCCTTCGGCGGACCACAGAGTCTCAATACCCTGCCCTTCTGCCTCCCCGACGGAAGGGCGGGAGTGTTGAGATGTACACAACCTGCGTACATTGATACGCAAATAGAACAAGGAGACCAAAACCATGGCCACACTCGTTGTCACCATAGTCACCCCCGACACGACGGAGATGATCGCCGACCAGCTGCAGGAACCGACAGGAAGCACGACAATCACGGACGACTCCGCCGCCATCAACCGCGTAGCGCGTTACGTGGACGGCGTCGCCAACGGCGCGTTCGGACAGACGTCCGTTACGATAGCCATTTCCTAACAGAAGGAGAACTAAACCAATGATGGACTTATTCGACGAAAAGCGGGGCATGATAAAGCAGCTGCTCAACATGCTGAAGACCCATGCCTCCAACGAAGTTGACAGCGGACTCAAGAAGCCCGAGGGCGAGGGCGACATGCACGGCGTCCAAGCCGAGAAGGTGGAAGTTCTGCCGGATCACGAGATGGACAAGTCCACCCCGGAGCACGAGGTGGAGACCAAGCTCGTCGAAGAGGGCGAGCACACCGCGAACGCTGGCTACGAGAAGGGCGGGTACGTTGACGCCCCCGCGAAGCCGATCCCGTACGAGTCTGCGGAGGGCCATCCCGACAAGGAAGGCTCGGCGCACGAGGAAGCCACCGAGTCCGAGGCGGAGC
>Ga0247663_1000204_pt1 | contig 12885 bp, 28 predicted proteins | sample CNK04_metaG_FD_190128 | JGI IMG/M metagenome (GOLD analysis project Ga0247663, IMG submission 190128) | Soil microbial communities from Purdue University Martell Research Forest, Indiana, United States - CNK04 | ecosystem: Environmental > Terrestrial > Soil > Temperate forest > Bulk soil... | reverse complement strand
AGAGGAGGAACGCCGCTGCCCCGAAGACAACAGCGAACTGCCAGGGCTCGCAGGCGCGAAGGGCATCGAAGAGGGTCATACGTCGAGGATCTCCCAGTGACCGATCCCACGTGCGCATCCGCTGCGCCGGGTCAAATCGAAGTGAAACCACGCGTACTCCGTCGCATCGGTACCCTTCCCCGTGAAGCTCGGGCGCTTCGGGAGCACGTATACGTCGCACGGATGCGTTTTCCAAAACGCTGCACGACCTTGTGACCCGAGGAAGTTCAAACGAAGAAGAAAACAGACCTGCTTCGAACCTGATACGAGTGCTTTTTGGAGAAATTCCATTGCGAGGGTGTAAGGCGGGTTCGTGATGATCAGTTCAGCGGGCAATCCGATACAAGCGTCGGTCCACGAGTACATCAGTGCATCCGCAATCGTGCAAGGAACCTTGTTCACGATGTCACAGGTATGAGCCCGCATCGCATCAATCTCGATCCCATAGTACGTAGGGTACTTCCACCGCCCTTGTAGCGTTTTGAGAATCCCACCCTCTCCCGCGCATGGATCAAGACAGGAGCCATACGATTGAAGCTTCGGCCAGATCGCGCGAACACACCACGCAGGCGTCATGTACGCGTCATCCACCCTACGTACGTCGCTTCGTCCTGTAGCACTCATGACGCGTTCCTCTTCGCTTCCGCCAGATCCCCAAGTACCAACGTGCAATCGACGTGCGCCCCGCACTGGTAGCACGTGCAACGTAAGATCGCCTCGATGAACTCACGCGCCGGTTTCGTCTCGATATGTACGAAGATCGGAAAGAGCGCTTCGCAGTTCGGACACTTCGAAAAGACGCTACTCACGACAACAAGCCCAGTGGATATATTCCACGCGTGCATGCGTCGTCTTCACGCTCTCATGCCCATCGACGAACACCGGTTCCTTGCATTCGCGGCACTTCCCGCCCTCGCGTTGCGTCGGGCGAATGATCCCCGAGTAGCCTCGGATGGTGATCCCCGGGTTACTCTCCTCTTTCACGCCCATCACTCGACGCCTGCGAGTTTCTTTACGAGGGTATCGACGCGTTCCTTGACCTCGGGGCGGTCGCACTTGATGCCGTAGAGCTGGAGAAGTTTCTGGAGCTCCCCCGCGTGGTTCTCGATCTCCTTCTTCGCGACCTCGAAGCACGCCGCGCGAAAGGCGTCGTACGAGAGGGTCAGCTTTTCTTCCTTGCCGAGCTTGATGGCCCAATCGCGAAGCTGCTCGGCGCAGGTCTGCGCCTCAGAGATTTGATCCGACGGTCCCTCGATGAGGAGGCGCATCTTACTCCAGAAAAGCACGGTGAACGCAGCGCACGGATCGCGCCCGAGCAAAACGAACATCGGCTCGTCACCGTCGGCGCGGTTGTAACAGGATTCGAGAGTCTGAGAGTTTTTCGTGGACATGTTACCTCCAAACGTGACGTGAAGTCCCCATTGCCGGGGCGAGCCAACCTCACGCCACGATTAGAAGAAACGCCAGTTTTCTCGGAAACGGGAGAGCTGGCATCCCGTGTGGTGGCGGTTGTTATCGCTTCCGAGTCTTCCCCTTCGCGAAAGGCTTGATCATCCTCTCGAGGGTCACGATGTGAACCGCTGCCCTCGTGTAGCTCTTCGTCGAAAACCTCTTGTCCCCGAGAAGCGCCGAACGCAGGCGCTTCAGGGCCGCGATATCCCCTCCGTACCCCCGCACGATGCGGGAGTACAGAGGGCGCCCGGTATGTACTTCCGCCGTGCGCTTCATGCGTTAGCTCGCGGGGATGGCGGCGCTGGCTGCTTCGAGCAGCTTGGCTTGACGCTCTGCGACGAGTTGCTTGGTGGCTGGCGAGACACGCAAGTCGAAGTCCCACGTGGTTCGTCCGCCGGACAGCGGGCGCTGGCCTTTGGCCATGACCCACACCTCGCACCCCATGTAATTCTCGAGAGGGAGTTGAACGTACTGCGAAATGTTGAAGAGCTCCCCTGCGTTGACGTTGACCTCTGTCTGATCGTCCGCCGGACCCCGGGCGCACGATGCGGGCGACGTGGCCAGGATGGTAAACCGCGGGAAAGCGCCGTCGTTCTCCTCGTCACTGTCGTAACCGATGACCTTGCCCTTGAAGGTCTTGCCCTCGACCGGACTCCAGTACGGAGGGAAGCCTGTTGCTTCCGTTTCCCATCCTTCGGGGGCCGGGGTCATGTTCTTGTTGGTGACGGGAGCCGTGCTCTTGGTCTTCTCTGTCATGTTGGATTCTCCTTGGGGCGTGTAGTTCGCCGTGTGGAAGAGAGTCATAAAACGTCTTGCGCAGGCAGTCAAGCCCTTTTAAGATTGATTCATGAAATGCACCGGATGCCGTGAGAAAATCCCCGAAGGGAAGATGAAGTGCCTTCGGTGCGGGTTGTGGCAAACCCTTGGAGCGGGAGAAATTGAGGTCCACAACCTTTCTGACGTGCGACCTTCCGACCTCGATCGCATCCGGTCGGGACCCTGGGATCTCGTGTGGGGAGGAGGCATCGTCACGGACAGCGTTTCATTATTCGCCGGACAGTGGGGATCAGGAAAGAGCACCCTCCTGCTTCACATCGCGCAAGCGGTGGCCCTCCAGGACATGACCGTCCTCTACATCTCGAAGGAAGAAACGCTAGGGCGCATCAAGTCACGCGCGTTGCGCCTCGACATCCCCGAAGCGGCTCAAGAACGCATCAAACTCGTTTCGCGATTCTCCGGATCGATTCGCGATGTGTGCGAAGCGGTCCAGCCAAAACTCTTGATCCTGGACTCCCTCTCTGCGCTCGTGGGCGTCGGGATGAACGACGTGCGGGAAGCGGTGGAAGTGCTGACGCTCATCAAAGACTACGCCGACGAGATGAAGTGTCCGGCGATCGTGGTGAGCCACATCAACAAGAAGGGGGAATTCTCCGGACCCGAGGCGTTCGCCCACCTGATCGACATGACTGTGTTTTTCCGAAAGGATAAAAAAGACATCAATCTCCGCCACCTCATGCCCGAGAAGAACCGCGACGGGGATGTGAACGTATGTGTAAGTTTCAGTATGACATCGAGGGGACTCGTCCACGTGGAGCCGGAAGAAAATATCCCCGACATTGAAGTATCCGACGAAACCGCCGTCTGATAGGCTGAAAGGAAGTTTTCAGAAATGCGCTACTCGTTCGTTACGACCGATGTTCGCCCTGTCGCCCGCGCAACCCGAGCTCTTCGAGACGCCATTCAAATGGGCGTCGGCGTCGATCGCGCTTCCGAGCGCCTCCAGGTTGCCGAGAAGATCGAAGGTGCACGCCGCGCCACCCAGCAGACCTTGAGGGTGGTGAAACACACCCTCGTCGGGGTTGCCCCGAAGTGGAACGCCTGGGAATCCTTCGTGGCGCAAGTGGAGGGTTTCCGGAAATGAACCTCCTCGATCGCCTGAAGCGCCTGCGCGACCGTACCGAGTCCGACGAATCCGTATGGGTGGAGCTCCGCGGCTCCACGATCGTCGTGGTCGACCCCGATTCCGGACGTGGCTTGGAGCTCTGCGGGGACGACTCGGATGAAGTGCTGATCGCGATCTTGTTCGACCTCGGGCACGAAGATCTCTCCCTCTCCAACCTGGTGGAAGAAGCAACATGAATTGGACCTACGTGGGAATTCTGATCCACCGCGCCTGGGGCGCTGCCCTCCTCGTGAACTTCCCGGGAGGCTACACGAAAGCGCTCGTGGCCTACGACCGCAAGACCCCCGTGCGCATCCGGGAGATCGCGTCATGACGTTCGCGCAACGCTTGCAAGCCTTCGTGAATGCGCAAGTCGTCAAGGAGTCTTCTGTAGAAGTCATCCGCGCTTTCATGATTCAACTCGCAGCCAGCACCGCCATTGCATCCGAAAAAACAGGAGAAGATCTTGATCGTCTCCTCGATGCGATTTGCAAAAACTTGCGCACGACTGCGCACCGATGCATTCAACTCGAAAAATCAAGGAGGAACTAGTGAGTTTCAAATCAACTTTCAACTACCAACCTTCGAAGCGCACGAAAACCGCGACGACCTACGAAGACGGAACACCCCTCTACTCGGAGAAGCGGACCCCGGGCACCGTGAAAGCGGAGAAGGTTCTCAAGAGTGCGTTTCGCCTCGACGAGAAGACCCAGAAGCCCGTCATGCTGACCCCGCCGCGACGCTTCAACGGGGGCCTGCGATGAGACCTGAAGCAGACTTGTCTAAACTCCTTCGCGCGATCTATTCGACCCCGCGAGAGACTGCTCTCCGGATCTGGAAGGATGAAGCCATGATCCAGATCATGACCCTCACTTTCGAAATCAAGCGCGCGGAACGCCGGTACGCGGCGCACCGCGCCCTCACCATCAACTCTGCTTACGGAAAGAACCGATGACCACCCGCCGACACCCGATCACCCAAGCCATGCGCGAGGAGCGCCGCAAGGAAGCCACCCAGCGCCAAGAGACCTACGTAGCCCTTTCGCGAAAAGAGAAGATTGCGCTGTGCGACGCACGACGCGGGAGCAACACGCGCGAACGCGCTCGACTGGAGAAACCGCTATGAGAGGTCGACGACGAAGGTTGCAACGACTGCGTAAGAAATGGACGCTGATTTTCGAAGGACTCGGCGCCGAGATCACCGAATCGGGAGAACTTGAGGGGTACGTCCAGTATGCTCTTGTTCGACGAACGCAAGTAACCTACCGCGTGTGGGGTCGTCCCCGCGGCTCGTGGGACAAGGCAGGTCGGTTACGAAAGGACTTGGAGTCATGAGTAAGCAGTGGACCACATTTTTCATTTGGTTCGTTGGGTTTTGCACAGGTATGGGAATGAACCTGTTCTCCAAACATCCCCTCTTAGCAGCAGGTGCAGGAGTCATCAGCATGACTGCGTCTGCATTGATCCGAGAATCTGAGCGTACATCATGAACTGGCTTCTCGATCACTGGCTATGGTTCGCGATCCCCCTCTCGATCCTCTCGACCCTCTACACCATCGGGTCCGTCTGGTGGACCCTTCACGCCGAACGTCGCTTCCGATGGCTCAAGCAAGAGCTCCTCATCCAAAAACTCGCGTACGCGAGGCTCCACAACACCGTGGAGAACGTGCAAGGGTACCTCGAGAAGGATGAGACGCTTCGGCGGGTCGTGATCCCGCTGGTGAAGAGGTCGTGATGCGTTGCCCGAAGCTCAGCAAGACACAGCAAACGACGCTGATGATGGCCCTCATCAAAACGCGGAAGCTGATGCGGAAACGTGCCCTCCCACTGGATCTATACCTCTACGCCATCAAGCGAGAGATCAACACCGTTCAAGTTCTTGCCCGTCTCGATCTCGTCTGCATCCAGCTTGGTCCGTGGAACCGGATCTGTACGCACTACAACCTGACCGATGCCGGTTGGATTCTCGCGCAAGCCCTTCTCGATGCCAAAACTCAACGCATCGCTCGAAGCGTCATCCGATGAAATCATCCGTCACCGTCAGTCCGATCACCGATGAAATCCTCTCGATCATGATCTCCGACATCGACGCGCCCGACGGGTGGAACGCCCGCTCGGGCGCATGGCACGAGGATGCGGCAGACCCCACGAGCGAAGACGGGGGCTTCGAAGGGCTCAAGCGTTCGATGTTTCTGGCAGGGCGCAACGATGAACCTGTGCTCTTGCGCCCTTGGGAAATCGCGCCCGTACCCAAACAACTGTTCAAGTACATCCTCGTGGACGGGTACCGCCGTCTCCGCGCCGCGAAAGAGCTTGGCTGGACCACCATCCGCGCTGTGGTCGAAGAGATGACCGAATTCGAAGCACGACGCCGCAACCTCGCAGCGCAGGCAGGGCGCATCCGACACAAGACGGCCGATCTTGCGTGGGGTCTTGCCGAGCTGAAACGCCTCGGGGGTTCCAGGCTCACCGATGAGGAGCTCGGAGCGCTCGTGGGGATCTCCGGAACGTACGCTGGAGCGCTCAAGCGCGTGATGCAAGACCTCGAACCCAAAGTCTCTGCCGCATGGCGAGCTTCCAGCGTCAAAGTCGCTGTCGTCGACTTGCAAAAACTCACCACCTTGCCACGCGAGAAGCACTGGCAAGCATGGGAAACACTGGTGCTCGATTCGCAAACCCGTCTACCCCCACGGGGAAAGTTCGTCGACACCTTGCGCCTCGAGAAGCGTGCGCGGGAGCTCGGGCGCACAGTGGGAGAACTCGACCGGTTGGGCGTGCTCAACGCCAAGGATTGGGTGTTGGCGATCCCCCTTCTCACCTCGCGAGAGCTCACCCTCGAGCAATCGAGAAAAATACACGAGATCATGGATCAGGGTTACCACGAAGGACTTTTGGGAAAGGACAAGTGAATGAGCTACGTCAATTCTTTAGGTACTGTTGTCGAAACCGACGAAGATCGAACGCGCGAAACTGCACTCCCGCCCATCCTCACCCTCGCAGACTGGTGCACCGTCGCCTACGAGAACTCCAAGGCGCATGGCTTCCACGATGACCCACTCGATGGGAGCCCGAAGCGGGTGCCCATCCGCATCGCGCTCATCCACTCGGAGATCTCCGAACTCCTCGAAGCTTTCCGAAAAGACCCTTTCGCGCCGTGCGATAAGAAAGACCTCGTGCTCTCGCGCGCCGGGGAAGAGCTGGCCGACATCGTGATCCGCCTGTTCGATTTCGTCGTGGAGTTCAAGTTGATCCCCGCGCAGGTCGTCTCCGACGACACCTTCACATCGATCCATCGCCTCGCGAAGCTCTACGAGCAAACAAGTCTCCGTGAGATCGGGGAGGAGATCTGCGACATGCACCGGACCGCCACCAAGCTCGAAACGCAGCCGACCTACGCCGTCCACCTGCTCATGCACCAGTGCGCCAGGTTCGCGGTGCACCACGGGTTCGACCTCGAGCACCTGGTGATGATGAAACACGCGTACAACGTTCAGCGCCCTGCGATGCACGGAAAAGCATTTTGAAAAACTTGCCCATGGGTGAACCTTGCAGGCGAAGGAACGTGAAGTTTGCGATCTCGTCCTCAAGGGTCTCACGACCCTCGAGATCGCCGGCGTCACCGGAAACACGGACAAGACGCTGAAGCTACACATCGCTCGCATCTTCAGAAAAGCGCACGTCACCTCCCGGGCGGAGCTCTTCGCTGAACTTCTCAGACTATGAGTCGTAGACATGCGCCATTTGGCCGTTCTCCCTCGCGTGAGGTATAAGACAAGTTCCTGAATGCCTTCCCCTCATGACGGCAAAAAAGGCTAGCCCTCGGCGCAAGACGGCCGAGGAGAAGCGCCGCGCCGCGCGACGGGCAGAGCTACGCCTGAAGAAGAAACGCGCGGAGGAGGCGCTTAGGCGCAAGCGGAGCCGTGCCGCCAAGAAGGGGTGGAAGACACGGGAAGCGAAGAAAGTCAAGGTACGTGGCGCTACACGTACGGTCAAAAAGACCACCAAATCGCCTTCGAAGAAGAAGCAACCGTCCAAGAAGAAACCAACCCCTCACGTCATCGCCTCACTCGAAGAACTCGAGAGAGACATCAATTGGAAACGAGACAGCATTCGCGAAGTCGCCAAAGAGCTACGTGAAGTCTATTGGCAAATCCCACCCGAACTCGGTGGCCCCAAAATCCTCGCTCCTGAAATGGCCCGCATCCACGCGACGAACATGACCCAAGAACAGCGCGATAGATTTCTAGCAGACCCTGTTTTCGAAACCTTCCAAGATATGGCGTACGAGGAAGACATCGAGCAAATCGACGACAAGGATTACAGCGCGTTTTTTTACCACTAAAACATGAAAACCTTCATGGTACTTGTTACTCCAGATTCAGGAAGAGTTTTCGCGAAAGACCTTGAAACATTCGCGTATCAAGGTGGATACCGCGAAAAATGGGGATCTCGATGGGTTCCCATCCTTGCACGTTCGATTGAAGATGCGCGCCAACAGGGGTGCGGACTTCCAGGCGCCCGAACATACCAAGTGCAACATTGCGCACGAATCTGCCGTCGATGTCTGTTCAAAAAATGAGTGCTACACGAGCCGAGCACAAGCACTCAGGCAACATCATCGCACCGTGCCTCAAGTGCGGCCTTCCCGCGTGGCAGCACCGCACGCGCGAAACGCGCGTCCAAACCGGGCGCATCGACACGCGCCGCGGGAGAAAGCGCGTCGATACACGCCGCAACCGCAAGCGTGACTCAAACCACGCCCGCGACGAACGACGGGAGCTCAAGACGTTCATCGGGCTCGATGGCGAAGGCGTCACACGCCCCGACGGCACGCACGACTACGTGTTGCTTACCATCGGGAAGGAATCCCTCGTGCACCGCGGTCCAGGCCGACTCACCTGGCGGGAGATCTTCCCGTTCCTGTACGAATGCTTCCAGAAGGACCCCCACGCGGCCTACGTAGGCTACTTCCTGGGGTACGACTTCACGCAATGGATCCGCACGCTCAGCCAAAACCGCGCCGAATCCCTTTGGACGCCGCACGGCATCGCACGCCGCAAGCGTGGTAAGTCGGGACCGAACCCAACACCCTTTCCCGTGTACGTCGGAGACGACGAGAACCCGTACCAATGGGAGATCGACACCCTTGGCATGCGGCGCTTCAAAATCCGCAAGGGGCTCGGCAAGTGGTCGAGTGCCGAGAGCCCCAACGACGCCAAATGGATGCACATTTGCGACGCGGGTTCGTTCTTCCAACAATCGTTCCTGAAAACCCTTCGGGACTTTCGCACGGTCATCGTGAAAGACGACGACATCGAGCTCCGCGAATACCTGGAAGAACTCAACATCCCCGTCGTCGACGGGAAAGCCCAACTCGTCAAAGACGAGGAATACCAGCGTGTCGAGGAGGGCAAGAAGAAGCGCGCGACCGCGGAGCTTGACGACGACATGATCGCGTACAACCTCCTCGAGTGCGATTTGCTCGGGCGCATCATGCCGCTGCTTCACATCGGGTTTCACCAGATGGGCATCGACCTCTCGCGCGAAAAGTGGTTCGGTCCGGGGCAGGCAGCCCAAGCCTGGATGACGAACATCGGAGCCCCCACCGCCGAAGCGTTTTCCCATCCGTTCAAGTCACGCGGCGAGGAAGAAAAATGCTCCCACAAGGTCAGGGAGAAGCTGCGTTGCGATCGCCTCGAGGAGATGCACGCGCCCTCGTGGGCGAGGGAGATCGGGCGCCTGACCTACTTCGGCGGGTGGTTCGAAATCTTCTGCCACGGGCTGGTTCCCGGCCCTTCGTACGAGTACGACATCAACAGTGCGTACCCCGAGCAAATCGCCAAGCTCCCGTGCCTCTTGCACGGCAAGTGGGAGCGGGGCAAAGCAAAAGCCTGGCGCGACATCCCCCAGGGTCGCACGCTTTGCGCGGTCAAGGGCGATTGCATCGGGCGAGACCCACGCGTCGGCTCGATGATGCACCGCGCGAAAGATTGCTCGGTGCTTCGACCCCAGCTCACCCACGGGTGGTACTGGCTGCATGAGCTCGAAGCGGCGAAGCGCGCGGGCGTGCTCGCGGAGTTCATCCCCCAAGAATGGATCAGCTACGAAGGGTGCGATCACCCTCCGCCGTTCTCCGCCATGAAGAGCCTGTACGAAGAGCGCCTGAAGGTCGGTAAGGAAACGCCCCGCGGCAAGTCGTTCAAACTGGTCTACAACTCGAGTTACGGCAAGACGGCGCAGAGCGTCGGGTCTCCCAAGTTCGCAAACGGGATCTACGCCTCGCTCATCACGTGCGGGTGCCGCACCACCGTCTTGAACGCCATCGAGACGCACCCGACGGGGACGCGCGACTTGCTCATGGTCGCGACCGACGGCGCGTATTTCAGGACGCCCCACCCTAAGCTGGAGATCAGCAAAACCGAATTAGGAAAATGGGGAAGTCAACACAAGAAGGATTGCACGAATCCTTCGTGTCCAGGCTGTGACTCCAAACAGAACCTCTTCTTGCTGATGCCGGGTCTCTACTGGGATGACAAGGCGCGTGAGTCATTGCAAGAGGGTAAAGATGTAGCACTCAAGTCGCGAGGCGTGCCAGGTCGCGATATGGCGCGAAAGATCCTCGAAGCGGATGAGCTTTTCTCAAAATTCAAGCCTGGTGATCCATGGCCCAAAATTGAACTTTCAATCGCCTTCGGGATGGTGACTGTGGGGCAAGCGGTCGATCGAGGGAAATGGGATACGTGCGGTACTACGTTCTCCAATGCAAAACGCCTGATCTCGATGAATCCTGAAAAGAAGCGCCGTGCATGCTGGCAGGACGGAGATGTGATCCGAAGCGATCCTTACCAGTATGCCCCAAAGAGCGACTACGCCTCTCTCCCCTACGATCGTCGATTCGGCGACGAGCTCAAGGCGGACAAGGAACTTCTTGGGGACATGACGCCCGAAGGATTAGCGGGCGACCTGATGATCGAGGAGCTGCGAGGATAATGCCGTATCTAGACCCCGAAAAGAGAAAAGCTGCCAGTCGGGCTCGGTACGCCCGCAACTGTGAAAAGGTGAAGGAGCAAGTCAAAGCTTGGTACGCAAGCAATCGCGAAAAAGTGAAAGCTGCCAGTCGAGCTAGATACGCGCAGAACCGCGAAAAAGTGAAGAAACAAGCCAGGGCTTGGTACGAAAACAACCGCGAAAAAGCGAAAGCCACCCATCGAGCTTGGTACGCGCACAACCGCGAAAAAGCGAAAGAACGCACCCGAGTTTATCGCACACGCAATCCTGAGAAAGTGAAAGCGTGGATGCAATCTTGGCAAACACGCAACTCTGAGAAGATGAAGGCGTACTTCAAAGCGTGGCGCGCGAACAACTCTGAGAAAGTGAAGAAGGACAATCAAGCTTGGCGCACACGCAATTCTGAAAAGACGAAGACGTACATGCAAGCTTGGCGCGCAAGCAACCCCGAGAAAATGAAGGAGTACCCCCGGGCTTGGCGTGCAAAGAATCCTGAAAAAAGAAAAGCAACCGAGCATCGTCGTTGCGCACTCAAAAGAGGCTCTCAACATCACTTCACCGCTAGTGATGTGCACGAAAAACTTCGCGTCCAAGGCGGTCGATGCATCTACTGCATGGTTCCTCTTGGGAAGCGCTACCATATCGAACACATCATTCCGCTCACGCGCAACGGTTCCAACGGACCGGAGAACATCGCGTGCTCGTGCGGCCCGTGCAACATCAAGAAACACAATAAAACATCGGCTGAATTCGTGCGAGACTGTGCCGAGTGGCTACGAAAAAGGCGTCAACCATGACTCTCAAACCCGCTTGTGGCTGCTCTCCCGCCGGTCCCTGTCCGTACGCTGCCATCCTTTGGAAGCGTAGAGGGTGGCAAACGAAACTGCGCCTGCACCTGACCTACGCGCTCCAGCGCGCGGCGAGTTACGCGAAAGGGGATCGGAGGTTTCGCCCCGAGAGAAGACCAAAACACCTACAGGTGTACCAACCTGGCGAACCGTGCTACGAAAATGGGCACAAGAGGTGAAGTTTTCGCGAGGGGCGCCGTCAGAGAGATCGGAGGCTACACCATGACGTTCGTCGCTCACGCATCGAAACACTTCAGTTCTTGCACCGTTGGAATCGCTGGCTTGACAGCTGCTCAAAAGACCATCCGCGCCCGATTCGGACGTTCAATGCACCATGCCACGCCAGCGGACTTCGACGCTGCTGGCATCGCACAAGGCGTTCCCTACGATGCGAGCCCCAACAGCGAATGGTGCTGGCGCATCAAACAAGGGCTTCCGGTCAACGCGCCGCGTTTTCAAGTGGGTGACTGGGCTTACAATTCGATGGCTGGCGAAAACCAGAAAGTCTTGACTGTTTGGTACGACGCTCCGATCGGAGGAACGCGCGGAGGATGGCGCGTCAACCTTCCAGGATTCGGCGCATTCGACGACAACGTGTCACTCCCCTCTGACGCAGCTCCGTTCGTAGAGTACGTCCAAACCGCTCCAGGTTCGAACTGCTGGCAACGAGCGGCGCAATGAGAACCGAACCCCTCACCCCGCACGTCCCCCTACGCGCCGCCCTCGATGTCGTGGCGCTCGAAGAAGCGTGGGGCAAAATCCTCGCCCTGGCCATCGACCTCGACCGCCTGGAGCACAGCACAAGCGACGTGGGCGCCAAGGTGGGGATCCAACGCGCCACGGACCATTTGCACGAGGCGTGCGCGTCGATGCGTCTCGCCCTCTCCAAGGCGCGGCGATGAGGTACCTGTGGGTTGACCTCGCCCTGGGAACGCTCTGCGCCCTCTGCGCGAACGGGTGCGGGTGGTACGGGGCAAAGCTCGTGGGGAAATGGATGCATTCGGACCCGACGCGCGACCTGTCCTACCAGGCGATCAGCGTCGAAACAACCGCCGTCGTGCCAGGCGTCATCCGGCTCGCCCCGGTGGTGATCATCGTCACCTTGCCCCGCAAACCGACGCCCATCCACAACGACCGCCAATGCGGCGCGTTCACCGCGCGCTCGCTGGCGCAAGGCGTGGGGTCCGTGCGAGGGTACTGCGGAGGGGCGCTGTGAAACGCACCGCTCCCGAACACCGATGCGGGTACACCAAAGAGAGCGCCCGGCCTTCTACGCTCGAAATCTTCATCAACCAATGCACCAAAGAAGCGGGGCACACCCCGCCCCACCTTTTCGAAACGAAGGATGCAACCCCGGAGAGCGCGCGAGCACCCGAGGGTTGGGAAGAAGCATGAAAACTGTAAGCCTACCCACCATTCTCTTTTTCGCCACGTGCCTCTACGTCGGGTGGAACCTCGACGTCATCGTTCGTTCCTTCGCGGTGCAACACTACGGGTGCACGTGCCCATGAAGTGCTACCAATGCGGCCGAATCGATGGCATCCACGCGCTAGGCTGTCCCGAAGCTTCGAAACCTCTGCGGATCTCGAGGGAGCCG
>Ga0247663_1000202_pt1 | contig 12959 bp, 17 predicted proteins | sample CNK04_metaG_FD_190128 | JGI IMG/M metagenome (GOLD analysis project Ga0247663, IMG submission 190128) | Soil microbial communities from Purdue University Martell Research Forest, Indiana, United States - CNK04 | ecosystem: Environmental > Terrestrial > Soil > Temperate forest > Bulk soil... | reverse complement strand
TGTCATGAAAGACATCCGGCACACCTTGCAAGAAAGGTGCCCATGCCGGGTTGTCCTGTGCAGATTGCTGAGTTGTACCTGTCTGCTGTTGTCCACCGTCAGATGACGTACCACCGTCAGGTGGGGTAGATGCAGCCGGGCTTGAACCATTCACACCTGCGAATGATTCAACAGTCAGACCAGGCCCTGAATCGTAACCTGCACCACTATCAAACTCGCTCACTACTGTTCCTTACTATAGGACCCCTGTACTTAGCTCTGGACTAAGCCCTGGGAGTATGTGGTTATGCAAGACCAGACGGAGATGCCTGACTTCTGATCCAGAACAACTTGTCCCAGATACATTCCTGAGCCAGTCTGGTAGCTGTCCAGTACGCCGCGTTAGCAGCAGCCAGGTAAGCATCCATCGTTCGGATGTCCTGAGTAGCTGCGAACTCAGCAGGTGTTACCGGATCAGCGGCATCTACTGCTGCCCACCGCCTGTCAGTTACGATCATTCCCTGACCATAACCACTGAGCATGTCAATGTTCGGCATGTTTCACCTCCTTATATCGTCTGAGGTTGAACGCCAGGAGGCGCAACAGGTTGAGCACCAGGAGGCATACCTGGCCCACCTTGTCCACCTGAACCAGGAGGACCAGGTTGACCACCAGGAGGCATACCTGCACCGGTATCCATACCTGGGGGACCTTGTGAGGGATCACCTGCCATTCCCATCATGCCAGGTTGTGCACCTTGCACAGCTTGACCCATCATGGGATTCATCATACCTGCATACGAATACATCTGATGCAGCTTGATGTGCTTAGCGAACTGATCCTGTACCTCAGGATCAAGCATCTCGAACTCTTGTGACTTGCGGTAGTTGTTGTGCGTGGTGATATGAACAGGATGATTGTCCCATTCATTCACCTTGACCATAGGCGGATATGTGCTGATGTTCGCAGGATCAATGGTGGGGATACCTGTATTGGGATCAGTGGTACCTTCACCACCTTGCAGAGCAAGCTCCATCTGCTGCTGATTGAACTCAGCCACACCTGCCGCAGTAAGCTTCTTCATGCGTAGGTTCTCACGCTGAGCACAGCGCATGTCAATACGCATCCTGTCAACCAGGACGTTAACGCTACCCATCTCCATCATGTCCAACATCTGTTGTGCAGTGATAGCACCAGATGTGAACAAGTCCATCAAGAAAGCCTGACGTGCAGACTTAGACATGGGGAGCGAAGAACCAGGCTCAACCCTTACATCTAAACCACTTGCAATATCCGAACCCTTGAGTGCGAAGGAGTCAAACGCCCTGTCGGTCCCCGCCACACGTATAATCCGAGGTATGTCCCAGAAGTCCACAACAAGTGAGAGAGCCTGTCGTGAAATCTTGGTAATGGCTTGCTCGACCGACGACATGGTCGTGGCGAGCATTGATTCATCCTTCTCCTGTAGGTACGCAATCGCAGTTGCTGCCACAACACCTTGTCCGGGAGCCATGCCACGCGAGACTTGATGTTGCCCCGAGACATCTTCCATGTCGGAGATAATGCGTTGTAGCTCTTCGAGGACATAGTTAGGTATGGGCTGCAACTGCAACGGTTCAGGCTTGCCCAGTGCTGGCTTATACATGACGAGCTTGCCCGGCTCAGATGTATATTTGCTGGGGTCCATCGTCCCGATAGGCACAAGCAACTGAGGCCGTGCCATGCGATTCTTAGATTCAATGATCTGGTTGCGTGTCTTGTTATACTCCTTTTGAAGGGGGTTGGTGTCTTGTAGAATTGAGTCCGCATAGAACTTGCCATTCATCAAGTCCTTGGTGACAGCGTATGGGTACTCATCATGTGAGTACGGCATACCTTCTTGGAAGTTCACCATCTTGTCACCAACAATGGTGACTAGTGCACCTTCTTTGAGAAGGTTAGTAGAGCCAGGCTTGATATAGCACTCTTTGATAAGCACAGAGTCAGGCTTCGCGTTATCACTACCTGAACTCTGGAAGTAAGCAGACTCGAAGATTTCGGTCTTGGCTACACTAGATGCCTGGAACTCACCTTTGAAGTACATGTTCGCCCACTCGACAGGGCGGGTGTAAGCCTCGAAGACATGAGGCTGTTCCTCGATGTCTTCACACAACAGATCAGGGATGAACAGGTTATATGGCGTCACCACACCAAAGCAGATGTTACCTTTGGAAGGCGTACCCATTACGCTCTTAAAGAGCTTGTCCTGCTTGTCCTGGTCATACCACGTCTTGATGATACCTACTCCGGTGAGTACACACCAGAAGGCCATGCGTTCCATCTTCCATTGGATGTTCGCATGTTGATACAGGAACTCCCACACAGCTTCTGCTGACTGTGCAGCAAACAGGTCATCGTCCTCCCCCGACGCAGGAACCACCGTCACACTAGGCTTCTGTGATGTCATTCTGGTGATTTCAGTCCTGACAAGAGGACGAGTCCTGTTGGTAACACTCCTTTCACGATGACGTGGTGATTGTGGAGTGCCCATCCTTGCGATGCCAGTTTTACCTGTGAGTTCTTGTACGTACTGCTCACCTGCATACATCTGCAAGTTGATGTCCCACTGTCGTCTAGTCTTCTGACGATCAGTCTTCATCTTGGTATACTGGTCGTTAATCCAACCTACGATCTGACCTTGTGTTTTCTCATCAGGAAGCTTATTCGTAGCTCCCGGAGATTTCAGATCGTATCCGTTCAAACTCGGAGGGGTCGAGGTCACCTGAGAAGCCGGAGGCTTCATCAAGGAGGGCGCCGTCACCATAACCTCGCTTCTTCAAACGTTCGATCTCAGCATCATCTGATGGATCGTAGTCGGAGTCTAGCTCACCACCACCTACTGTGGATACGACCTGATATGTCATCGGGTCCTTAGTGCTCAGTAAATCAACTGAGTGTCTCAGCAGGGCCAGAGTCTCCAAATGTAACCTGTTGGTCTTCTGCTGGTAGGTCAGCTGTAGTAACATCATCAGGAGAGAGGCTCCTAATACGACCGATGTAAATATCAACGCTTGCCACCAGACCACGTTGCATATCCTCCATTGCATCGACTGACATTGCCATCTGACGTTTCATCAGGTCGTTATCTTCCATCAGATGAACGACTTCTTCACGCTTGATCAGATCAAGTTCGTCCACGTTGGCGAACTCACGTGCACACTCAATGCAGATGAGAAATGCACCTACGTAATCACGATCGACACCAAAGTCGATGCAATCACGCTGATCGGTACCACAGATGATGCAGGTACCGGGATGAGGGAGAGAGCCACGTGCAATGACCCGGAAGCGTTCGCTAGTCATATTCAATCTCCATCAGGTTGTATCCGGTCTGAATGTCCCAGTTACCTGAGCCATAATCATCTCTACTAGAATCAGGACCATACTTCTCGATGTAATCCCATATGGTACCGATGTCTTCTGTGCCTAGATTATGAATCTCAGGTGGCATCATGTCAAGACCCATAGCCGACAGGTCAGGCAGGAACGTGAAGAAGTACCTCAATGCATCAGGTGCGTGGTCATCCTTCTTGTGAATTGTCTCCCGAGAGTTGTTTGAATCTTCTAACTTGGGACTCGTATAGTAATCCCAATGCAGAGCCCTCATCTCTCGTATGAGGTTGGGACAACCTAATGTACATTGCCAGAAGGGCATCTGCGTGGCTGGGTTCAGTTTCAGATAGGTATTGATCTTGTCCACACCTACCGACACGTTCTTCGGTACGCTGTCTAGGGCAAAATAGACACCCGCCTCTGCATATAGTGTCTGAATTGAATTGCCACTCTGTGCTTGTCTCTGCTTCATTGCTGGATCGCCTGTCCGTAAGAACACGTCGATCTTGTTGTCTATCTCCCACTGGATGATTTCCCTTGCCCATGCCTCTACGATCTTCTCGCGTCCATACATCTCATGAAAGGTAACAATACTACCTCCGTCCGGGGAGACGGCGTGATGTAGAGAAGCAGTAGGGTTATTGTAACCGTGATCAAGGCTATGATAGATAAGCCAATTAGCTGGCGGTCGCCATGACGCTGATAGAGTTCCGTGCACCGATGCCATAAACTCTGGATATACAAGACCACCGCGCGGAACAAATCGTCCATGCTCTCTCTTAGCTCTCTCGTCATCATCAAGGAAGGCGAGAGCCGTCATCTTTTCCTTGACTGAGAGATATGGGTTATCACTCATATCTACTTCGATGATGTCTAGGTCTTCCTTCTTACCTGTCCTAGCGGGGACATAGAGCGTGTTGTACGTCCACGTCAGACCCTGCACAGGTGTCATGGTGATCCACACTGATCCACCTACGTCAACGGTACGCATCAGGTTCTCTTCAAAGATGCGCTTAGGTGGTTCCTCATCAAAGTGGATGAAATCACGTGACGTACCAGCGTGCTTATCTAAATCCTGGTCGTATGACTTGAAGTCGATTTGATTACCGTTCGCAAGCGTGAGAGTGCGTTCACTAAGTGTCCATGACCTTTCCCATGATCCATCAATAAGGTCACTCGGTACGATCCATCGCTTGAAGATAGGCAGGAGAATACCTTGTACTCCGTTGATGAAATCAACTCCAAGAACCCGACCACTGATTGTCTTGTCGGGAATCTTACGGTATGGGTGCCGTCTAGTTGCCCACCAAAGGTCTTCGATAACTCCACCAACGGATTTACCTGATCTGTTCCCTCCAATGTACAACCTCACCGTCTTCTTTGATTCATGGAACATGCGCTGCTTAGTGTGAGGCAGATAAGCGTGCATGTTAGGTTCTAGCGCCTGTCGATTGAAAGCCTTCGCCAGGTTATTGATCATCTCACTTCTGTCAGGTGGTTCCTCGTCTTCCTTACGGGGTCGTGGCATTAGTGAGCCCGATCTTCTGCAACTCGTTAAGGAGTTGATTCATGATGTCCGGCATGTTATTAGTGCGCGAGCCAGTGATGCTGGTTCCAAGAAGGGGAGCCGACAGGGTGCCATCATGCACATGGCTGCCAGGTGATGCGTTGTTACGGCCCTGTCCTAGTGTGTGGTGATGTGACTCGGGACGTGAGTCAACATCATCATTCCTATGAAGAGCTAGTACAGCACGCTGATCTGGTTCTACATCTGGATTAGTCTTACCAGGAGTGGTCATGGTACCGGCCTAATCAGAGTCACCCAGCAACTAGTGTAGTATGATAACCCTCCACCTGAGTTCTGCCAGTATTTTCCCATGATGAAGTCTCCGGGATTCAAGACACGTTGGAACTTACATACCTGACCGGTAGGAGTACTAGTATTGTATCCCTGATCTACCTGTTCCCAATCTGTCAGTACGCCACCATTACTGAGATTAGGAGAGACGAGACGAACACCTGCTGCTGCACCAGCCCATCTGACATACAGACATACTGAATATAGAGCCTTGATGGGTACCTTGATCCCATTCAGAGTTGGTACAGTAACGGAGCTATCAGTGGCATTGACTCCTTGATAGAAGACATCGAATCCTGTGTTGGCATTAGCACCGTTATTGGCAAGTCCGTTGGAGTAGTACTTACAGACCCACCACGGATAGTTAATGTACTGCTTGGTGAACCCACCTGAGCCATCACTCTTACAGCGCCATGAGATGCCGGTATCCTTCTCAGCTACTATAGCGCCATCATATAGCACATTGTTAGGTATATCCACACCCGACAGGGTGCTTAGTATACCTGCCGCTTGATCTACCCTATCCCATGATGAGGGCTGAGTGGTGATGAGCCCCTCGCCCAATGTGTCGACAGGAAGTCCGAGCTTGGCAGTGTTAGTGATAGTCATAGAGGACACACCACCGATGCTTGAAGAACCATAGACACGGCCATAGGTGCTCCGTAACTCTGCCAGATATTCAGACAGAGCTTGTCACCTGCCTTGAGTTTCCTCAACAGCTGCGTACAGTTGACTGTGTAGTTAAGATTGTACTTCTCCAATGTCTCAGACCACAAGTAGTTCTGGTCTGAGTTCACGGAGATATGCGCCGACAGGGGTGCGTCGTTACTGTTTGGGTTACTACCACGAACTGAGTAGACAAGCTCATAGATCGCATCAATGGGAACTACCAAAAAGGTTCCCACTAGTGCAGTTGCAGCATCAGTGTTGACACCATTCCACAAGTTCGTGAACCCGTAAGCAGTGTTGGTGAATGGTACTGATGCGACAGATAGGCTAGGAGTCCCGACTTCTGCGAACCAAGGATACACCAACCAGATATGGTCATAGGTTCCACCTGTGTTAAGCCTAGCAATCCACTGTTTACCGCTAGTGAGTTCCGACACCAGACAACCATCATACAAGTCAGAGTCAGGAGGCACCGTTCCATTTGCCACCAATAAACCACCAGCATACTTATCTAGTATAGGCCAGTTAGGTGCAAATGGGTCGATGGTTTCATCATCTGATTCCTTGGTAAGCTTAAGCTTTGGTGTCAGGACCTTACTCATAGTGCCCTCACTAGTGCGACAGTTGCTACAGTCTGGAACTTTACTGTTACTTGACTACTGGTCTGGTAGACACTAGGTGCGATTGTCTGTCCAGCCTGGAGTTCCCGCTCAAACTTCGTGGTACAGATGGTGTACCCATTCGCGTTGTATGTTGCTGGGAGCTTGAACACTTCACTGTTGACTATATCAGGCACGCCGTCGTAAGCGATAGCGACTCTACGCAACCCATTAGTGGGAATGTTAGGTCCCCATCTAACGATGAGTGTCCCTGTGTACAAGCCATGAATCGGTACCTTGATAAAGGTGCCGACTAAGTCCGACAGGGTGGCATTCACCGACAGGTTGGCATCTACTGTGTCGAAGCCCCAAAAATGATCTGCTATGTCATTGGCAGGGAAGTCTTGTATCGTAGAGGCAGAAGCACAGATGCACCAAGGGTACTTGATGTACTTCTTCTCGAAGACACCTGACACGTTCTTCGCAGCGCGCCACACCTTACCTGAGTTGCGCTCTGCTACTAGTGCACCATCGAATAGTATAGTGTCGTCAGGTACCGCATCATCTGCGACCCACAAGACACCAGACATGGTCTGATCGAGACGATCCCAGTTCTTACGCTGAGCATCTAGGTCGTCATCCATACCATGTACGGTCAACCCTAATCTCGGCGTGTAGTACGTGCCGTTAGTAGGCGCGGTCATCCGAGCTTCGCCACCGAGGCTGATAGTTCCGATGAGATAGCCTGCAAGGTGGCGGGGTCTTTCACGTGCCGCGTCACGATGTCAACGATGTCATTCAAGATACTCTGCACATCGTCATGAGCTCGTCTACCAGGTGAGTACCGTCCTGTGACTTCGTTGTAATACTTGATGAAGTCTAGCTTACCCGACAGGGCACCTGACACCACCTGAGTGTCAATGGAACTTTGTGCCTTGACGAAGATGTCATGCGCGATCCTGTCATGCGCTGCTCTGAAAATAGCTGAGTTCATCCAAGCATCCCACTTGTATTGTGGGATTCCTGCCCGCTTCAACCTAGTTTCTAAGCTTGCGTGTGAAGTGACGTCAGTAAGAACCGACAGGGCTCGCATCTGTTCACCCGATAGCTGCGTCTGAGTCACACTCATGACGCCCCGCAACACAAGGGCCTGGGTGAAGTTCTCTGTCCTTACGATCTGTTCTACGGTCGCCTTAGGTACCGAGGCAGGAAGGTAGGTCTTGATGACCTTAGGATCAAGCCACTCCTGATTGGAAGACCCGTCAGTCAAGTTGTGAATCAAGCACGCTGCCCGGACCACATCAATGAAGAGTTGCCTAGGCACCCCAGGTGGGGCGTACAAAGGCTTCCCAGTAGATGGTGCCTGCTTATATAAGGTGTCCAAGGGGCCAGCTAAGGCACGGTTCTGACTCCCGATGGAGTCTGGAGACTGATAGGTGATAATACTCTCCTCACCTTACTGCGCTGAGTTATGAACCAGCACATCTCTTCCGGTACAAACGCCTCCGACAGGGCCTGAACCATCAGGTCCCTGCTGAACCACTTCTTCTCGAACTCCCTTAGGAGCGATGGTTGAAAGCATAGCCGAACACAGAAGCCTTTGAAAGAGGGCGAGATGCTTTGTCGAAAGTGGAGCCACGTGTCTGAGTTGGGATCATAGTCCCTGTTGATACCACTTGATCCTCTGGCTAAGGTGCGCCATTGATAGTATTGGTTCTCATCTACTCTACCTTGCCAGTACTGCGCATATGATTGTGGCACGCTGTTGAATAGCGCCTGTTCTAACATCAGGACGCTCTGTGGTGTGGTGTTGGTTATGTGTGCTAGCTCTCGCTGAGTCATTGACCTGTCGAGACGCGCTTTACGATACGGGTTTTCTACCATGTTAGTATACTACCACGTGCTCATGTTATTTTCAAGTGGGACTCTTAGTATAGGTGCATCTTTCTGTACCATCGAGCCCGTCTAACCCAATACAACCGGTTCAACTTATTTCACGACACGACATGTCTCGTCACATGTAAGGCTAGGCTAAGCACGTACACATAGCGACACATAACGTGTCACCCTAATGCGCACACCATTCACTCTCGCGTGTCATGAGCACAGAGGCATGATGGAGTTGTTGTTGCATTACGGAGTGAGCGTCAAGCCGGGAGCCCCGGACCCGCTCATCTCTATGAAATAACTTCACAGTGACTAGCGCGCATGACTACTAACGATTAGGTGAGTCATGTCTCAAGCGATTCAAGCGGTGTTGACCCTGCTCCACATTGTGGAGTGGGACGGATTCAAGTTGTTCATCATGAGTGATGGGAACGTGCGACGCGAGCGCATGCTACGCGATTGGATGCAGACCTACTGCACGGGTGATCGCGCGGGTATCGCAGATGGCGATAGGTGCGCGAACATTAGCACGTGTGAAGAGTGCTACGTGACGTGGACACCAGGCATGCAGGTACAGGGCACCATGCAGCAATGGTACGGCCAGCAGTTGAACGATGCACGTGAAGAGCTTGCACTTGTTCGCAGGGTGATGGATCACGAGTACATCCTGATCAGTAAGGTTCAGCAGGTTGCACATGACTACGCAGTCAATGGCGAATGGTGTTCTGTCTATGAGCAGGCAATGTCTGATCTCGGAATCGAACCACTGTCAGTCAATGATGAATGGACAGTGACCATCACGTTGAACGTGACGACACGCGCATCACGTCGTCAGCGTGCAGGTGATGAGTCGTTCGCACGTCAGTCGTTGGCGATTGGTACCATCACGGATCATCTGTCAGACATGACGTTGTTTGACAGTGATTACGAGGAACTCAGCGTCAACGTGACCTCGGTTGACCTGTACGAAGCCTGACCCACTGGCCTCCTGACCAGCACAAACGCTCTCAGTTAGCCTGAGAGCGACGCAATCCGGGTGCAAGGGCAATCACTAGGGGGTGATGCCAATAGTCCGGGAGAATTGAACTCAGCCCCTCACAATCCGTGCGCGCTAGTCACTGTCGGTTATGTCATGCCTCACTCATTACGGAAGGTAGCGGTACATGACACTAGGTGACTTGTTCATGTGGATTGCAGTGATCTTGACCATCGTGGGCCTACCGTTGGCCACCTGGTTGGATCATCACAGTGCACGACGCAATCGCATGTCTTATCCTCTGCGTACCCGCAGCTATCGTCGCATGGCTCATAAGCAACGCTAGCAAGCGGTAAGGGTTGGAGCTGACCATCAGGTCAGCTCCAACCTGCGTGCGAACCGCATCAACCAACCTAAACCGGGTCAACGTATGTACGTGTATGTATGCGCCGACAGGGCTGTGCTCTGGTGCCTGTGTACGTGTATGTATGTGTGTGGCCTAGTCATGTGATGCCACCTATCGCTAGTATTCGCTACGACAACCCCATATCTCGAATGGGTGAACGTGCTTAAAATGTGGCAATGCACGTTGCATCTGTCCCCAGAGGGTGTAATGTAGTCCATAGCAAAGGAACACAGAGAGACAGACAACGCGGGGAATCCGGTCAGTGCGTCTCACCACTACTCACGATTGGTCACTATCATGTCGACCCCACAGGCTCCTGCCGATCTCGTCCCCTCGATCCCTGAGGACATCAAGAATCACAAGAATCCCGCTCTGCGTCTCACCGCCACCATGCTTGACATGGGGTTCAAGGACCTGCGGACCATGTACTCCACCATCACCACCTATCAGAAGGTGAAGGGTCAGAAGGAAGAGCTTCTCAAGGACTCCACTGTCGATGAAGTCATCACCTACAGGCAAGCGCTCGAAGAGCAGGCCAAGAAGGATGCTGAGGACAAAGCTGCCTACGAAGAGCAGATCAAGTCCTACAAGGATGCTCTCAACGAGAAGCTCGAAGCGCGCAAGCAACGTGTGAATGATGAGTACTACATCCCCGCGATGAAGGCTCTCAATCTGGACGCAGGTGTCAGTGAAGATGACTACACCACCGCATCAGCAGAAGCCAAGCAACTCGTCCAGACTCTCACTCCCACCTTGGCAACACTGATCAAGCAAGCTGAATCCTCAGCTACCGAAGATCAGTTGAAGGCTCTCAAAGCCATCACGATTCCGAAGATCACAGGTTCCCTCAGCATGAGTGATGCTCCGAACTTCACTCCGAAGTTCGCACGTGTCACCATCATCGACAATGATGGCAAGCGTGAAGACCTCCCAAGCTCGAAGATCAAGAACACTGACGTGGCCAAGCGTGTCGGTGTCACACGTGATCAGCTTCTGGTCGCCTTAGCGGCGCCATTTGCAGGTGACACCGACATCTGGCGGAATGCTGATCCTGGCTTCGTCCATACCTTCGATGTCGAGAAGAATGACACCGTCTATCACTTGGAGGTTGTGAAGGCGGCACGTACCAAAGCTGACACCGAAGAGGCAGCACCATCTGTCACCGATGATTCAGCACCTGTCACCGGCACTGATGAGACGCCACAAGACGACGCACCTGTCCAGTTCTGAACAAGGTGGTGCGATAGGTTAGCGGTGGTCGGGGACCCCCCCTAAAAGGGGGTCCCCTCCCCTCCTCCACCATTCCGCTGACTCCGTAGGGGCACCTATGGAATGACATGTAATCCACGCAAGATCATGTGTTTAATTACATCAACAAACAATATATCCCCAGGTCACAGCGTTCCCATGATCAACTTGCCACCTATACTACGGCATGGTACGGTCATTCGATGCAGTCCACCGCAGGATGCGGCACTACCGAGCGTGGTCCCCCGATCACTCCGAACACATGCGAACATGTGATCGAATCACCCTCCGTATAATCCACATCAGCACGCGGTAAGGACACCATGCCACCTATCAACAAGGTGAATCGCGCACGTCAGGTGATGCGATACATCTATCAGCATCCTAACAACAACACATTCGAGAGCATCGCACGTGAGCTAGGTTACTCAGCTAGCACAATCAGAGCTACCATCTCAGATCATTACGTGAAGACATTCACACGTGATGAGACAGGCTCACTCACCCTGTCGGACCCGATCATCTGGCCTGAGGATGTAGCCTTTGATCTAGCTGAGCCCATCAACGAGAGTGATCTTAAGGTGGATGTCATCACACCTATGACAGATGAGGTCACCTACCTACGTGAGCTAGTCAAGACATGCGTCACCACACATGGTGCATCTGTATCGCATCAACAAACCCGCGCCCGACAGGGCAAGGCTGAACCAGTACCTAAGGAGGATGACGCACTACACCTGACGCAGGCATGGTATGATGAGGGCATGGAATCACTCACTCGACTGATGCCACAGGTGGACGCACTCATCACAGTACTGGTCAAGCAACACAATGAGGACAAAGCCAACTTCAACTCTCAACAGTACTTCGCTCTCATGAACATGGCTAAGGTCATGCTACTAAGGGTGAGAGCTATCAAGGCCAACAATCCAGAGGTCTACATCAAGGAGCATGTGAAGTGACACTCACTGAGTTCTATGATAGACTCGATGCATTCCTTGACTGTCCACCTGCACCTAACAACGCTCATGACTTCGCACGGATTGATCAAGGTGGGGAGCTATCAGAAGAGGCAGTAATCAAGCTCGTTGACATGAGCCCATATCACATGTTCGATGAGAACGGTGACATCATCTACACAGGTATCACGAGGGAGCAGCAATGAAACAGGTCGAGATCAACACACTCAACAGGTTCGATCACGTGAGCGTGACGTTTCCTGTGGATGAGCGAGGCAACTACATGATTGTCTCAGGTGAGTGGGTAGGGTGGGATCACAACATCATACCTGATGAGCCTGCCAACAACCTGCACTTTGCGATGGCGCACACAGGTCGTCAGGTGCGCAACATCGTCACTGCTGACCGTGTCACTGACATGGAGTACGATGATGAGTTGAAGTTCACCCTCACTGAGTTGGAGCAGGACTTCACCGTCTTCTATCTGTGTGAGCCCGCATGGTGGCAGGATCAGACTCACGTGAGGATGTCACAGTCATGAGGTTCGCCAAGACGCAAGATGACTTCACACAAGAGGTCGTGCGATGCCGTGGGCTCGGTCACAGATGGAAGCCTCATACCGCAGATGGTGTCAACGAGAAAGGATTCAAGGGGTACAACGTCACGTTGATCTGTGACACGTGTCGCACGATGAAGCACTTCATGCTCAGTGTGCGTGGTGAGTACTACCCTGCTACCTACACCTACTGTGACGAGTACCTGCTCGCAAAGGGTCAGCCCTTCATCACAAAGGAGGACAAAGGTCAGTTCAAACTAGATGCCCTGTCGGAGATTCTTCCAGCCACGGAATCTGCTACAGTCACTAACATCTCGAAAGGTCGCAAGCGAGCATGAGCAATCCAGCCAAGAACTGTCGATGGGTACTAGCAGATGGTACCTACTGTGAGAAGGGAGTCACCTTCAAGATGGTATGGGATGGCGGTGAAGTCGGGTCAACTAAGGTCCG
>Ga0247663_1000173_pt1 | contig 14518 bp, 17 predicted proteins | sample CNK04_metaG_FD_190128 | JGI IMG/M metagenome (GOLD analysis project Ga0247663, IMG submission 190128) | Soil microbial communities from Purdue University Martell Research Forest, Indiana, United States - CNK04 | ecosystem: Environmental > Terrestrial > Soil > Temperate forest > Bulk soil... | reverse complement strand
ATCAATTCAGAGCGGTGGAAGAAGCCAATCGAATTGGAAATGGAGGTAGCAAAGTACCTCCAAGAGGCTCATGAGAACGGGTTCTATTTTAATGTTGACAAGGCCTGTGAATTACGGTATAATATACTTGAGGAACTGGAGCAATTAGATGCTAAAATCATTTCTGGATTTCTACCAAAGGTACGCAGAATTTCTGAAATCACTCCCAGAGCCACACGATTTGGGACAATCAATCGGTCTGATTTCCGCTGGGTTGCTGACGGCGATCTGTCTCCCTATAGCGTTGGTGCTCCGTTTACTCGTATCGAGTACGAAGAATTTAATCCAGGCAGCATATCTCAGATCGTCGAGCGGCTTAACGAGGCTGGCTGGAAACCTGTTGACAAGACTAAAGGGCACAAGCAAGCAATAAGGGACGGCGATGAAGAACGCATTTCGAAGTTCGCTGAAACCGGATGGATGGTCAACGAGACAAATCTTGCTACTCTACCTGATAGCGCTCCCCCTGCTGCTCGGCATCTGGCTCTCCGCATTACTCTTGCCAGTCGAGCTCGCACTCTCACGGAGTGGATAGATGCCTACCAATCAGACGGACGCATACACGGACGTATTAATAGTCTCGGAGCATGGACCCATCGAGCTTCACACGTGGAGCCCAACACAGGAAACATTCCTACCCCTCAACCTCTCAATGCTAAAAGCACGGAATTACAACGCCGTGCTAACGGGATCGACAGCGTACTTCGAACCTTTTGGGAAGCTGCTCCAAAGACTTATCTCGTCGGCGTTGATGCAGAAAGCATCCAGCTTCGAGTGCTCGCTCATTATATTGACGATCCAAGGTTCACAGAAAGTCTTTTGAATGGAGACAAGGATAAAGGAACTGACCCCCATTCCCTTAACAAAGTCGCACTTGGAGCTCCTTGCAAATCGAGAGAAGCTGCGAAAACTTTCATCTACGCGTGGCTCTTGGGAGCGGGCACGGGCAAGGTTGCAGAAATTCTGGAATGCGATTTCGGCGAAGCCAAACGGGCAAGTACAGATTTTATCGAGTATTACCCCGGACTTGCTGTCGTTAAACGTGATATTATCCCACGAGACGCTAGACGAGGCTACTTTGAAGGGTTTGATGGACGCTATGTACGCATCTTTGGAGACGATCAAGGGAGCCGGGAACACTTCGCCTTGGCGGGTTACCTTCAAAATGGCGAGACAATCGTCATGCGATGGGCCATGCGAATATGGCAGTTGCAGCTGCGTCGATTAGGTATCCCGTTCAAGCTAGTTAACTTCGTCCATGACGAATGGCAGACTGAGGTAGCTGCCGATTACGACACTGCCTTGCAAGTTGCTCATATCCAAGCGGATAGTATCCGTCAAGCAGGAGAAGAGCTTTCACTTCGATGCCCGATGGCCGGGAGTATCAAGAACAATCATAAGAAAATAGCTATCGGAGAAAACTGGAGTTTGACCCATTGACGGAAACCACTGTTCATTATTACAGAATTGATATGGAGTACATCGCAGAGACATCTGTTGTCGTCGCTGCTGCGTCGGTCGAACAAGCCAACGATTTGATGGCTACGACAGTCAACCCGAATGTCAAGTATACTATCGTGCGTACTGTCGAATTGTCTGAGAAGGAGAAGAACGAACTTCTTGCACAGCAAAGCTGGACTGATCATTCAGAAGAGAGGACATTAAATTAATGGCTACACAATATATTTCTTTTCGTGGTAAGGCGTACTATTGCAAGCCGTACGAGGGTCAGATCGACCGTGGGTTTGAGGATAAGGAAGAGGGCCGGTTTGCTAACTGGAACACCGGACTGATCCTCGACGATCAATCCATGAAGGCGTACAACGCCTTGAACCTTTCGCAGGTGAAGGTCAAGGACGGCAACCGGGTGACTTTCAAGCGTGCCGAGTTCAAGAAGAACAAGGACGGAGAACTTGAACCGCTTGGTCCGCCCCGTGTCACATTGCCTGCTGGCACACCCGAAGGCTCGGCGATTGGTAATGATAGTGATGTCTCAATCTCAGTGGAAGTTTTCGACTATACGTACAAGAACCGTCCCGGTCGTGCTGCCCGTTGGAATGCGGTCACCGTCCATGAGCTGGTCGAGTATGTGAAGCCGGAGGTCTCAGCGACAGCCGTTGAGGGTGCCGCCCCGGCATTCGGTCCCAATGTCCCTGTCGCCTAACTCCATTATCCTCAGGAATGTGTGTGATCGTGAAACGTATTTGAAATTGAGAGATCAGTCTTTAAGCGGACTTGTTTATGTCCAAGTAGAATTTAATACTGATAGTCAAAAGTACGATATGTATTTGCGTTCTGCAACCATTGACGACATCTAATGGACATCGCTGAACGGCTTCAAAGTAATCGTCGATGGTTAATTGAGCGGGGGTTTACACCCTGTGAGAACTGTCTGTCGATGTTTAGTTGTGCCGCTGAAATTAACCCTAGGTGTGGCGCAGCCCGGTCAGCGCGCTCGGTCTGGACCCGAGAGGCCGTAGGTTCAAATCCTACCACCTAGACCATTTGGAGTGAGGCGGAGCCTGTACGGAGGCATTGGCGATCCGCTGAAAGTGCAAGCAAAGCTAGACGATATGGCCGTACCCCTGCTGGTAAGGATCGGAGGACTAGCGTATTGGGTTCGTATCCCAACCACTCCAAACCATTTGCCCGGCTAGTATAACGGTATTATAGCTCTTTTGTAAGGTGAAGATCGGGGTTCAATTCCTCGGCTGGGCTCCATAGGAAAAGCACATGGATGAAATTTTCGTTATCTTTTTCTTTGTTTTCCTGCCAATATTAATTTTAGTTATAGGATTATCATAATGAAGCCTTTTGAAGTTCCACATAACGGTCAAGTGTACGGCTACGTAGTCGGCAAGAATGGCGTGTCTGATATTTCCAAAAAGGGGAATAAGGTCATCGTCACTGCTGAAACGGAAGATCACGGTGCGTATCAGACGACGTTCGATCTGACTAAGTTCCCGATGTACACCATTGGCTAAATCAACGTCCGGTGAAATTTCCTTCACTATACCGAGTGAAAATAATTATACCCTTGTACGTTTTCCACTTGAGAACGACCAGCAAAAAGAAAAGCTCATTGAAGGATCAGTCTGGAAAGTTCGTCTAAGTGAATACCTCTATGATGAGCAGTGTAACTATGTGATCCTTCAACGTATTGACGGACGTTGATGTGGCTAAATCAATTGAAACGTTGGTTCCGGATATATACGCTCTATTTGAGCAGGATAATCCACTTGATAAAAAGGACATTATCGAGTTCGGGTACGCGCTCGGGAACAAGATCGTCAATCGTATGTCCGAGTTGCGAGGGAAACCGACCCTTAGACTTAGTAACATTGGCACTCCTTGCGACCGTAAGCTTTGGTATTCTATCAACGCTCCGCAGCTTGCCGAGCCTTTGTCAGGTCCAACCCGGATCAAGTTCCTCTTTGGAGACATCCTTGAAGAACTCGTCCTTTTCCTCGCCAGAGCTGCCGGGCATTCCGTAACTGACGAACAGAAAGAAGTATCGGTAAACGGCATTGTCGGACATATTGATGCCTTGGTTGACGGCGAGTTGGTGGATGTTAAGTCTGCTAGCCCATATTCCTTTGATAAATTTGCGTCGGGCCTCAAGCCGGAAGATGACAGTTTTGGATATCTTACTCAGTTGGGTATGTACAACCATGCTGTTGGCGGTAAACGGGCTCACTTTCTGGCCGTTAATAAAGTTCTTGGTAGTCTTTGTCTAGACCCACATGAGCAAGTCGATGTCAATTACGTTCAACGAACCGAAGATGCTCAACAGATGTTGGCGATGGCAAGTCCCCCAGAGAGGGGGTTCGGAGATATTCCGGATGGCAAATCTGGAAATAGAAAGCTTGGCGTTGTCTGTTCGTACTGCGGCTATAAAAAGACTTGCTGGCCCGGTTTACGACAGTACAACTATGCGAGAGGTCCAGTGTTTCTTACGCGCGTGGTCCGTGAACCTAAGGTCGAAGAAGCGTGAGAATTTGTCCACGATGCAAAACCAACAAAGCGAATTCAAATTTTCATAAGAACCGGGCTAAGGCCAACGGTTTACATTCGTGGTGTAAAGATTGTAACCGCGAACGACAGCTAGTTTGGAAACGTAAAAATAAACAAAAGGCCGGTGACAATCAGCGTCGCTACGCCTTGAAGAAAATGTTTGGTATTACACCGGAGCAGTATGATGAACTTCTTCAACAACAAAATGAATGTTGTGCCATTTGCCAACGACATTATACTACATTTACTAAAAGGTTAGCAGTAGATCATTGTCATCAAACAGGCGTTATACGCGGGCTATTATGTATCTATTGTAATAGAGGTCTTGCAGCTTATCACGACAAGTCTGATTATTTCCGCCGAGCGGCGGATTATTTAGAACAGAATACGGGTTTATATGTTCCTGAGGATCGCCCAAAAAGAAGGCGAAGAAGGAAAAAGAAATAATGGCGAATATAATTATTCCTAAGGAATATAAAACACACTTTATTGTGCCTGATAGTCATGCTCATCCAGACCACCATAATACCCGCGCTGACTGGTTAGGTGGGATCATTGCGGATGTTAAGCCCGATGTTCTTATTCATATCGGCGATAGTGCTGATATGCCAAGCCTATCGTCGTACGACAAAGGTAAGCGGTCCTTTCAAGGGCGAAACTATAAAGCTGATATTGCCGCTCATTGTGAGTTTCAAGATAGGCTTTTTGCCCCCATCAAGAAATTGAAGAAAAGGTTGCCTTATTCTGTATTTTTTGTCGGAAACCATGAGCATCGCATCAGTCGTGCTATTGATCTTTCCCCTGAACTAGACGGGGCGATTAGTCTTAAAGACCTACAACTGAAAGATTATTACGATGACGTAGTTGATTATTCAGGAGGAACCCCCGGTGTCAAGCTTATTGACGGCATTACATATGCTCACTATTTTGTTGGGGGGATTGCTGGTCGTCCTCTTGGGGGTATACATGCGGGGTACGCAATCGCTACGAAGAAATTTTCTTCCGCTACTTGTGGGCATAGCCATCTGGTTGACTGGTCTCGTCATGTTAATCTTCGCGGCGACCAAGTAAATGGGTTGGTGGTTGGATGTGCGCAAGACTATGACAACGATTGGGCCGGTGAAGTTGCTCAGTTGTGGTGGCGTGGAGTTGTAATTAAAAGGAATGTCGATGGGAGTGGCGGATACGATCCAACGTTCATCAGTTTAGATGCACTTAAGAGAGAGTACGGTGGCGTATAAACTCTATGAAGATCAGCTACGTGCTGGACGGGAGAAGTACCGCCGAAACTTAAGGGAGCGACCATTTTGGCAGCGGTGTTATTCACTAAAAGCAAGCTGTAAACGAAATAATTTACCGTTTGATTTAACGCCAGAATTTCTTGAGAGTATTTGGACCGGAGTGTGTGGTTATTCTGGTATGAAAATTAACCTTCAATCACCAACTAAGAAAAGCGATAATCACGCAGAATTAGATAGAATTATTCCTTCGTTAGGATACGTTCAATCCAATGTTATCTGGGTCAGTCGCCGATTTAACAGGATCAAATCAGATGGAACAGCAGACGAACATCGTCTTATCGCTGAACGTATTGATGCATTACGGAGGGAATATGAGGGAAAAACTTAAGCTACTCCTAGATGAATACACGATTGAAGAAATCCTAGAGCTGTCTGATGTCGAACCATTGGATGCCCTAGAGTATATGGTAACGTATAGTATCATTGATTTGGAATGGAGTGATGGTAAGACCGAGGAACAGGGGTGAAAGACTACGGCGTAATGCACTTGATAAGGACCGCCGTATTCTTCCCAGCACTAATAGACTACCTCCGCAACCCTACAAACGAGAAAGAAGGAAGTGGGATGACTGGCAAGAGAGCGACGGCCTTCCGTACGATTTCGAAGAACCACGTAAACGAAGCCTTGACTACCTACCTCCGTATGATGTCACTGATTAACGACGACGAAGAAGTCACAAATTTCAACAAGGCTCCAGATGCACTGGATGTCAAAGTGGAGAAAATCGCCCATGAATAAATTGATTACCGCTATCGCACTTGTTGCTGTATTGGCTCTGCCTGTCGCTGCCAACGCTGATGAATGTAAGAACTTCTCCTTCGCAGATCAAGAAAAGGTACTCAAGGAGATTAATGCCGCTACAGGCAAGCTCTCCGGTGAGCAGGTGAAAGTTTTGATTGAGAAGCTTGGCAATCCTCCGGGGGTTGAAGAAGGGCCGTTCGACATCTACCGTGCGGATGTAGGCGAAGCCAGTGCGCTGTTTGTCGTTCAAAAGGGCTGTGTGGTCACTGCCGTAGGGCCGACCAATCGAGAACGCATTGATGCAATGTTGGGTGTCACACGCGCTGGTGAACGGGTCGACTAATGCCACATCCTAATCCAGAGAAAGAAGCCAAGTGGGAGGCGCAGCCTAAGCAGAAGAAAGCGCGGGCTGCCCGTAATCGTGCTCGTGAGTACATGAAAAAGAAAGGCAAGGTACATAAAGGAGACGGCAAGGAAGTTGACCACAAGAAGTTCCTTGGGGGGAAGAGTGGTAAGGTTAACAGCCAAACCACTGCCCCCAGTAATCTCCGTGTGATCTCTAGGGCTGCTAATCGGGCCAAGCAGCCTAAGAGGAAGTAATGGCGGGTAAGACGTCTCCGATTATCGCGGCTCTTCCAGAAACCATTAAAATAGGAGCGTACACTGTCCGAATTGTCAAAGCCCAAGATCATCTTGTTGCCAGTGAAGCATGGGCCACTTGGGAGAACCAAGAGTTTGTCATCTATGTCCGGCATATCTATCCGAACAACGAACTCGCGGTTGCGTCCTTACTCCACGAGATTACCCACGCCTGCTTCACGGTGTACGGGATGGCTCGTGAGGGGATCAACGAAGAACAAGTCTGTATCCTCAACGACATGATTTGGGTTGCTGTGTTCAAGGATAATCCTTGGCTTCTCGACTGGATCAAGAAGGGATTGAAGTAGTGCCATATATTAAACAAAACACCCGCGAAACACTGAACTCAGACACTGTAGTTCCAGCAAATGCTGGGGAGCTAAACTATAAGATTACGACGAAAATCTTTCAATATTTTGAAGCAAATGGTGGCACTTATCAGCAAGTCAACGACATTCTTGGGGCTCTTGAAGGAGCCAAGCTGGAGTTCTATCGACGTGTCGTTGCGCCATATGAAGATTTCAAAATGAAAGAAAATGGAGACGTGTACTAATGCACCCTTTAATGGTGTTGTACATTCTGTTTTTAGTTTTGGTTATAACAGGAGTTATTTGATGAAGTCAGTTTATATCGCTGGTCCTATGTCGGGCTACCCGGAGTTCAACTTCCCGGCGTTCTTCGCCGCGCAGGAGAAGCTCGAAGCCGAAGGCTGGAAGGTATTCAATCCGGCGGCGAAAGACATTGAGACTGAAGTTCATAAGATGGAAGCATACAGTACAGGTGACGCTGCTCAGTCCATCAAGGAAGGGTTCAACGCCCGTGAAGCCTTCATGTGGGACTGCGACAAGGTGATTAATGGTGACGGGATTTATATGCTCCGTGGTTGGGAGTTCTCTCCCGGCGCTGCCGCTGAGCACGCTGTCGCTAAGTTCATCAAGAAGAACTACCCCGACTTCCAAATTATGTACGAGGGTTGAGTATGGACGTAACACATGTTGTTGATGCGTCTGGTGTAGGTACTGTTGTTTTTAAACCAAAAGAAACCCTCCGAGAGGGGGATGACCTCGCGAAGGGCGGAGTGAAATATGACACGGGAAAAGCAAGATACGATCTTCTTCCACCCGAGGGAGCGGAAGCGGTTGCTGCGATCCTTGAGTTCGGTGCTCGAAAGTACGCTGCCAGGAATTGGGAGCAGGGAATGGCTTGGTCGCGCCCGTTCAGCGCAACTATGCGTCACCTATGGGCATGGTGGAGAGGTCAGTCAGTTGACCCTGACAGTGGGTATTCCCACCTGTGGCACGCAGCGTGTAACATCTTCTTCCTCATCGCCTACGAAGCCCGAGGTAAAGGCACGGACGATAGGCCTCAGTGATTATTGGGATAACGGTATACTATGAAAGGACCACTAGCAGAAGAAATGGATCAGATGATGCGATGGTTCTCGCGCGTCTATCCACAGTGGAATTTATCCATCCATTACAAGTGGCGTGGAGGGAAGGTCAAAGAACATTGGTACTCACTGGTCGTGTCTCACCACGGACGACAGCGTGTGCTCCCGTTTCACGTTCCTGAGGCATGGTTCGAAGACCCAATCATGGAGCAGGACCTTCGTGATACAGTATTAAACCGACTGCAACTAACGACAATACAAGAGGTTGGCTAATGGGTTTCTTTTTTACACTAGTAGCTACACTCGTCGTCGGAGCCTGTATAATAGTTGGTTTTAATTCAGTTGCTTTGATGGTCGGTTGGTCTATGCTACAAGCCAGCACCCAAGAAGGTATCATGGGCTTAGCCACCGTGTGTGGAACCCTGTTGGGATTTTTAGTGCAAGTAACCTGGGATTAAATTTTCGCAAAATGAAAGGCCCCTTGGAGCAATCCTTGGGGCCTTTTTGTTACTCCTTCGGTTGGTCAGGCCCGAGGAACATCTTCTTGATCGTGTTCCCGACGTGCTGTAGTAGCGGATTACCTGGTGTACCTTCACGCTCAGTTTTGATATTCATATCGTTGATCCACTGTCGTGTCGCTTCTACTGGATCAGCGCCCTGGGCTTTGAAGATCGGCGCCAAAATACGAAGTGTCTCATTGACTTCACGGACGTAGGCTTCTCCAATACTAGTGCCGGACCAATAGCCGTAGGGTTTTTCCCGATTTTTTCTAAGCATATTAGGTTTTTGAGACATTTCAATTTGTAAACTATTGGGGTTAAATTCAATATCGAACCGTTCATCACCGACGGCATCACGAGCGGCGGCGATACCACGGCTGGTGACGACGGAGGCAGCGTACTTGCTCCATGCAGCGTACTGGTTCAAGAGACCGGGAGAAGTTTTATCCAGTTCGATAATACGAGCGGTATTAGCTTCCTTTGACATCCACTGGAAGAACCGACGCTGCTGGCTCTCGTCTAGTCCAGCGAAGAACTTCTGATCGTACAGGTTCTTCACGGCAGCAGCAGAGACCTCAGGGCCAAGTTCCTTCATGTGAATAAGAGCCATGTTGCCGTCGGTCAACGCCTTAGTTACAGGACCGTCAATCTTTACCCCGGCGGCTTTCATCTCGTCAATCTGTTTACTGACCGTAGGTGGGTCTTTCCGCTCCTTGCCTGCAAGAGCCGTCTGGAGGATTTTGTCCTCTGCCATAGACTTCTGGAATACAGGCAGCAACTGTGTGCCTTGGAAAGCTTGTCCGATCAGAGCCTGACCACCCGCCTTATCCAGCCCAGCGATGACTTTCACTGCGGGGTTATTGTTGATCTGACGCTGAGCTTCTGCTGTCTTGTCAAGATCAAGGCGATCCGTCATGACCTTAAGCATTGGAATGTTACCAGTCTTAGCCTGCTGGATCATAACGTCAATAGGTGCCAGCGCCGCAGTTTTGGCGGCCAACGACTTCTCATTGCCTCCAATTGCAAGGATTGTTTTGCCCCCTGCACCCTTGGTTACATCGGAGAAGTCCATGTCAATGCCGACGGACAACTGTCGTTTGATATTCTCCAACGTGTTAACGACAGAGGCAATCTGTTCAGGAGTACCACCACCGGCCTTGTGCAGGTCGTTTAGTTTCTGATTAATCGTCTTACCATCTGTTGGATCAATCCAGTTGTCGATCCGGGCTACACCAGCACGGACGACGTTCACTGCACGATCAGTCATAACCTGTCCGGCAGTGCTGCTGTCGTAACCCAACCGAGCGGTATCCGCTGTCACACGAGCACGTTCCGCATCCAGACGATACGCCTGATTGAGGATGGCTGTCTCTTTTCCTACGTACTTGCTACGGTTCTCGAAGAAGTCTGGAACGATCTCAGTAATGCTGGTAGCGTTCTTAGTCAAAGTCTTTTCAGCATCACTCATTCCAGCAGCCCGAGCCGCTGCGTTCGCATTCAGGTCTGACAGGAGTGATTTACGGAGAGCATTGGCGGGTACGATACCTGTAATGTTAGATACCGCGGCATCTACTTCATCCCGATAGCCGGGGAAGCGCGCTTTCAACTCTTTAACTGTCGATACAAGTTGAGCATTGTAATAACTGTCCGACATAGTACCATTTACATACGCCGTATTCATACGGGAGACACGGTTCAGTTCAATCTCCGCCTGTTGTGGTAGAGGACGAGCCGGTGTCTCAGGTAGTACCGCGGCGTTCGCATCCAACGGATTAGAGGCAGCAGCCTCCGGAGAACCGAATAGTCCACCTTGCTGCATGGCGGTAACCCGAGCTCTACCTTTGGCCCCTGTGCCTGCAATCGGCTGGACATCACTTGGCTGAAGGCTGGACCCGTGGCTGTCCTGTATCGGATCAATAGCGGCGTGAGCAGCATCCATGATCTGTCGGCCCATGTACTGGCTGAACGCCGACGACGACAGGTCTACTAGCGTACCGGCACCTTGAAGCAGGGCTCCGAAGCGTGTGTCCGCAATCGTATTAGCTGGGACAGATACCTGCTCAAGCGGCTTGATCCGATCAGGCTCCTTCGACTGACGAAGGTAGTTCGGGTCATTTGTAGGATTGAGTTCTTGACGGAAGTCTGCCATTACTTAGGAGCCTTTTGGTTAGTGAAGAACGAATTAAATCGAGCAGAATACTGACTGTCCGGAGAGTTCTTAACCGCATCCCAACGGATACGATCCTCGGAGTTCGGTTGGTATTTCATCGCACGCGAGTACAAATCTTGCTTCTGTTGTTCATTGAAGTCACCAAGGTTTACGTACACAGACACACGTCGCATGTAATCATTGAACCCGTCAGGGTTGCCATCCACACTGGCCTGAATGGCTTTAGCATAATTCTGGAGGACAAGTGTCTCATAAGGTTTCTGCCAGTTCTTATCCGCTTTCTCTAATCGAGAAAGAAGCTGGGCGTCGGCTATGTGAGTTGGAGTTAGCCCTGCTACAGCAAAGGCTGCGTCAATACTGTCCATGTCACCCACAACCAGACCATTCTTGGAAATGTACTTGCCATAAGCTAGTGCGCCTCCGACCCGAGCAAGCAGACCCGCTGTCGAGATATTTTGTAGACCTGATAATAAGTCGTTCGCTTTAATCGGGAAGTGCTCAGAGTTACCCGTGAATACACCTGCAATGGCACGTCGAACTGGATCGGTACTCGACCAGATGTCGCCAATGATGGACAACGCAGGGCCACCAGCAATCTGGAGGACACTCTTCTCGCCAGTAACAGCCTCCTTAAACAGGTTGCTGCCGTTCGGACCTAACCGTTGAGCAATGTTATATTCATGACCAGTGATAGCGGAGAGCATCAGATGAGGAATACCGTCAGTCAAAGCCTGCATGTATGCCGGGGAAAAATCAACACCACGCGCGAGCCCGGCTTCTTTGATGTCATCGTAGAAGGGCCAAACTCCGACGGCTGCCGCAGCGGCTGTGGGTACACCGTAAAGTGCACTGTATGTTCCGAACGCGCGAGCCTTTTCTGCAACAGTCAGTCGACCGCCGAGGAACTGTTCCGCAAGGCGTGCGTTGAAAGCAAGGAATTGCGTAGGAATGGAGATTACTCCGGACTGCCACGCTGCGGCACTTGCCCTAGTCATGTTGACGGAGAGTAGATTACTCCGGTTCATGATCTTGCCCATCTCACGGTTCGTCAGTTCAAGCAGAGGATTGGCTACCTTCCATTCACGATAGGCCGTGCTGAACGCAGCAAGACGCACAGCCCGTTCACCTTCAGCGAAGAAGAACGTTCCTTTGTCGAGCCACCTGCCGATAGTCGAATTATATAGCTTCGGGTCCATCACGTCGTCACGCATGGCAGTTTCTCCGGCCACCTCAGGGATGCCAGAGTTCTTCAGTGCAGTGACCATCTGTTTGAAATCGTCTTTCTTCCACCCCAAGCCGGACGCGATGTCCGCAAACTTATCTAGGATAGCAGGATCATGATTATGAATGAGACGACGAGCGAGAGCAGCACCAGCGAAGCCCGGCACAGCGTGCTGAGGACCCGCTACCGCGAGCACATGCGCGAGGCTCTGCGACTGTACGAAGAGTTGTACTGGATTGAAAAACCCAAGCTTCGCGTGGAACGCTACCGCGCGAAGATACGTCGCTGGGTCCTTGATGAAGGGGAGAGCGTGATCAGCCACCATCTCAGCCGCATTTTGACCGAACTTAGTATATATGCTACTGATGAGAGAGTTTTGTAGATGAGTGATCCGTGTAGCGATTTCACTCTGTGCTCCAACGAAATTGATAATCGCGAGGCGGCTGGCTTTAGCGGCAGCGAGTGTGGCCTTATCAGCCTTTTCGTTCCATTGAGGATGGTACAGGAAGTAAAGCGGGGAGTTGCTGACTGTCTTGAACTTTGGGTCCATTACAGTACCGAACTCTTCAATCCAATGCTGTACGGCCCCAATCTTGTAGTCGGCCATCCAGAGGTTACGGACTGCTTGCCCGAGACCTCTATTAAGTGCGGTGTATGGGTCGAGCTGACTTGCGGGGGCGATCTGGAAAATACCTGGTCCTTCCTTGACCGTATTGAGGACCGCATCGCGGTCTGCTTGAAACGACTTGTCGATAACCGCGGAGAGGTTATATTCGGACTTGGTGGCGTCGACGTAAGTAGGATACGCACGCTTGATGTGTTCAAGATCGAAGGAAGTAGTGCCGGACTTCAACGCGACGATCGGATGATCTAGATTTAAATGACCCTTGAAAAACATCTTCTCGAAGTCAGCGCGGCTGTACGGGATGTTCGCAGCGAGATAGGCGTCTAACCGCGGGTCGTTGTCTCGCAGCATGATGCGGGCAATGTCCATACGTTCGGCGTACTTCTCTGCCTGTGCCTTGCTGGCGAAGTTCATGATCGCGTTGTCACCGTAATAGTTGTCACGGCCACCGACACCTTTGAACAGCTGAGGCTGTTTCACGTACCAGTCGTACTTATAGATACTATGACCACCGGGCCGGTAAGCCAGTTGATCCCAACCGAGAGTTTTCTGCTCTAACGCATTTGTAATAACGAAATGAATTTGTTCTTTAACCGGAGTACCATCAGCATGATAAAGGACTTTCTCCAGCGGACGTCCCGGCGCATCAAATACCTGGAATACGCGGTATCCCTTCTCTTTGTAGAGTTTCTCGATATCTTTCTTCGTAAGGCCGCCCGTAGTGTTAACAAGGTCGTGCTTATACAACATCCGACCGAGGCCGCCTGTTTCCTGCATCCAGATAGCGGCGTCCTGACCACCCCAAGGGATTTCATCAAGAGCCTTCCCTTCGATCCACGGGGTAGAGCGAATGGAACCTACCTTCTCATCGAGAAATTTCCACGAGAACTGCTCGATCCCAAGGCGACCTTTGTCCCGATAGCTGGCAATATTCCTGATTACCCAGTCGAAGTCACTGACCCGTACATAGTTGAAGTAATGGGCAGTCTGTTCTTGCGAGGGCATATGCCCGATCTGGCGGAGGAATGCGTCCTCGAAGTCAGCAGCGCTGGTATGGAAGAGGCCACGCTGGTTGGTCGCGAGGTTTGTGTCGTCTCGGTTCGCTTCTAGAACCCGGAGGACTTCCTTTCGCTGTTTGCTAGTCAACGCATTCCGTGTGCTTTCAAGTTGCTCTTTCAGAGCCTTGTGGAGTACCTGCGGTGCGTGTGTAGCGATGTTACGATTGTCTCTCTGGATAGCCGACAGCAAGTCCTCGGATGACCGAAGATGGTTCAACATCATGTTCGTCAGACTGATCGGAGTAGTGTTCTCTTTAGTTCGTAACGCTTCGACGTATCCCGGTGTAGTCTCGTCAATATGCTTCTCTACGTTGATGTAAAAGGAGTTACCCTGTTGCTTGATGTCCTTAGAAACGTAGCCTGCACCCTTCGAAATGTCTCCTTCAAGTTCGTAAAGATCATGAAGATAGTGATTAGCTTCCGCTCGACTATCGAATGGAAGACCGTTTGGTTTACCAACTCGCATAACGAGTGTGTCAAGGTTTGCCGCATTTGGATTAAGTTCTGGCGGCACATGTACGAAATCCAATATAGCGTCATTCAGCCGCCCCCCGTATTGGGAACGAAATTTGGCCTCAGTTTCGCGTACGCCTTGCTGGACCGCGAGGTCAGTGCCCCGAGGAACGTGGAGCTTGCCGAGGATATTGACAAGGAAGTCAGTCTTGGTCGTCATGTCTCGGACGATACGGTCGGAGAACTCCCGAGAGAGTGCCTTCCCGCCACCGAAGAAGTTCGTCGGGTTGAATGACGACTGCACCGTATCAAGGATGTCTTTTAATCCTTGTGGTGCTTTATTCACCATAGCGGACACGCGGGTA
>Ga0247663_1000164_pt1 | contig 15133 bp, 29 predicted proteins | sample CNK04_metaG_FD_190128 | JGI IMG/M metagenome (GOLD analysis project Ga0247663, IMG submission 190128) | Soil microbial communities from Purdue University Martell Research Forest, Indiana, United States - CNK04 | ecosystem: Environmental > Terrestrial > Soil > Temperate forest > Bulk soil... | reverse complement strand
GCGAATCGGTTTATGAAACTGACGCTCGACGACGGCGCGACTGCGTTTTTCCATCTGGATCCCCTCGTCGCCATCACGGCGAATCAAGTTGTCCCGCATCAATTCGCCGCCGGCCACACGCCGTATACGTCGACGTTGACCGGCGAGATCATGAACCCGCTCCCGCTCGGCCTCTTTCTCGGGAGTGGCTACCGCATCCGGACGTCAACGACGTCTATCCAGGGCGCCGATCAGTTTTCCGCGGTGCAATACCTTGTGCGCGAATGGCTCGAGGGGGCGTAATGCTCAAGTGTCTAAGTTGCGGCGGCCAGTACGAACCCGTGCAGCCGGACGGAACCGAGTACTTCCACCGCTGCCCGCCGCTCTCGGCGGTGGAGCTCGAGGCGGCGGTGAAGGATGGCCGCGTCCAGCTCCCCGAGGGCGAATCCGTCGAGGACGCTGTGCAACGGCGCAGCTACGAACGCGCGAACCTGCGCGACGAGAACCGCGCGTCGACGAAAGAAGCCCACGCGGACGCGCCGCGCCTCGAGGGTGAGGGCGCCGTCGAGATCGTCAGCACGACGCCACCGGGACCAGTGGTCGTGCCGAAGAAGTAGGCGCCATGCTCCACACTCTCCTGCTGGTCTTCGCGTTCGTGTGCTTTCTGCTCGCGACGTTTCCCGTGCCGTCGAAGGTGAACCTCGTCGCGCTCGGCCTGGCCGCCGGCGTGCTGACGCTTCTCATCTGAGCATGAACGAGCCGGGACCGAGCCAACCGTCCGCGATGCCGCTGCCGCCGCGGGTCGTGCAGCCCGACACGTTTCAATCGCTCGGCGTCGAGCTCGTCGCGGCGCACCGCGCGTTCGATGTCCTCGTCGGCGAGCGGAGTCGCGCACTGAGCGGCGCGGCGCCGGCCGATCTCGACGGCGAATTCAACGACGCCGTCGTGCCGGCGATCGAGGCGCTCGGCGCGATCGACATGGTCGGGTCGATCGACGATGTCGTGAACGTGCTCGATCTGACGCTGGCCGACGTCGCCGAGCAGGCCGCAGACCTGCCGGACCCGTTCGAGGAGGACCCGTTCGCGCCGCCGCCGCCGCCGGACATTCCGCAACCGCCGCCGACCAAGGATGCCGGGCCAGGCGGCCCGGTGCCCGCGCCGGAACCGACGCCGACGCCGAGCCCGTCGCCGGAACCGACACCGCCGCCGGGGCCGTCGCCGACGCCGCCGCCCGCGCCGACACCACCGCCGCCGCCGACGCCGCCGCCGGAACCCGAGCCGGGACCGTTTCAGCCGGAGGTGCCGCAGGCGCCGTTTCAGCCGGAGCCGCAGCCCGCGCCCGAGCCGGCGCCGCCGCCTGAGCCTGAGCCGGCGCCGCCACCCGAACCGACGCCACCGCCGCCGCCTGAAGAACCGCTGCCCGGCGGCGGCGGGTTTGACTTCCAGCCGGGGCCGTTCGAGATCTAAACCCGGCGAGGACCGCGCAGGACGCGACTTTGCCTCAGGGGGCGCTGGTAAGGTATGGCCGGCGCGCCGATCGCCGCGGGCGCACGCACCGAAGGAGCCGGACGGCTATGTCTGACTACACCGTGAAGATCGTGAACGCCGTGGACGAGCACACCTTCGACGAGAACGGCAAAACGCTCGAGAAGGTGCGCGTGACCTTCCGCGTCGGCGCGGACGGCCCGTTCGTGCGCCGGTTCACCAAAGACGAATTCAGCGGCTACCAGGCAAAGGCTGCGCTCGAGGCGTTCGCGACCGAGCTGCGCACGCTGCGTGGCGAGTAGGCCGATGAGTGAGTTCGGCGGCGGCGGCATCCTGGGCGGGCTCGGCGGCATCGTCGCCGGCATCGCCAACGCGATCGGGAGCTTCTTCGGCATCACGGCGAAGGACCTGCTGAAGTTCCTCAATTGGGTCAAAGAGCACGTCATTGACCTGGCGACCAAAACCTTTCAGGGCCTGTGGAAGCTGGCGCGCGGTGTCGGGCGCCTGGTGCGCACGCTCGCGACGCTGGTGCGAGACGGTGTCCGAGCCTTCGTCACGCGGGTCTGGACGCAGCTGCAGCGGCTGCAACAGTTCCTAAAAGACAAGTTCGGGCCGGTCCTGCAGTTTATCCGCCGGATTAAGGACGAAATCAACGCGTTCTATAACAAGTACATCCGGCCCATAATCGACACCATCGAATTCATCCGCCGCCTGAATTCCCTGCTGCAGGTGTTTCACATCGACCTGTTGAAGAAGCTTGACTCGGTTCTGCAGAAGGTCGAACAGCGCATCGAAGAGCCGTTCCTGTGGGTACAGCAGAAGATTTCGTGGTTGGAGAACTGGATCGACCGGATCGTCACGGTCGACGGCCTGTTCAAGAAAGCCGCGCTGCTGTCGTCGATGGTGAAGTACTCGCCATCGTGGGTCAGTGGGTTCTGGAACTCGCAAATCAACAGCGCGGACGTGGCGAGGCGAACGGGCTCGATTCCGACGTCGATTATTGCAGACCCGCCGGAAGCGCCAGGCGAGGAGCTCGGGAAGCTCTATCGCGGCGAACCGAGTCGAATGGACGACGACATCGACGAGCTCGTGCAGCTGTGGCGTGATGCGTCCGGTCTCACCGGATAAGGTTGCGCGCGATGAGGAGCGTCGGTATCCGCCACAGGACGAGCGCCCACGCGATGAGCGAGCAGAAATAGACAAGGCCGGCGCCGATCGTGAACGCAACGCCGGCCTTAAACCAGTACCAGAACGTCGGCGTTTCGACCTCGAATCCGTTCGGCATTTGCTGCACTGAAAGCGTCGGCATTTTAGGGCCCCCAGCGTAATGGTAAACCGACTCAGCAATATGGTCAATGGCTGACGACTCAGATTTCCAAGTTGAAGCGACGCCGTCGCTCCAGCAACTAATCGAGTATTTCGTCCAGCTGCTGACGAGTCCTGGCGCGCTCGGTCGGCTCGAAACGGCGCTGCAGAATGCCGCGCAAAAAGCCGCCACCACAGCGAAGGGCGCCGAGCACCAGGCGGCGACGTTCACTGCCGACCTGCTCGGACGGTTCCTAGCCGGCGTCGAGGAGCAGATCGAACCGGCTGTCGGGCCGTTCCTTGCCAAGCTTGCCGGCCACCTAGTTGGTGTCGATGTATCGCTTGCGGACCTGCGCCGATCGGCTGCCCATGGTGGCGAGACGCCGATCGGCAACGCAACGGCCGATATCGCGTTCAAGCTGTTCGCCCCGCCGGAGGGCGAAATCGAACCGGGCGACGACGGCGCCAAGCGAATGCTGGCGACGCTCGCGCAGCTCGTGTTCAACGGATGGTTTGAAGCGACCGCTATGGAGATGCTCGTCACGCTGTTCCCGGACATGGACAGTTTCGAGTCGATCGCCGAGCTGCCGCACGAGCTCATAAACGCGCTCGGCCTGAGCCGTCTGGCGCGGACCGGACTACGGCCGCTCGCGCGAATCGCCATCGCGACGCCGATGGAATGGAAGCTCAATAAGTCGCACCGGCCGAACCTTCTCAGCGAAGGCGAAATCGTCAAGGCGTTCAACCGCGGCGACTACAGCGGCGCCGAAGCTGCTGAGGAGCTCGCGCGGCTCGGGTACAGCGATCGGCGGCAGGAGAACCTAATTAAGTCGAACACCCGGCGGTTATCGCTGGATGACGTGCTCGTGCTCCGCCGCGCCGGCGCGCTCGACCGCGACTATGCGCTGCAGAACCTGCGCGACGAGGGGTACGACGCCACCACCGCCGAGTTCGCCGTGAGCGCCGCGGAAAGTCGCCGCCTTGAATCCATTCTCGACGACTCACTGACGACCATCACCACGGCCTACGCGAACCGGGAAATCACCGAGAGTGAACTGCGGACCCTGATGCAGGGCGTCATCGTCGACGACGACGAGATCGAGCACCACATCAACACCGCGAATCGACGGCGCGATTTCAACGTCCGGCACATGTCGGAAAGTCAGGTCATTCAGTGCGTCGAAGCCGGCATCCTGTCGGTCATTGACTATCGGGCCTGGCTGGTCCGCGAGGGGTACCCAGAGTTCGATCGTGACGCGCTGGAGCTGCTGCTGCGCGCGAGGATGAAGAAGATCGCGGATGTCGAGGACGAGCGCCGCCAGCTCGCCGAAGAAAAGGCGGCGGAAAAGGCGGCCCGCGACAAAGCGAAACAGGAACGCGTCGCGCAACTCGAGGCCGAACGCGCGCTGCACGCCCGCGGCTCGATCGCCGACCTGCGCCGCGCCGTCGCCCGCGGCCTGATTCCGGTCGCGCGACTGGAAGAAGTGCTCCAGGCGGAGTACGACCCGGACACAGTCACCATCCTCGTCGACCTGGCGACGCAGGACCGCGCCGACTTCGTCGCGCAGCAGCAGCGCGCGGAAGAAGCGCGGCAGCGCGCCCTACGCCGCAACATCGACCTCGGGTCGCTCGAGCAGGCCGTGCTGAATCACATCATCACGGTGGACGCCTACCGCCAGGCGATTGCCGACCGTGGGTTCGATGCCGGCGACGTCAGCATCCTCACGGCGACGCTGCAGGCGCGACTGCAGGATCTCGACGCGGCAAAGGCCAAGCGCGCGAAGGCCGAACAGGACGCGGCTGTGAAACACATCGATCTCGGGCGCCTCGAGCGGCTCGTGCGCCGCGGCGTGCACACCGTCGACGAGTACGACGGTTACCTGCAGCAACTCGGCTACGACGAGGCGTCGCGGGCCGCGATGGACGACCTGCTGCGGCTCGAGATCGCCGACGATGCCGAAGCGCGCCGGCTCCGCGATGAGGCACAGAAGCAGAAGGAAACGAAGGACCTCAACCTCGAGCAGATGCGCCGCGCCGTGCTTATCGGCGTGAAGACGGACACGGATTTCCAGAAGTACCTCGTTGCACAGAAATACACGTCCGACGCGCAGGCGGTCCTCGTCGCCGAGCTGCGCCGCGACGTGACCGACGCCGACGCCGCGCGGCGCAAACGGGAGGCCGCAGAGGCAGCGAAGGCAGATGTGGACCTGCCCTTGTCTCGGGTCACCGCCGCCGCGCGGCTCGGTCTCATCACGCCCGACGCCTACCGTGCGCGGCTCGTCGAGATCGGCTACGACGACGACGACATTGCCATCGAAATGGAGCTGCTGGTACAGGAGATCGCCGACACGCAGGCAACCCGCGCGAGGCAGCAGGACGCGGAGGCGCGGGCGCACGACCGCGGCCTGTCGCTCGCCGACGTCGCGGCGGCCGTCAAGAGCGGCTCGGCGACGATCGCTGACTACCAGGCGCGGGCGATCGAGCTGGGCTACTCGGTCGAGGATGCCGGCGTCCTGGCATCGACGGTGAGCGCCGAGCTCGACACGCTGACCGCGGCGCGGGCCCGGCGGGTGACGATCGACGGCGAGCTGACCGCCCGCACGCTCTCGCTCGGCGAGCTCGAGGCGGCGGTGAAGGCTGGGGAGCTCACGGTCGACGACTACCGGGCGCAGCTCGAGGCGTGGGGCTATGGCGCGGTCGACGCGCAGCTGCTGGCGGCCGTGCTCACGGACACCCTCGCGAAGAAGACGGCTGGATAACCCTATGCAGTTGGCGATCGTCGTCAGCGTCGCCGGCCTAGCGATTACCGTGCTATTCGCGTCGTTGCAGCTGTCGAATCGGCTCGGGCGCCTCGAGGAGCGCATCGAAACCATGTGGCAATGGTGGCTAACGCGCAACGCGGACGTCCGCGTCGGCGGGCGCCGTCGCACCGACATCGCAGCCGACAAGAAATAGCCGTCGATGTCGCTCCGTTTCAGCCCGGACGTGCGCGTCGCCATCTGGACCGAGCAACTCGGCTACGTGGTACTGGTCGCCTCGGTCTGGTCGCTCCGGACGCGCGTCGACGTGGAAGTCATTTCGATCGACGACTCGGCCGCCGGTGGGTCGCCAACGTCGATGCACGGCTACTCACTCGCCGTCGACGTCAGCACGGCGAGCGACAAGCCGCACGAAACGGAGCTCCTGGCCGAGTACCTGCGCCGCACGCTAGAGCCGCAGTACACGGTGGCGTGGGAAGGGACCCATCTACACGTGGAATGGAACGCACACCGCGGGCAGCTGTTCCGGATGCCTAACTAGACAGGTAGGGCTCACGCCGCCGGAGCCGGCCGATTTCCGCGCGGGCCGCCTCGAGGAGTCGATTCCCGGTCACGCATGCCGTCCGGGCGCTCTCCAGTTCGCGCCGGAGCTCCGCGACAACCATCAGCAGCACGACCACCAGGGCGATAAGCACGATATCGCTCACCACCAGCAGCCCGGTCAGCATCACTCGACGTCGCGCCGCGGCCGGCGCCGTGCCCGCTGTTCCCGCTGTAGTCGCGTCTTCCGGGCTCGCGCGCAGGCGTCCGAGCACGTCTTCGCGTTCGAGGCTTTCACCGGCTGATGGCACACGACGCACGCCCGCGCTATCAGCAGGCCGAACGCGTCGCGGATAATCGGCTGCCCATCTGAGGCAAAGTCAACGTGACCGACAAGGTCATCAGTCAGCACGACCTCGCTAGAACGGTCTAGGACGAGACTTTGCCTCACGGGGGGCTACTCCGGGGCGTCCGACGTGGCGAACGCTAGGCCACCGCCCGGCACGGCCGCAGAACGCACCATGTAGGAGCGGACGCCGTGCACGTCGAGCACGCCGCCGGCGGCCCGGATGGCTGCCTCGAGGCGGGCGACCGCCTCCGTTTGAGCTAACGGCGCGTTGGTTGCCACGCCTGTGATGAGCAGGTCGGCCAACACGCGTACACGCCGGAACACGTGCTCGACGGGCACGAGCTGGTCGCCGTCGAGCCGATGCGCGTCGCAGAAGTAGGACACCGCGAACCAGTCGCGGCCTGGTCGGAGCCAGCGTGCGAGCTCGCCGCAAATTCCGCCTGCCGGAGATTCCAGGCGGTGATAGCAGCGCGGCGGCGGCGCGATCGCGACGGCCGGCACGTGCGAAATGTCAGTGACCGCTGTTTGCACAGATTTTTTTTCGTCCATGAGGCGTAAAAAGTCCGTAACAAGTGCGGCGGAAACCCTCCGGATTTCCGGCGCTCACTGCCCGATACACAACCGCGTTCGATCGTAAAAAACCGGAAGTCATCCCCGTTTCACTTCCCCGGCGACGGTTCCTCTTCCCCCTCGAGGGCCATCGCGTCGATCGCCCCGTCCGTCAGGATGTTCACGAATTCCCTGCCCACAGCCACCATGTCTGACAGCGGCTCAATGCTCGAGAGGCCGACGTTGTGACCCACGATCGCGCTGGTAATCGTGATGGCAGCGACGAGCACGACGACCTCGTTTTCGTCGGCCGTCGCATCGTCGATAACGCCACGCACGCGGCGGGCCTGTTCTGCGATGACTTTGCCGTCCATTTCAGCCATTACTTACCCCTCCGCCGCTTCGCCTCGAGGCGCTTGGTGCGCTGGCGTAACTCGAACCGCTCGACGGCCGCCCTCAGCGTCTTCACCGTCATCACCAGCGCGTAGTCGTATCCCTTTCGGTAGGCATCGAATTCGGCGGCCGTGAACTTGACGTCCTCCGGCACGTGCGGGAACGCCTGTGAGAGGTCATCCACTGACCGCAGCATTCCCTGGGCGAGCTGTTGCGTCCGGGTAGAGGTAGACGGTGACGCCGTGGGCGGTGAGAGCAGGAACCGCGTTCTCGCTCGCCGTGCGACCGACGACCACCAGTTCCGGCTCGGGCGCATCAGGGAAGGCTGCTAGAAACTCGTGTCGGTAGGTGAGGATTTGCCCGAGTGCTTTCGGGTCGACGAATTGCTTGACCTCGATAAGGACCGGTTTTGCCCCACGGTACGCCAAGATATCGACACGCAGCATGCTGGAGAATACGGTGTTCGCCTGCACGGCCGGTAAGTGGTCCGGATTCGGCGGCACACCGCGCCCGATGCGCTTTGAAAAGACGATGGAATCGAACTCGCCTAAGTGCTCGAGCAGGTACGCGCGGATGACCAGCGATTCCCCGTCCGTCCGCTCCGGAAAGTGCTTCCGGATTAGGAGCAGGCTGAAGTCGTCGCGCAGGAACGTATAGCCGTCGAGTTTCATGGCCTACGATGGCTTCACGGTATCCACTGCGGCAGACCCCTCCACCCATTCGGGTAATTCGCACAGCTCACCGCGTCCGTTGATGAACTGTTCGACCTCATCGTTCGCGACGGGCTCAGTGCCCCCCGCCAGTAGTTCGAGCGCCTCGTCTTCGGACTCGGCGTTGAAATAGAGCTCGTGCACGATCGCTACCCTAAACCGCCACGCTTTCGACATCACGCTCCTTGGTCACTCACTAACCTCAGATGCGCGGGTGACCATGAAATCGACCGCCGTAAAGTTGACGCACTTGCAATTCAACTGCTCGCAAGGGTAAGAAATCCGCCCGGCGTCGCTCTCGAGGCCGACGTGCTCGGTATCCATGTGCCCACACTCGCAGATGGTGCCGTCCAAGATGTCGAGCGCCGTGTCGATCGCCGGGTCGCTCACGATCGCTTCCCTGCATCCGCCGCCGGCGGCGTCGGCCGCTTCACCAGCTCACTCGGATGCCGCGGCACGATGCGCCCGTCCGCGAGCCGCACGAACACCACGTCAACCTGCTGACTTTCTGGCAGCTGGAACGAGGACGTTTTCACGGGCTGCATGCAGCACTTCCCCTTCTAAGCCGGTTTGCGTATCGAACACGCGGTCGCCTGGCGCATGCGGCCCGCGGCGCGCGGCGTCGGCCGCCGCGGCGTCCTTCACCGCTTCAGCGAGCCGCGCCAGCCGAAACGTCCGCGCTTGCTCCGCCATCTCCCGCAACCGGGTCACGTCGGCCATCAGAACGGTTCCTCGTCTACCTCTTGCTCCGGTTCGTCGTCACCCTCGTCACCGTCGTCGTCGATCGGTTCGTGCACGGGCGGTTCCGGCGGTAGTCCAATGGTCGGTGGCAAGGTCACTTGCATCAAGGGTCGAGGCTGTAACTCTTCGACCGCGCGAAGCGCGGCCTCACGCGTGCAGGGCGTGATGGCATAAATCGAACCTGCGCCGATTAACTTCGTGTACCCATCGACAGCGCCTTCGAAGAGGGACGTTCCTACAGGCACGTACCTCCCACCGGCGTACTCGGGTTGCTTCGTCACGCGTTCGCGCGAATCAAGGGCCGGCACGTCGATGCGAAACAGGACCGCCTGGCCATACGCTTCCGTCGTCACATAGCCGACGTAGCGCTGATGGCCAAGCACGTCGACGATCGCCCAGCCATCGAACACGGCTTGTTTGGTCTCAGTCATCGTGCCGTCGTCACTTACAGATGCGTCCGCGCACGGTGAACCCGCGCCGGTTCAGCATCCGAATCCGCGCGCCGCGGACCTGATTCCGGTGCGACCCTTTCGGCCCCGGCGGCGGCAGCATCGACAGGTATTCGTCGCGGGTCAGGTCCCGCGCGCCGCGCCGCAGAATCGCTAACCATTGGTCATTGCGCTCCTCAACGCGATCTACCGTGAGCTCCATCACTCACTCACAATCCGCCGCACTTCGATCTGCGGCTTAATGGTTTGTACGCGGCGCGACTCGACGAGCCCGAGGCGGCGCAGCTGCGACAGCCGGCCGCGCACGTCGGCCATGCACCGGCCGGTCGCGTCGGCGATACCCTTCTCGACCTCCGCGATCGGCCACCAATTCACCGGAACCGCCTGCAGGACGCTGTAGGTAGCCGGCGTCAGCAAAACGTCGCTCACCATAAGGTCGCTGAGTCGCGTGGCACGCGATGCCCCCACTTCTCGGCGCGCTCGATTTCATCTCGGGCCATCTCGAGCCGCTGCTTGAAGACCTTCGACTGCTTTCCGTTCGGTCGAAACTTCGCGTACACGAAGTCGTAGCTGTCATCCCACAGCAGCGCGCGATGCCGGTCGCAAAATATCGTCGTAATAGGAACTGCTTCGCTGCAGCGGCGCGCGGCGCAGCGCGCGGCACCAGGCGTCGACGCTTTGCCGCGTTCAGACAGTCGCGGGGGCATCGCTTTCCTCGCGCAGCATCGAGTCGACGTCCTTCCGCACGATGCGGTACTCCGGACCAGCGAGCCAGCCAGCGAGGTTGACGATGTCGTCCTGCGTCACGCGGATGGCGCGGCGCAGCTTCCGCGTCAGTTGCTGGATCTCTTTCTGCTCGCGCAGCGCGCGGGCGAGGTACCGCCGCTCGAGACGGCGGCGCTCGTCGTCGGGTCGTGCCGTAGGTTTCTTTCGGACCGCTTTCTGCACGCGCTTCGCCATGTGGACGCCTCCTTTAAGGCTGGCTGTTTTGCGCACGGTAGGATTCGATGATGGGTTCGATTACGGCGAGCCAACAGTGGTCGTGAATGCTGACCTGTCGCGGGATATAACGCGGGTCAACCTTTCCGCAGCACTCGCATCGCATCGGATTGAAGGTTGACGCGACGATCGGCGCGCTCGGCGCGGTGGTTGATGGCGGCGCCGGATGGTCAGTCTCATACAGGCGTTTGTGGTCGGATACCCAGCCCGCCACCATCGACACCGTCGACCCGCCGCGAATCGCGTAGTGCAGGTAGTGCCGGCGCCAGCTCTCATCGGCGATCTTGTTCAGTTCAGCGGCGACGCCGAGTTTAATTTTGTTCTGCCGGACGGCATCGAAGATCTGCTCGTCGCCGTTCAGGAGGGCTAGCCGTGAATCCACGTACGCTTCGCCGCGGTTGACTAGTGCACAGAGTTTCTCGAAGTCGTTCCCGCATTCGCCGATGAGGAGCTCGTTAAAGAAGACCGCCTCCTCCGCTGGTGTCATATCGAGGCGGAACAAATTCGCCGCGTATTTCACACCCTCGAGCGCCGCCGATTTCTCCGGGTAGACCATGCACGGCACGACCGCCAGGCCGGCCATCTGTGCTGCCATAAATCGAGTGGTCCCGTCGACAATCTCGTAGCGGTCCCCGTTCTGCACGACGGCAAGCGGCAGAATGACACCGCGCCGCGCGATGTCCCGCGACAGGTCTTGCACTTTGTCGCGATCCCGATCGAGCCGCGCGTCGAGCTGCGGCAGATCGAGCGACGCGAGCGGTAACTCTTTGAACTCGCGTCGCACGTCACGTAGGCTCATCCGCGCACCGTAGGCGTCGCAACGTCGACTAGGCCGGGTGTTCCTACTTGCTGCAGCTCGTTGTCGCGCCACAGGCGCACGACGATCGTACCGTTCTCCTGCAGACGCAGCGTCACGGGTTGACCAGGCCGCCAGCCTAGAAAGTTCATCATCGCGCGCGGGATGGTAACCATGGCGGAGTTACCCTGTAGGACGATTTTTTGAATCGCAATCACAGCGGTCCTCCCCCACTCCCTCCCGAACTACTCGTACGGTGTACGGCGTTCGAACGTGCAAACGCCCTACGCAACGAGACGTAACGCGCTACGGCATTCGACGTAACGACCCGAAGTAAGAACCGCCGGAACCTCTTCTCCGAGATCGACTTACGGAGTTAGAAGATCAACGTACGTACAAGAAGGCGTGTGGAAACTGTGGAAATCAGAGGTGGGAGCGGCGAAGCAACATCACCGCATCCATTATCAGACCCGCCCTAAATTCCACGGGAATCAGTGTATTACGGCTGTCAAGCCCCCCTCACCGACCTTCGTTCGAACACCTGAAAGTTTTCCACAGGGCCTGTGGAAATCTTCTAGCTTTGCCTCACCGTTTCAGGCGGAAATCGTGCCGATCGCGCGGCTACGGGGCGCCGTGCACAACCCGTCCACAGGTTTTCAACAGCCCCCTGTGGAAAACTCCGCATATGCATGCACGCACACGACTTCTCATCGGTCTGGCGGCGCTGGCGCTGGCGCTCGGTCCGGTCACCGGACTTCCATCAGTTCAGGCGGCCGGCCTGGGCGTTTCGGCGCCGGCGCCGACCAGCTCGCCGTTGACGTCGCCGCTCGCCTGGCTCGGCGGCGGCCTGGCGATCTTCGGCGCCATCAAGGTGAAGGACGCGAACGTCGTCGCGGCGAAGTTCAAGACGCGCGCGTCCGCCGCGGCCGGCGACTACAAAACCGGCGTCGAGCAGGCCGGCTCCGACTGGGAGGCCGGCGCTCGCGCGGGTGAAGGCAACTACGAACAGGGCGTGCAGGAGGCGATCGGGAAAAAGCGGTATGGCCGCGGCATCGCGCAGGCCGGCGCCGCGAAGTACACGCGGAACGCCTCCGTGCTCGGCGCGACCCGCTATCCCCAGGGCATTCAGAACGCCGAGCAGGCGTATGCGTCCGGCGTCGCGCCCGTGCTCGACAAATTGCGCGGTCTGAACCTGCCCCCGCGCGGGCCGCGCCGCAGTCCGCAGAATCAGGACCGCGCCAACATGGTCGCCCGTGAGCTCGGCAAGCTGAAGGACGGGCAGTAATCATGCTCGGTCTCACCTTCGCCTGGCTCCGCCGCCTCGAAACCGGCGGCGAACTCCACATGCCCGCCGCGCTCGACACGGTCACGTCGACCGGGACGGCCATCAACACCACGCTCGCCGCGACGACGATCGTGTCCGGCGACTCATTCACCATCAAGAATGCCCCGCTGACCTCCGACGTCTGGCTGCTGCAGGCCTGGGTCGACAACCAGGCGGCCGGCGAGGTGCGCATCCGCTCGCCGAAGATGCACGACAACGTCGACGCGGTCCGATCGCGCGTGCAGGCCGGCGTGCTCAAACCGCTGCTGCCGCTCGGCATGCCGCAGAAGCTGTACCCGCAGGACACCGAGATCGTCGAGCTCGCGGGCAGCGCGACGGCCGGCGACATCGAGAGCGTCGTGCAGCAGATCTACTACGCGGACCTGCCCGGCCAGGCCGCGCGGCTCTTCACCTGGGACGCCATCAAGGGGAAGATCCGGAACATCGTCGGCATGCGCCTCGCCATCACGCTCGGCTCGACCGCCGGTTACAACGGCGCGCGCGCCATCAACGCGGACGTCGACCTGCTGCAGGCGAATCAGGATTACGCCGTGCTCGGCATGACGACGAACACCGAGTGCGCGGCGGTCTGCCTGCGCGGCCCGGACACCGGCAACCTGCGCGTGTCGGTCCCCGGCGAACCCGACCTGACCGAGGACACCGCCTGGTGGTTCCGGCTGATGTCGCTGCACTACAACCTGCCGCTGATTCCGGTCATCAACTCCGCGAACAAGGGCGCGACGTTGATTGACTGCGTCAACGACGAGAACGGCGGCACAGCGAACGTCGTGCTGTGGCTCGGCATGCTCCAGTAACGGGTGAGGTGACGATCGATGAAACCGAACGAACTGAAGCGCGGCGATTCCTGCCCGTCCTGTCACGGCGAGCTCAAACCGGCGTACGTGCCGAGCGACGACGAACTGCGGCGGGCGCTCGACAAAGAAAACCCGATCGCGCTGCCGCCTGGCGCCGACTCGGCGACCAAGGAACAGCGCGCCGAGCTCGGCGAGCTGCACCGCTGCACAACCTGCGGCTACGTGACACGCTTCCCCGCCGACAAGCCGGCGGAGCCGGCGCGCGCCGACGAGCGGTCGACGCACGACGCCACGGCGGCCGCGGCGCCGGCCGCGGCGACCGAGCGGGAACGGGAGCTCGAGGCGCGCATCAAGCAACTCGAGGCGGGCACCGCGGCGCCGCGTAGTTAGCACGCGCGCCGATGGCGGGACGGGAGCTCGTCTACCAAGGCGCGTCGCCGGTCTTCGGCGGCGCGCGCGTGCTCCCGTCGCCGTCGCAGTTTTACCTGACGGGTGAAGACCGGCTGCGGGTCGTGTCGGCGAATTCTCTGGCGAGCGTGAACCTCAAGGTGCAGTGGCGCACGGCCGGTTTCGACGGCATCGTCCGGCCGAACAGCCAGGACCACACGCCGAACAGCGACCGCAGCATCAAGACGCAGGATTACGAGCTCGGCACCGGGTCGCTCTTGAACGTCACCGTGTTTGCGTCGAATGGCACGCCGCGCAGTGGACAGACTTACGTGATGGTGCAGATTGTGCGCGGGTTCGGCGCGGCGGCCATCGTGCTCGGCACGCTGCTGGCCGGTTACGTCACGTCGACGCAGGCGCTCGGGTTTCCGGGGTCCCCGATTCAATCGTCGCTCGAGGGCGGCGGGTATCTGCGTCCGTTGCAGGGCACGACGCCGGCCGTCGGTGCTCAAATCTCCGAGACCGTGCCGACCGGCGCCCGCTGGCTCATCGTGTACGTGTTTCACAGTTTCACCACGTCGGGCACGCCGGCGAATCGATTTGCCTATTTGGAGTGGACGTATGGCGGGTCGACGTTTGGGCGCTCTGCGCAATCGAACGTCCACGTCGCGGGGCAGGTGTTTTCCTACACATGGACCGCGAACATGCCGATCGCGGTGGTGTCCGCTGCCGCGTTGATTCAAGCGCCGTTGCCCGCGGACTTAGTCCTGCTCGCCGGCGGACACTTCAATATCAACGCCACCAGCATCCAAGTCGACGATCAGTTCGGCGCGCCGGCCTACGGTGTGCGGGAATGGCTCGAGGTGCAGTGATGCCCGAACCGCTGAAGACCGGCTACGACAGTCTCGGGTCGACCTTCGCGTCGCCGTGGTACCTGCGCGTCGACGACAACCTCCGCGTCACCAGCTACAACGCGCTGGCATCGGTGCGCCTCGAGGTGCGCTACCGCTTCGTCGACTGCGAGGGCCGCATTCAGGCGTCGCAAGAGGCGCAGGTGCCGAACACCGACCGCACGGCGAAGTCGTCGGTGTTTGCGACGCCGGAAGGGTGGCTGCTGGGCGGCGAAGTGTTCGTGTCGGGCGCGGCGCCGCTCATCGGACAGACCTACGTCGTCGTCGAGATCGTGCGCGGGCTCGGATCGTCCGCGCTGACGCTGCAGGTCATCGCCGCCGGCTACGTGTCGGCCAAGCAACCGCTGCCCTTCCCAGGCACGCAAATTACGAGCTCACTCGACGGCGGCGGCGCGCTGCGATCGATTACCGGCGCGACGCCTGGCGCCGGCGCCGAGATCAGCGAAACGGTCCCGACCGGCGCGCGCTGGACGCTCGTCGCGCTGGCGTTCACCTTCACGGCGAGCGCCGCCGTGGCGAATCGGTTTATGAAACTGACGCTCGACGACGGCGCGACTGCGTTTTTCCATCTGGATCCCCTCGTCGCCATCACGGCGAATCAAGTTGTCCCGCATCAATTCGCCGCCGGCCACACGCCGTATA
>Ga0247663_1000158_pt1 | contig 15373 bp, 5 predicted proteins | sample CNK04_metaG_FD_190128 | JGI IMG/M metagenome (GOLD analysis project Ga0247663, IMG submission 190128) | Soil microbial communities from Purdue University Martell Research Forest, Indiana, United States - CNK04 | ecosystem: Environmental > Terrestrial > Soil > Temperate forest > Bulk soil | place... | reverse complement strand
ATTGTTGGTTTAGTTGAAAATACTTTAATGGATTTAGCTACAGATAAAAATTAAATAATTAAATTATTTAATGCTTATTATGGTTATAAAATTAAAATAATTTATTTATCCATTATTTTTTTGTTTTATTTACCCCCTTTTTTGAGGGCGAGGTAAAATCAAACCTTGATTTTGCTTTTAGATCTATAAATATTAAATTATTTAATTTTATTTGGAGAGTTTAAGGTTTGTAAATCATGATTTTTTTTATTTCCTACACCATTTAATGATGCAATAAAACAATGACATGCATTAAAAATGATTATAATAATCCATTCACCAATGAAAATGTATTTAAATATGGCTTAAAACTAATAGAATTTATAAAATATTTAATTAGACAAGATGAAGATTTGTCAGAGGTATTAGTTGAACTTCTCTAAAATTAAATTAGTTCTCCTAAATTAAAAAGTGCCATTGTAAAAATGAAAAACTTAAATTATACTATACAAAAGCTGAAGCAATACAGCAAGCAATGTTAGAGATAAAACTGTTGAAGCTAATTAAATTTAAACTCAATGAAAATAATCTAATATAATAAATAAGGTGAAAATACTTAATTTTATATCAAGTTTAATTTATTAAATAAAATTTACCTCCAATAAAGAATGAAATGGTTTATTAATATTTTAACAGAGTATTTTGTTAATACAAATAAATAATTAGATATAATTAATTTTCTATATAATTATTTATATTTAAAAAAATAAAAATCAAATTTTATAAATAAGGTAGAATTAGTTTAATTGGCAAAATAACGTTTTGTGGCGACGCTGTTCAGAGTTCAAATCTCTGATTTTACCCTAAATTCTTATTAATTAAAATATTTAATGTTAATTAAATTAATAAATAAGTTTAATATTATTTATATTATATCTTTAATCAAGAATGAGTTATGATATCTAAACCTGTAAAATTAATATTAAAATATTATTATAAGAAATATATTAATTTTAAGTTAAGGTCCTAGGTCTATAAAGAAACTTTAATTTTAATAAGAAGTTTATTTTATAATTTAATTGTATATAATAAAATAGAATAATCTATGGATAAAAAAATAGAAAAATATTCATTTAAATAAGAATATATTATTTTATCAAACACTTTAGTAATTAAATTTAAATAATTAAATAAATTATTTTAATATTTAATTTGTTTATTTTATATTATTAATTAAATGAGATATCTTTAATTCCTATATTCAGACTTATAAATATTTAGATTGAACCAGCAATATTTTATTTTTAATAAATTTATTATATTTTATATTAAAATAATCAAATTTATGTTTTAATAAAATTTATGAACAGATTTAGTTTTGTAGATATTTTCTAACTCATTTTATTATTATAATTAACAAAAACAAAAGAATATTTTAATTAAATAAAATTTAAAAGAATTAAATTAAATCAATTGGTTTAATAAAATAAATTTATTAATTCTTTGTTTATTTAAATTCTATTAATAAGATAGTTAAATAATTTTAAATATTTAATTAATAGATAAAATAATTAAATATTTTTATTATATTTAATTATTAATTAAAATAAATGATTTAATTAAAACATTTTCAGCTGAAATAGTTTAAATGGTTAAAACTTATCATTCATGACGGTAAAACAAAGGTTCAATTCCTTTTTTCAGCTATATTAAAAATATTTATAAAAAATAATTTTCCCCCACTAATAGAAGGTAGTTAATTGGCTTAACGGAAGTTTAGACTCACTTCAATTTTCAGTTCGAATCTTGTCCTTATAATTAATTTTAGGAAATTTGAGAAATTTAGAAAAAACAAATGAAAAACTTAAAAAAATAGATAGTTTTAAAATAAATATTCAAACTAAAAGTATAGATGACAATTTAGTATAAACATCCAAGTAATTTAAAGGAATTATTAAGGATAACTAGCAAATTTATTAAAAAGGAGGTCATAACCAAAAGCCACAAACTCATTAATTAAAATTAATAGTAAGCAAATTGTGGCGATCCTAAGGGAAACCTTAAATATTAATACTTCCTGAAGCAAAACATTGTATTAAGGAAAGGAAAGGAAATCAACCGAGACTCCGAAAGTAATGGTGAGTGAAATCGGATTAGCCTAAAGAAAAAAAATATTTGAAATAATATAAAATTAATTATAAGGAATGAAGTTGGAATATCATTAATTATAATATAATATTTATATAATAATTATTTAATATTTAATTAAATTAATTACCAAAGAAGGTATTAAGTCCTGTAAAATCTAACTAATTTTTTTCTTAATAAATAAGTACGATGAGAGAAAACTTGTCGGAATATAGGGGAACCATCCTCTAAGGCTAAGTATAATAAATTTAGCGATAGTGAAAAGTACTGTAAAGGAAAAGTTGAAATAGTTCGTTGTATAACGAAATGAAATAGTCTTGAATTAGTAATTCTATAAGCAGTCGAAGTTTTAGAATATAAAATGACGGCGTACCTTTTGCATAATGGGTCAGTAAGTTAATGATAGTAGCAAGGTTAATTAGCCTTAGCGAAAGCGACTGAATTATTTGTATAATAAAAAAATATATAAATTTATATAAATTTTTTAAATATTTTTACTAAAATAAAAATAGAATAAATTCCTTATATCTTAAAAAATAATTAAAATATAAGTGATTTATTTACAACTAATAGTTTTGGGATAGTTACTATTATTAGACCCGAAGCCAGTTGATCTTTCCAAAACCAGATTATAATGGATCGAACGGTTGAATGTTGCAAAATTCTCCGAAGAGTTTTGGAAAGCGGTGAAATGCCAATCTTAACTGGTGATAGCTGGTTTTCTACGAAACATATTTAAGTATGACATCTATTAAGAAATTTATGGAGGTACAGCACGGTAATTCCCAATTAATAATATTTATATTAATAATTTAATATTTATATTAAATATTTAGGTTGAGGGGACTTTAAAAATCTTACCAATGGAAACGAAACTCGGAATAACATAAATTGATAATAGATATTCAGACTATTCATGATAAGTTGGATAGTCAAGACGGAAACAGCCGAGAACATGGATCAAGGTCCCAAATGATTATTAAGTGAAAATAAGGAAGTAATAGATTGAATGCAGCTGTAAAGTGAGCCTGGTAGTCGCTATCTTTTAATGACCGTTGTAACAACGTAGCAGCCCTTAGACTATTGCGCCGAAAATTTAACGGGTCTTAAATAATCAACCGATATCCTGTTAATTATAAATATAAATAAATTTTATATTTATAAATTAGGTAGTAGAACATTCAGTATAATTGATGAAAAACAGTGTTTCATTGTTTGTAAATAACTGAAGAGATAATGCTGACATGAGTAACGTAAAAAGAAGTTATAATACTTCTCGCCGAATACGAAAGGGTTATAAGGAAAGGTTAAACCACCTTATGTTAATGCGGCCTCTAAGGTTCAGAACCAAAGTTTTGACTGATGAGTAATATATTGAAAATCTATATGGTAAAATTATAATAGATCAGGAAAATTAAATATATAATTTATTTTAATAAATAAATAAATTAATTACTACCGTACCCTAAACCGACACAGGTTCGTAAGTAGAGAATACTAAGGCGTAGAGCTAAAAGTTGTTAAGGAACTCGGCAAGTTGTTCTCATAAGTTTGACGATAAGAGAAACCATATAAAATTAAATTAACCAAAATTTAATTAATTATATGGTATAATAAAATCGGAGGCCACGACTGTTTACTAAAAACACAATTCAGAGCAATAATTAATATAATAGTATTCTGGATGAAATTTGCCCAATGCCATTAATATAAGAGAGGTAATGTTAAAGTTACTAATCGAAAGTCTGGTTAATAGCGGTCTTAACTATGAGGATCCTAAGGTAGCAAAATAAATTGGCCATTAAATGTGGTCTAGTATCAATAATGTAACGATGGTCTCACTGTCTCTACAACTTGCTCAGTGAAATTGAATTGCGAGTGCAGATGCTCGCTGTCTTCAGGGGGACGGGAAGACCCTATGCAGCTTTACTGTAGTTAGTTATCACATTGATTTAAATTCTATTAATAGTAATTAGGCATGTCGATAGACTTAATTTGGAAAACCTTATAATTAGAATTAAATCCTTGTTTACCTTATAAATTGAAATTTAAGGGAGAAATGACTAATTGGTAGTTTGACTGGGGCGGTCGTCTTTAAAAAAGTAGCAAAGTACATCCAAAGATTTTTTAATTTTATAATATTATAATTATTTATTATAATATACAGACAAAAAAACAAAAATTATTAATTCTCTAGTATTTTTTTAATACAAAAAAAGAATTAAATAAAATAAATAAATTTTATTATTACAAGGTATAGCTAGAAATTGAATGGAGATCAATAAACCAGTGAAAGGTTTTGGAGTGTATAATGGCGGAAAGCATACCTAACTGAAAGACTTAGAAGTCGAACAGATACGTAAGTAGGGCATAGTGACCCCTCGCTATATAATGGAATAGACGGGGATCAATCGATAAAAGTTACGCTAGGGATAACAGGCTGATAGCCGGCGAGAGTACACATTGTCCCGGCTGTTTGGCACCTCGATGTCGACTCATCCTATCCTCCGGGTGTAGAAGCTTGGAAGGGTTCGGCTGTTCGCCGATTAAAAGGGTACGCGAGTTGGGTTTAATACGACGTGAGTCAGTATGGTCCCTATCTTCTGAAGAGATAAATAGTAAAAAGGGAAAGACCTTCTAGTACGAAAGGATCAATAGGCTGTGTTTCTCTAGTGTACCAATTGTTGAATTTAATTTTAATAATTCAAATTATTAATTAAACAGGCATAGTTGGGTAGCCACAAACATATTAGATAAGCGCTGAATGTATATAAAGCAAGAAACTAACCCCTAGATACTATCTTAAATTTATTTCTATTATTTTGAATAAAAATAATATTTCTTTTTAAGATATTAATCCATAATATTTTTTTAAGATATGAAATATAATTTAATTTTATAAGAAATAGAACATTTCTTGATAGGATGCAAATGTAAGTAACTGTGAATTATTTAGTTTAGCATTACTAATTTATAAAATAGACTTGATGTTTAAAATTGTCCAATTTTTGTTTTTTATTTATATTCTAATTAACCAAAATTTTTGTTTTGTTTTTGAACAAATTATATTTGATTTTATTATTAATCTATAAATAATATTCATTAATTATATTTTAATTATATTTTTATGACAAAGATAAAAGATTAAGATTATTTATTGTATAAATATACCCTCTATAATACAAAACTCTAGGTTTTATTTAATATAGTAAGGGGTAAATTTATGTAGACAATGCTGAATTTTTATCTTAATTTATAGTTTTTTATTAAATAAATTATTCTATTTTTAATTAATTTTAGATAATAATCTAGAGTAATAAGGAATTTAATATTAATTTCCGAAAATATAGTATAACTCCCATAATATTTTATTAAATCCTTTTTATAAACATTTTTAGTTTCAATTAAAGTTTTTCTTCTACCAAAATATCCATATAATTGATTTAAATGCATTTTAGCTATTAATCTTAATGCTCCAGTGGCTGTTTTTTTATGTTATAGAAATATTCTATATATTTACTAAATATATCCGCTTTACTAAAATTATATACTTTAATTAATTCAATTTTATATCCAAATTTTTCAACAGCTTTTAATTCTTCTGTAAAATATATACCAATTCAACTACCAATTGGATGAATTGTTTCATTAAATATTTTTAATGGTAATAAAAGAATTTCAATATTTTCAGGGTAAGTAATTTTAGCTTCTGCAAAACCAAATACATCTTCTAATTTTACGTTAGTCCCTCACTTTAACCTAAAAATTCTAGAATAAATTAGTCAACCAGATAACACCAAAACTTGTCTCCCAACTGACTATAACGATGGGTAAATATATAAAAAATGAAAAACATCTTAAATAACAATCAACAAGCTACATTTGATTTAAATACTTTTAGTCAAACAAATGTAACATTCTTATCTGAACAAGTAAATAACAAAAATTTATTTAAAATCGGATATTACCATTTCTTTAAAATTCCTCAATTAGAATTAGAAATCTTAAAAGATTTTTTACAAATCTTAGATTTTAATAAAGCTTATATAATTTTACCAATACTAGCCACAGAAGAAACTGCAGGTGAAGGACCGATTTTAAGTCTAAGTAAACAAATCTTAGTAACTAGAGATAGTAATCCTGATGTAATTAAAAATTATCTAATCAAACAAATAGAAATAGCATGTATGAATTATGGTATAGAATTAGATAAATTTATTGTTGTATTTAAATTTAGACCTCTAGCACTTAAAGAAGAAATAGTGCAAGAAATCCCGAAAATCAACTACAACGCACAAGAAAAACACATCAAAAAAAATATAAATATGTTAAAATTTAAATTCTTTAATGGATCGATATTACCATTATCAATGAATTTAAAATTGTTTGGAGAAAGATTAAATAAATTTTTATCAGCCTATTACATCTTCAAATTTGATTTAAATCCAGAGGGATTATTTTTTAGAAAATCCGAATTCGTAATTTACATCCATAAAATAAATGAATTTAAAAATGAAGGAATATTATTTCAAAACAAAGAAATAGTTTTTAAATTTGAAGATGTTTTAATAGATGGAAATAGCTTCATCCGAACTCTAGATAAATTCGTAATTTACATCGATAATTTAGAAATTATTCATTATGATAGATTAATTAGTAATAATTTTATCAAAACTAGTAAAGTAAATACAAGATTAAATACTAACATTGTAACATTCGATATCGAAACTTACGTAAAAGACGGTAAATTCGTACCCTTTGCATGTGGTTGATATGATGGAGAATTTATAAGAACTTATTATTTAACTGATTTTAAGTCAAGTTATGAAATGTTACTTCTAGCTTTAACTGAATTATTAGAATTTAATCCAAATGCTAAAGTATATATTCATAATTTTGCTAATTTCGATTATATGTTCCTAATTAAAGTATTATTTGAAAACTTTACAGTTAAACCTAACTTTAAAGAGAACAAAGTAATAAGTTTAGCATATTCACCTAAAGATAATGAAAATATAAAAATAGAAATGTTTGATAGTTATTTAATTCTACCCTCTAGCTTAAGAACATTAGCTTCTAAATATAAAGTATCAGATCAAAAAGGATTTTTCCCTTATAGCATGGTAAATGAAAATACTTTAGATTACATAGGAATAACTCCTGATATCTCAGCATTCAATGGTATAACTCCAGAAGAATATGAAGGATTAGTATCTTTTACTTGAAATTTAAGAAATGAATTAATAAGATATTTAGAATTAGATTTAAAATCATTACATCAGATTATTTTAAGATTTAGTAGAGATATATTTGACATTGAAAAAATAGATATAACTAAATTACCAACTATTTCTTCTATTGCTTTCAAAATCTTTAGAACTAACTATTTAAAAGATAAATTATTACCAATTGTAAAAGGTAATGCTCATAAAGATATTAGAAATGCTTATTATGGAGGAGTAGTAGAAGTATTCAAAAATGAAGGAACAAATCTAAATTTATATGATGTAACTTCTTTATATCCATTCGCTATGTTAAATGATATGCCTACAGGTAATATGCTATTCTCTACTGATCCTAATATAAATAATTACTTTGGTATAGTTTACGTAGAAGTAGATACATCAGGTTTAGATCCTAAATATTTAAATTATCCATTATTACCTCATAGAATAGATGGTAGAATGTATAATCCTTTAGGTAACTGAACTGGATGATATTTTAGTGAAGAAGTAAAATTAGCTATCTCATATGGTTATGCCATAAAAGTACTATTTGGTTATAAATTAGACAAAACTTCTAATGTTTTCAATTCATTCAACTACAAATATTTTGATATTAAAGCAGGTTTAAGCGATATAAAAATGGATAGAACTACAGCTAAATTGATTTTAAACAGTTTATATGGAAGACTTGGTATGAAACCTTATCAAGACAACATAGAAATAATTGATTCATCTAAAGCTGTAGATATTTTATCTAAATATAACGTTAAAGAACAATACAATATTACTGAAAATTTAGAATTTATAAGATATGAAAATAAACCTATACCTGGTTTCTTAGAATTATATGGTAAAGACGAATATCTTGATTTCATATTGGATTGTGACTCTAAAAATATTTCAGTAAACCAATCAATACCTTCTGCAATAGCAATTACTGCTTATGCTAGAATGTTCATGTTTAAAACTATTTATAAATTAATTGATTTAGGAATAGATATTTACTATATGGATACTGACAGCATAGTAGTAAACCAAGCTATACCAGAAGAATTTGTAGGAAACAAACTAGGTTTATTTAAATTAGAGCATGAAATTAGACACGCATACTTTATATCTCCTAAATTATATGCTTTTGAAACTATAAGCGGAGATTTAATAGTTAAAGCTAAAGGAATTGGTTCTAAATTAGAATTTAATCAATTTGAAACTCTAATTAAAAATGAATCAATAGTTCAAGCTCAAGAAAGATGATTTAAAGATCCAGCTAATGCTACTATTAACATTAAAAATATTGAAATGCATATTTCAACTATAAATTTAAAAAGAAGACAAATTATAGTAGATAACAGAATGTCTCATACAACTCCTTTATCAATAGATAATGGAAAAATAATATAAATAATGAATAAATTTAAAGAATAAAAATTTTATTTATTAATTGTATTTTAATAAAAATAAAATTATCCCCTCTCACAAACTGTAGCTTAATCTGGAAGAGCACTTGCATTGCACAAGCAGGAGGTATAAGTTCAAATCTGATCAGTTTGCTGCAACTATTCAGTTGTGATTTTAGAATTAATAAAAAAACAAATGAAAAACTTAAAAAAATATACTAAAGCTGAATTAATCAGCAAAATTAATGGTTTAAATAAAAACAATTCTTCTAATTTATTTTCTAAAATTATTGGATTTTTCTTATTATTCAAAAATTTTATGCTTAAAATTACATTGATAGCAATTATTATTAAAATATTTAAGAAATATTCTATCTTTAGAAGATTGTGAACAATATTTAATACTATTTTACTTACTATCTTTGGAATTTCCTTTATTGATATGTTCCAAATTGAAATATTATCTAACTTATTACACAATATTCTAGATTTATTTTCTAAGTTTCAGGAAAATCTATTAGAATTATTTAGTCCTAAAGTAGATCTTCCTACCAAAAGCGAATCCTTGAGAACAATTCAACAAACAACAACAAGAATACAAGATGGTAATGACGAAAGTAATAAGATTATTGAAAGATTTAAACAAATAATTAATAAAAAAGAAGAAATAGAACCCGAAATTATTAAAGAAGAAATTAAAGAAGAAAATAATCCTTTTTATAAAAATAAATATGTTATTATTGCTGGAATATTTCTATTATTAGGTTTAAGTTGATATTATTGAGAAGATATTAATTCTATTAAAGATGATTTAGTAGAAAAATTCACTTCTTTTCGACGAAAACCTGGAAGTAACCCAGGTAATATTAGGGATGATTTACAACCATATTCTCCTTGAAATATTAAAGAAAGTATTAAAGGATGATGAAATAAAGGAAAATTAGATAAGGATGCTCCTGGGAATGATTTTGCTAGTCCATTTAACTCTAATACCCCAATTTCTTTAAAATCTAATGATAGACCTAATCTTTTAGATCATTATTTACCTGATAGAAATAAAGGTAAAGCTACAGATCTTGCAGAATTAAGTGAAACTGAAATTAACAGAAGAATTTTAAAGGAAATAACTGGAGAAAAAGAAATAAGATTCGATATGGAATCTAATATGGTTTTACAACAACTTACTCATTTCATGGATAAAGGTGAGGATTTTCCCAATAATGATTTAAAAATAGGAATGTATAATATGATTAGAGCTAAACTATTAGCTTTATCTTCTTTAAGTCCTATGCTTTATGAAAATTTTATTAAGGATGACAATATTAATAAAGAAATTGAAAAATTTCTTAACTTAGAAGATAAAATAAATCCAGATGATAATCAATCAGATACTTATAATGAAGTTGCTAAAGCTACTATTGAGGAACAAGATGTTTGAAGTGATAGAGGATCTTCACCTAGAGCTTTTTCGCCTAAACAAGAACTTATTTTAGATGAAAATAAGACTGAAGATCCTAATTCTAGATTTTCATCTCTATTTGATCAAATTAATAAACTTAGAAATGAGGAAGAAGTAGTAGACAATTCTAGAATAGAAAATAAATCTGAAATTAATTTATTAACAAATCTAATTCAGGAAGCTAACAATTTTGACGATGCAGACATTTTAACAGCGGTTAGAGAAACTTTAGATGAAGATCTAAATACAAGAGCTAATTTAATTACTAATTCTCCTCAACAAGTTGTAGAAAATCCTAAAATACAAATTAATGATGATTCAGATTCAAATAATTCTATGAACACATATTTTACTAATCCAAATAAATCTCCTATTCTATCTCAAATTAATATTAAAACTGATGATTTTATAGAAGGTTCATCTAAAAATAAATTACCAGTTGATTTATTATCTCAAATTAATTCTAAAAGATTAGAATACGGTACACCTATTGTAGGAAATATCGGTTTACAAAATCCAATTCAAGAAAGAGTAACTCCTGCTCCTTTAATAAATAAACCTAGTTTTTCTAATTTGTTAGAAGATTCTTTGAATTTATTTGATGATAATCCTTTGGATATGGCTATAGATACTTCACTTGAACCAGCTAATAAAGAAGTTTTAGTTAATCCTTTAGATATTATAGATTCATTTGATAAAGTTAAAGTTGTTATAGATCGATCTAATCATCAGTTAAACTTTAATTTTGGTGAAATGAAGAATCAAATTAAAAAAATTCATACGGCAACTAATGACGGTTATTTAGCTTCTTTTGATTTAACAGATGACAATACTTATCCTTGAGATACTAGAGATAATAAAAATTATAATCTTGGTACGAGAATTAAAGAAATATTAATTACAGATATTAATGGTAACAATATAACTATTTATAGTGATAAAGAAAATATACCTGAGGAAGTTAAACTTAAGGATTTTGTTGAAGGTTCTTCAAATGATACACAACAAGTAGAAATTGATGATCCTTGATTGAAAGTAGAAATTAATTATGAAAAAGGTGATATTTATAAAAGATTCATTAACATTAATTTAGATTCTGTAAAAGATCAAACTAATAAAGTTTTAATTATTACTAATGATGGAAGATCTCAATATTTTAAACCTATGTTTAAAAATAACAGTTCACATATTGAAATTAAATGAGATAATCTAGGTTTAACTAATCCTTATCATAATGAATTAGATATTCAAAATGTTTATTTAATAGATAAGAATAATCATAATCATAATATTTTTTATAATAAAAATGTAAAAATTTTAGATTCATTTTTTGAAAATATTAAAAAATAATCATTCTTTATGACTGGACAAACATACCATATTTCCAAATTAAGGAAATTGAAGAGTTTATTCTTAATTTAGAGGATAACTCTTTTTATACTGTTATTCCTGTATTAAGTATTTTTGGTAAAGATGAGGATCCACATTTAATTTTGAGTAAACAAATTCTAGTTACTAAATTTTCTAATCCTTTATTAATTAAAAATTTCTTAGTTTCACAGTTAGATAAAGCATATAATGAATTTGAGTTTAATATTGATAATAAATTTCATTATTTGATTTTTAAATTTAAAAAAATTTCTATTTGAGTTTAATTTAAATTTTATATTTATAATATTTACCCCCTTTATGAACATTGGTATTATTATAAATATTCGTTATAGGACTTAAGTGTATACAACTTAAAAGAGGATATTTACTATTCAGTTTTCACTAAAGAATTTATTAGTGACCCTCTAAATAAATGTAATTATTATTTAATTTTTTTAAATTTAATTAAAGATATAAATATAAATACAAATTTAAAATGTAATAAAATATTACATAAAGAGCTTAATTTTTCTGTAAATAAACAGAAATTTATTATAAAATATTATAATAATATTCCAAAAATATTCTTTAATTAGAGTATTATATTTTTAGGTTAAACCTCCGTTAAAATTATTAATAATAAGTTATTATAATATAAATTATAATTAAATTTAATATTCTTAAAATATTAATATTTTAATGTTTATAGCCTTTAATTGTTCAAGTTTATTTATAATATATTAATTAAATTAATATATAAAATTCTTAGATCGAACATTAATTATATTCTTAATGTAGGCTTAAATTTAAAATTAAAAAAACAAAAATGAAATATATCTTAATAAATATATTAAGTTTTACAACTATAATATCAAGTGTATTAGTAATAACATCTCAAAATCCTGTAATATCAGTAGTATATTTAATATCTGTATTTGTAAATGCTGCAGGTTATTTAATATTATCTGGTATAGGTTTTCTAGGTTTATCATATATAATAGTATATGTAGGAGCTATAACTGTTTTATTTTTATTTGTAATTATGATGATTAATATCTCATTAACAGATATAATAGATACTGGAAAACAATATACTAAAAATTTACCTTTAGCTTTTGTAGTTGCTTCATTATTTATATATGAAATGTTTAATATTTTACCATTTAGTTTTAATAATGTCTCTGGTTTAAATTTAATCTTAGATACTATTACTAATTTTAATTTATTTATTTGAAATAATAATGAATTAAATTTTGTTAATAATATTCATACAACATATCAATCTAATATTGCAGATACTACCTTCATTTCATTTAGTCAAATTGAAGCTATAGGACAATTAATTTATACATATGCTGCTATTTTATTAATAATATGTAGTATTATTTTATTATTATCTATGATAGCACCTATATTTATTTCTTTAAATAAAAAATAATTTATTTAATAATTTAAATATAATTTAAGTAAATTTACCCCCTATTATCAATATTATGAGAAATCTTTTTATAAAATAAGTCTATATTTTAAAATTTATCTTTGTTTTATATATAATTTCTCTCATTTAGTATAGAAAGTTCTTTAGACTTATTATTCTTCTAGATATTTCTTCTACTCAAGTCGGACCTTTTCGCATCTTTCTTGGTATAGTACTCTCTCTTCCTGTTTTGGCTAATCACAATTAACCTTTTTTTAAGTTGTCAGCTTAATAGAATTTATTTCTACCTCTTTTTATAATATTTTATATTATTAATAATCTACTTAATTAGGTTATGAAGTGAGATTTAATCAAATAAACACAAAAATTGAATTTATTATAAAATATTATAATAAGTAAGAGTTCAGTTTACAGATGGTTTCTGTAGTAGATCTGCAAAATCTATAAAAATTAGGGTTCAATTCCCTCTTAACTCTAAATTAACTTTAATTAAAAATTGTTTTTGTTTTGTGTTTAAATCATTATAAATAAAAGAAAGCTATTAATTTTTATATAAATTATAGCTCATTATACCAAATATATTAAGCATTTAGAATAGAATTTTGTAATAATTATTAATAAATTAAATAAAGTATAAATTAATTATTACTTAAATAAAGTATGAAAATCAATTCTCTTAGTTCAATGGGAGAACTGCATTCTTCTAAAGTGTTAATTTTGGTTCGAATCCAAAAGAGAATAAGAATTCATTTTTTTTAGAAATTTAATTTAAAAATATTAAAATTATTTGATAATATAAAATTTATTATCTTATATTTAAAAAATAGTTTAACTTTCATTTTTACTCTTAAGATTTTAATAATATTTGTAAAATTATTAAAAATCATTTAAAACGAGTATTTAAGGTTTTTGTTTATATAAACAAATCCAAAAAAAAATTTATTGTTACAGTGTCTTCTCCTTTATATTTTTATTTTTTAATTCTTTTTTTTATAATTATTTTATTTAATCTAAAGAAATATTTTAATTAAGTATAATTTATATTATTATTTACTTATATTAAATTATACTTAATTCTTTTGTTTTTAATTATTAAATATACTTAAAAATATTTATCTCATACTATAAATGATATTTTTATTATAAATACAAGTATTAAATAAATATTTTTTTAAGTTCTGTTGTTAATTTTAATTAACTATTTCTAATCAATATTTATATTTATTTAATTTTTTTGTTTTTTATCAAACTATAATTAAATTTTATAATTTTTATTTTTGTTTTTAAATAATATTATAATCATTTTAGGTATAAATTATAAAATTTTAAATACAAAATATGTAATAAAAATTAAATTATAAATTATAAATTATAAAATATAAATAGTCATCATAAAATCAAATATAAATATAAATAAAGATAATATTTAAAATTCTCTATGAATACAAATATTTTAATTTTAACTTTTTTAAATATATTAATTAATTTATTAGATGTATTATTAGTATTATTACCTATCTTATTATCTGTAGCTTTTATGACTATCATAGAAAGAAAACAATTAGCTGCTCATCAAAGAAGAGTTGGTCCTAATACTACAGGATATTATGGTGTGTTACAACCTTTTAGTGATGCTCTTAAATTAATAGTTAAAGAAACTGTTATACCTTCTCAATCTAATAAAATCTTATTTTATTTAGCTCCTGTTTCTTCATTAATATTTAGTTTATTAGGATGAGGTATTATTCCATTTGGACAAGGTTTAGCATTATCTGATTTTTCATTAGGAATACTTTATACAGTAGCTTTATCTTCATTAGGAATTTATGGAGTATTATTTGCTGGTTGATCTGCTAATTCTACTTATGCTTTCTTAGGTTCTTTAAGAAGTACTGCTGCTATGATTAGTTATGAATTAATTTTAAGTTCTGCAATATTAATTATTATTATATTAACTGGTTCATTTAATTTTACAAATATAATAGAAAATCAACAAGCTATTTGATACATAATACCATTATTTCCAGTATTTATATTCTATTTTATTTCTATATTAGCTGAAACATCTAGAACACCTTTTGATTTACAAGAAGCTGAATCTGAATTAGTAGCTGGTTTCTTTACTGAACATTCTAGTGTACCTTTTGTTTTCTTCTTCTTAGCTGAATATACTTCTATTGTTTTATTTAGTTGTATTACTTCTATTTTATTCTTAGGAGGATATCATATGCCTGAATTATTTATTAATGATTCTTTCATTAATTTACAATCTATTATACTTGGATTAAAAACATGTATATTCTGTTTTATGTTTGTATGATTTAGAGCTACTTTACCTAGAATGAGATATGATGCT
>Ga0247663_1000155_pt1 | contig 15515 bp, 28 predicted proteins | sample CNK04_metaG_FD_190128 | JGI IMG/M metagenome (GOLD analysis project Ga0247663, IMG submission 190128) | Soil microbial communities from Purdue University Martell Research Forest, Indiana, United States - CNK04 | ecosystem: Environmental > Terrestrial > Soil > Temperate forest > Bulk soil... | reverse complement strand
CCGTGATCGTAGGGGTTGGGCCCGGCGTCAAGGAGCTTGTTCCCGCACACGACCGCGACGTAGCCCTTGGCGAACGTGACCACGTCGTTCGGGCCGACGCCGTAGCGGTAGGTGCCCTTCTTGATCCAGAGCTTGTCCACCATCACGGTGTTGGTAATGTTGTTCCACCGCTGCATGCGGTTGAAGCGGAACTGCTCGGCCGTGCGGGACGTGCCGTCAGGCTGGACCTCGACATTCCAGCGGTCGAAGACGTAGGCGGGCGTCTTGGCGACGCTGACCAGCCACCACATCGAGTCGTCGGGCCGGGCAACGCCGGGCTCGGAGAAGATGTCGGCCGAACGGATGTAAGAGGTTTCGGTGCAGCCCTCCCACGAGTCGATCATCACCGGCTCGCCGTTGTCGTCCCGTTCGGGCTCCCAGATGGGGGACATGCCGTCGGAGGGATCGACCGCTGGCGTGACCTTGTAGGACATCTGTCCCGTCGTCGGGTCGGTCACGATCTGCTGGGAAAGTGCCTGGACCTTGTTGCCCTGGGCGTCCCGCATCGGCTTCTGGACCTTGCCGAGATACTTCCCGCCCTTCGGATTCCACTCAACCTCCAGCGCGCCGTCGCCGTGGGAGACGAATCCGGTGTTGAACTCCGAGAGGATCCCGTCCATCCCCTGGGCCTGCCACTCGTGCTCGCCGATGACCTTGGTGGTCACGCGGGCCGAGTTGACGATCCGGTCCTCGGACGAGCCCGGCTTGACGACGAGCTGGGGATGGGTCGAGAGGAGGCGGGCGACCGTCCTGAACAGCCAGCCCTTCATCTTGTTGATCTGAAGGCGGGGGCGGGAGCGGATGCCCGGCAGCGGCTCGACCTGATTCGTCCGGGGGTTGAGCCCGACCCATTGAGAGCCCGACACCATCGCATCTGTCATGGCCCAACGGATGCGGTACTGAGTCATTTCCCCTTCGGCCTGACGCCGGAGGGCGTTGACGAGCGCGACGATCTTGCCGTCTTCGGGGGGAGTTACAGCCCCAGTCGGCGTCGGGACAGGGCTACGGCCCGTCGCAACGCTGAGGAACTTCTCCAGGCTGTCGTCGTCCCGTGCGAAGGCTGGATCGCCGACTCGCAGGAACGGAGGCGCCGTCGCCAACGGAAGTGCCAATTCGGCACGAGATAGACCCGCCGACGTGACGATAGGCCAAAATGGCAGATGGCCGCAAGGGGTATTTGACGGGCCGGGTCAATTCGACACGAAAATCGAGGAGTAGAACGCTCGAAGTGGGGCTACCACTGCGAAACCAGCGGGCACGGTGGTCGTATCTGCCCCATGTTCACGCCATTCCCGTTTTGGATCTTTCTCCCCGGCATGCCTCTCGGCCCAAGGCCTCCCCAGCCATCGCCGCCCAAGCCCAAGCCGCCACCTCCCAAGTAGGCCGTCAGGCCCGGCTCCTCATTGCGGCCAACACCCGGATCCCCCACTCGTTGTCGGTCAGGTGCTCGATGATGGGGATGTCGCCGGAGTGGTCCACGACCGTCCAAGGCTCTGACGTGCCGGGGCGGCGCGTCACCTCGATGTCGGCGAACTCTGGCATCCGCTCCCACGGGGCGTTCTCCAAGGCCATCTGAGCCTCCTGGGCCACCCGAGCCGCCGCCAGTTCCTCGCCCGTCATCGTCTTGGCCTCCACGACGGCCTTGGCAGCCTCCTGGCGGGCCACGAACTCCTTGGCGGTGGGTGACTGCACCTTGTCGATCAGGCGGTCCTCCCGCTCGTCATGGGCCCGCAGGCGTTCCTCCAGGAAGGCGACTCGCCCCCGGTTGCCTCGGTCCACGATCCACCACACCAGCGCCGCCTCTGCGACGGCAGCGACAAAGGCGAGTCCGAGATATCCCATCGTCATCCCCACGGCCAGCCTCCTCCTTGCGCTTCCTCGGACATCTTGTCCTCGTACTCGAAATGCCCCTTCATCATCTCACTCGGCGTCGGCATCTTCATCGGCTCTGGCTTCCTGTACCGCTGCGGGCCTGCGCCGACGAGGCGCATGTCCCGGTCGTGGACGAGCGCGAGCCCTAGCGCCCTGACGCCGTCATCGTTGCCTCCGGGCGCCGCCCCGAAGGTCGGCCTGCCCTGGTCAGTCTTGCCCTGCCGGTAGGACTTCATCTGGCTGATGAGGTGCTTGTCGAAGAAGAACCACGGCTCGTTGCCGAGCTTCTCACGCATCAGCTCCACGAGGTTGATGATGGTCGCGTTGGTCGCCACCCAGCCGAACTTCCTGACGTACTTCTTCTGAACCGTGGACTCGTCCGCCTCCTCGCGCCAGTACAGGCAGTCCTTCCTGTCCGTCTTCGACAGCGCGTTGACGAACGGTTGCATGAACGCCACCTCGGGGTTGATGCCCGCGTCGTTGTAGAGCTTGCTGAGAAGGCGGCAAGGCTCCAGGGCGTCCATGGAATCGGGAAGCTGCGCCCGGAAGTGGGCCACCACCTCGCGCATGTCCCGGTCGATGACGTACATTTCCGTCCAGTCCGACTGCTCGTTGCCGGTCGAGGCGAGGTCTACTCCCATGCAGTAGCGGTGGCCGACCTTCGGCCGCTTCCACATGCGGACGTAGCCGTTGTCGGCGTCGATGAGGACTGGGTTCGGCGTGATCTTCTCCCAGTCATGCTTTTTCGGATCCCACAGCGGAGTGAAGCCCTCGCGCCGACCTGAAGATGCCTGGAGATTCCCCTGCCAGATGGGCATCTCAGCCTTCAAGCCTAGGGCATTCAGGCGCGTCTCGTCGAAGGCGCAGGCCGTCGCGGAGACGAAGCAGTCCTCGAAACGAGATGGGTACTCGGCTCGGAGCATCAGGAGCTTGAGCGCAGGCGTGGCGCCGGTGATCTTCGAGTTGTAGATCATCCGATACCAATTCATCTGCTCTAGTTGAAGCTGGAACTCGTCACGGACCAGCTTCTCGTCGTCCCTTAGCGACTTCTCGAAGTCGTGCTTCTGCTCGTCGTTGACGAACGGGATGCCCTTCTCGGCTTCGTCCCGCAGGAACCACGGGAGGAACATGATCTCCATGGCCTCGGGGTCTGGCGGCCTCCCTTCGAGCACGGCCTGATGGGAGCGCCATGCCTTCCAGGCCTCAATGGCGTACAGGTTGTCCTCGCCGTTGCCGGTGGATTCCCAGACGTCCATGTAAAACCCGGCCGGAAACCGCTGCCTCACGCCGTTGACGAGATCCTGGGCTTTCTCGGGCGGGGCGTAGGCCGCCTCGGACCACAAGAAGGCCTTGAGCTTGCCGCCGCCTCGCGCCACGCCGAGACGCCCGGCGGCCGAGCGGACGAGGATGTGGCCGTTGATGCCGGGAAACAGCAGTTCGGTGGTGTTAGACCGCCCGACATCCGGCATCGCCTTCGAGTTCTCGACGATGTACTTGAACTTCTCCTCGAAGATGAGCTGGGCGTCGGGGTCTGACTGTGCCACCACCAACGCCTTCTCGCCCTCGCCGCGCACGACCTCCAGGGTGATCTGAACCGCCCACTCTGTCGTGACACCCTCCTGGCGAGCCTTCGGGCACGCCAGTCTCAGCGGACGGTTCTCTCTCCGCCGCTCCTCCACGAGCGCGTTGATGCCGCGCTGGATCTGTCTGCGCTTGTACCGCTGAAAGTTGCCAACTACATTCTTGGCAATGCAGATGTTATGGGCGGCATCCCACGCGCGGGAGTCGTTGACTCCTTTCGTCTCAGCCAGCCACTTGACGCAGTAGGCGCGGTAGGCCTCGCGCGTATCGTGCAGCCCCTCCAGCATCTCCAGGCTGGGGAGCTTCTCGCTCTGCTCGCAGACTATCGCTTCAGTCAGGAAGCGGAACCGCTCCCGAGGATCCTTCTCGGCCTTCCATCGCGGAGAGCCCGGAAGCGGAGGAAGGACGAGGACAGGCATAGGTCAGGCTTCTGCGACACAGCGCCAGAGCGATGACTCGACCGCCGCCATCCTCCGCGTGATCCACTCGACGCACGGCTCGGCAACGCTATTTCCGATGCAGCGATACCGCGCCGAGTCGCTTCCGGCGGGCTCCGTCCATCCGTCGGGGAGCCCTTGCAGGCGCTCGCACTCAAGCGGAGTGAGGCGGCGCACCGTCGCCCCGCCCCCAACGTTCGGCGGAGCTTGCGTGTCCAGCGCGAACGACAGCCCGTCACGCGCGAAGTTCGGATCACCCTGTCCGTTGGAGAACGCCGTCACCAGATTCGGCTCGCCCTGCGCGCTGTTCCACTGACGACCAGGGTTGACGACGGTCGCAGCTACGAATGTCTCGCTCTCGCCGTCAAAGCGACCCCCTTGGTTGAGGCACATCGAAACTCGCCCCCCCGTGGTCACGAGCCGCCCGGCTTGTCCATCGTTGTCGTCTGCGCCACCGCTTCCAAGGCCGCAGAGAGATGTGTAGGCAACTCCCGGCGTCGCTTCGCGGCGCGGCGGAGGATTCCGGCGCACGCTTTCGGGCTCAAAGAGTACCTGGACAGGTGCGGACCATGGCGCTCCAGAATGTCCGACAATGAAGACGCGACGGCGCCGCTGTGGAACTCCGAAGTGCTGAGCGTCCAGCACGCGGTAGGCGTACCCCATCCCGAGTTGCGCCACTTCCCGGAGGACGGTGCCCATGTCCCGTCCTCCGTTGGAAGACAGCAAGCCAGGGACGTTCTCGCCGAGAATCCATCGGGTATTGCATTCACGAGCGATGCGGATGAACTCGAAGAACAGCCCGGATCGCTGTCCAGCCAGTCCAGCACGACGCCCAGCCACCGAGAGGTCTTGACACGGCCAGCCCCCGACCACAGCGTCAACTGGTCCGACATCAACACCTCTGAGTTCTGTAACATCCGTCCACTTCGGCACGTTCGGCCAGTGATGGCGCAGCACCTTCATGGCGGCAGGATCCTTCTCGCACTGACCGACGCACTCCCAGCCAGCGCGGTCCATCGCAAGATCGATGCCGCCGATCCCCGAGAACAGCGACAGGTAGCGCATCAGTTCGTGACGAGCTTCGGAACCTGGATGTCCGACACGAGTTGCGACTCTGCCGGAACGTTGTCCAAGACCCTCTTGAGCAGGTGGTTGAGGTTGAGCGTCTTCGTCTTGCTCTCTGCCGTCGTCTTCGCCGACAAGACCTTCTCGATCATGTCGATGAGGACGTTGGCCTGATTCATCGCCAGCCCGCCGCCGACCAGGATCCCGTTGCTGCCGGAGGCGTGGATGGTCACGACCACCTCGGTAGTGCCGGGCAGGACGCCCGACTGCACCCCGCAGACCTTGTCAGCCACGAGGACCGAGAAGCCGCCGTCGGCCTCCAGCCAGCCAAGGAATCCAGGACGAACCTGAGTCTCAGCCTTCTTGTACGTCTTCATTCCGCCTCCTCAGTTGAAAGCATGATGATCGGGCCAAGCACGGCCGGGCTCTCGTCGGCCGCGTCGCGCTCAGGCTGTTTCGTGCCGGGGCCATCGACAAGCTCGTAGTTGGCATCGTTGTCCTCTAGGCCGGAGTCACCGCGAACGACATGACGCTGACAGAACCGACGATGCTCGACACGCCCGTAGCTCTCGCGCTTTGCCCCGCAGTTGCCGCCGCCCACGCAGAACTCCTGCTTGATTCGGAAGGTGCTAGTCGCGTCGGCGTTGCATCCGGGCTGGAAACATTTCGTGTGCCAGTCGTTCCATTCGAGGATCTGCGACTCACGCGCCACGATGAGCGCCCATGGAAGATGCCCGGCCACGATCAGAAGCGGGCGCGACTCGCCATCATGCGTAGCCGTCCACAGCACGCGACCCTTCCGCAAGAATTCGATGGCGCGGATCGTCATCGGCCCGAACGTGTCCCGGTGCGAGCCGTAGATGCCGCCGAAGAAGGCGGCGCAGGCCGTTCGAAGGTCATGGTAGCCACCGTCGAGCGGCAGCCAGCCGTCCACGAACTCGCCAGCTTCCACGCCCTCGTAGTCTTCAGTGGTCTGCCACATCGTAGAGACGCGCCACTCGTCCCCGCTCATCCCGGACGTCTTGTAGCGCGGAATTGTCACGAGTCGGAAGCAGGGGCGGGCTGCGCCGACCAGCCGAATCTCATCGAACCACTCGTCGTCGTGATGTCGCTTGAAGCTCGTCTTCACTTGAAATCCTCCGGCTCGGTGTCGGCCGCGAAGGCATACTCCCGGCCTGAAAGAGAGAACGACTTGGGTGGCCGCTTCTTGTCCGGCGGCGGCGGGGAGGACAGCAGCGCCTTGGCGATGCGGTCCCTGCACTTCTCTTGCTTGTTGGGATCGAGGAACAGGAAATTCTTGAGTTCCGCCTTCAGCAGCCGCTTGCCGGGATGACCCTGTGGAAGCTCATCGACGGTGGCGAGCATCTCCTGGACGTACTCGTGGTGACTCTGCTGGATGGTCGCCATGTGGTCCACCAGCCCCAGGCCGAACTCCTTGACCTCCGGCGGAGCCTCGTCCCGGAGCCAGATGCGGAGGCGGACCAGTCCCTCCAGCATGTCCACGGAACTGAGCCGCCTGAAGTCGTCGATGGGCTTGCTCATGCGTTCACCAGCGAGCCGTCGTTCTTCCAGTGCCGTTGCTCCCTGAGCATGCCCTTGACTCCGTCTTCAGTCTCTCGGCCGACCGAGACATGCTCAACCAGCCACTTGTCGCCGCCGGAGCCGAGGCCGTCTAGCAACTCGACGCGCCAGCCTAGGTGAGCCGCAGATTCCGGGATCCACGACATCATCCGGGTGTTGCCGCGCCGCAGCCAGCATTGGCGGTAGAAGACAGGCTTGCTCAATGCCGCCTCCCGCAGCAACAGTTGCGGTGAACGATGATTCTCGTGGCGGCGGGCCAAGACAGGAGAAAGATGACCGCCAGGACGGCAAGTCCATCGGCATGCGCGTCAAGAAACTGCCAGAACGTCATGGCCTCGATTCCATCCAGCGACGAACGAGCATAAGGATGAGCGGCTTGCTCGTGAGGATGAACGTCCACATGCCGACAAGAAGCCCGAACTGAATGCTGGCGCGGTTACGCTGCCACCACGTTCTCGGGACTGGCGGTCGCGCCCAACAGGGCGCCGGGACGTGGAGAAGACGACGAGCCTTGACGGCCTCTTGGTGAAAGAGCATCAGATAACGAAATTCGACGTTCGTCATGGCTTCCAGTCCTCCAGGCGGCGGCGGTCGCGGGCGGTCAGGCCCTTCTCGACCCGGCGCTGCCGATGACGACGCTGCTTGAGGCGCTCGTAACAGGCGGCGCAGCACTCCCCTCCGCCCCCGTCAGTCTTGATCAGCTCGTCCTGCGTCATCTCCATGATGTAGGACTCGATCCGAAACCGCGAGGGGGTGATGTGGTGCCGGCTGCGGCTGCGACCGTTCGGGTCGTCGCAGAGGACGCAGGGATCCCACGAGGCTCTTGTCGGGGCGCTCACAGAACACCGTCGCCAAGCGCGACGCCCTCTCCGGCCTCGATCCTGTCGAGGAGTTCGCTGGCGACGTAAAGCGGCCCCCACGTCTTCTTGTAGCGCCATTTCGACACAATGCGAGCCCGACGGCGCAGGAGCGGATAGAGCTTCCCATCCTCGACGCCGTGAAGCCGGCAATAGTCCTGTGACTGCCACCGCTTCCGCTTGCATTGGCGAAGAGGGCTGGGCGTCAGCCAGAGGCAGCGGTGAGCCAAGAGGGTCATCGCTCGGCCTCACGCCGCATGGCGACGGCTCGGGTGATGGTTGCTTCCGCCTCACCCATGCTGTCGATGAGCCTGCCGATGGCTCCGTACACGCGAGCCCCGGCGTGAACCGAGTAAGCGCCGTAGGCCGAGCAGCGAACTCGACATGTCGCCAAGGCGCGATGCACTTCCGCCTCAACCTGGGCTTCCGTGGCGATGTCACGGGCGCACAAGTGCGGGCTGCCGAGGCAGACGCACGTCACCACGACCAGCCCGATGGGGATGTGGTTGTCAAGACGGACGAGCGTGCCGTCGTACAGGAGTGGAGGCGCGGTCATGGAGTGGATCGTACCACCTGTGGTAGCATCTATTCAATGCCTTCACCATCCCTCGCGCAAGCCATCCAAACCTTGGAAGCCCTGGAACAGAAGTACCGGGCACTGGCCGACGGGTGCCTCTCGGGCCTCCAGGCGCTCCGGGAGGCCTTTGACGCCCAGGAGTTCCAGAAGGAGCGGCAGAACGCCCGGCGGGCCGCTGGGGGCTTCCTGAAGCCCGAGGTGCTCAAGAAGCTGGGAATCGACGAGGTCCGGGCGACCCGGAGTCTCCACGGCGACGGGATGGTCCACCCGCTCATGCACGACGAGGAGGGTTGACCGAGCGTTCTGCCCAACCTACCATCTCCTCGTCTCGACAAGCGACGGAATCGGCTTGCTCTGGCTGAGCGTGGCCACGCATACGCTGGTGGCGGCGGTTGACGACGCCGCACAACAAGCCCCGTGGGTCGAGCTTTGGTCGCTCCCGAGCCTGAATCCGGCCAGACCGGCAAGTAGGGCTCACCGGGCCGGGCAACGCTGCCAATGCTTCCCAGCGACGGCTGGGCGACAGCGCCCCGGCCCTTCCTGTGTCTCGGCCCCGTGGTAGGCTGATCGTCCTAGTGGCCCTGCCGCCAGGAGTCTGTCAACCCTTCCGCTCGGCGGGGCCGGTCAGTACCGAGTCACCCCCGCCGGGCGCCTTTCACCACGGCAGGGAGGGCTGGATTACGTCAGGGCGGGCAAAAGGATCCCAGCAGGCGCCGGGGTGGCCGGGCGGCTCGGGGCAGCACCAAGTTCGCTCGCACGGATCAAGAGGTCGATCTCCTCGTTGGAGAGGAGCGGATGCTGGAAGGCCAGCATCAGGCGGAGGTCGGCGCCACTTGATTTGACGGGCATGAGCCACCAGCGAACTCCTTCATCAGTAAAGCATGAGGCCTTTCGCCTCATCGGTCAAGCTGACGCTCCGCAGTTGTCGCAGGATTGCTCTGGCTTGGCGAGGCCACGGCAGTAGTCACAGCGACGGGAAGGCACCGCGCACTGGCGTTGGATTTCGTCGATGTCGAGGGCTGGCCGAGGCATGACGAGGGCGCCGCCCCAGTCGATGGCAGAGCCGTTGACTGCCGTGACATCGCACCAGTCCACTGGATACAGCGACTCGATCCGTCTGAAGTTGCCAGCCATGGCTTGCCCGAGGTAGAAGTCGCTCTCTGGGTCAGAGCGTGGCAGGAATGCGCCGCCGCTGCCGAGTCCAGCCAGCGCAGCCACGACTAGCGCCAACACGCAGAAGCCCATGAAAACGAAGAACGCGATGTCTGCGGCGCTGCATGTCACGGCTCGGCCTTCAGGCGCTTGGCGAGCATGAGGGCGGCGGGGCTGGGGTAGATAGAGAGGCCGTGCGACTCGTAGTTCTCATCCATCCACTTGGGGCGGTCGGCCATGATGTCCGAAATCACGCGGAGCGCGACGGCGCGGGCGAAGGCCCGGCTGCGTCCCTCTGAGCGCGGCTCCGCCCACGCTTCGTTGCCGGCCTCAGAGCCCAGCCGAGCCAGCTCGTCGAGCGTCAGTTGCTTCATGGCTGGCGATCCCTTGAGAAGGCCCGGAGGACTTCAGGCACGATGCTGGCGAGCGCCCAAGCGGCAGCCAGGGCCAGCAGCGAGACGATGATGACGTCGGGCCAGGAGGTCACGGATGTGTTTTCGCGTAGTGGACCGCCGTCAGCAAGATGACCGCGAGCCACGCGCAAGCCAGCGCGCCCAAGAGGAAGTAGCCACCGATGCGGCCCTCGTCATCGTCGAATAGGAAGAGAAGGGCAACGAGCAAGGCGATGGCGCCAGCGACGATCAGGACCGCGCCGGTGATGCCGCAGGCGAGGATCACGAACATCATCGCTTCGGCTCGAAGGAGTCGCCGCAGTCCTCGCAGTACAGTCGCGTCTCGTCGGGGCGCTGGCTCCATGGCTTCCAGCAATGGCAGATGTCGCAGACGGAGTTGAGCGGGCGCGGGGCTGGCTTGGGCGTGCCGAGAAAGTAGCGACCGGCTCGGACATCTACCCACCGACCCGACTCGTCCTTCTTGGCTGAAGTCGACCCGCCTAGCGGCGGATACTCGTGGAGCGAACCGAACTCGACTCCCGCGCTGCCTCGGGCGCGAGAGAACGTCTCGACATCGCGCTCCAAGTCGGCCTTGAAGTCTGGCAGGAGGGCGTCGCCGAGTTGGCGCTCCGTCAACTCCAGCTTGGCCCGCAGGCGGGCGTTCTCGCGTTGGAGCGTGCGGCGGCTGACGCCTCGGGGGAGCTTGGTTGCGGTCATCTTCACCACCCTTCAGGCCGAAGCGTAGCATCCTTTGGTCTGGACGGTCAAGTGCGACGTTTTCAACGGCACCAGGAGGGCTTGCGGTAGCGGCTGATGGAAGAGGACTGCGGGGCGACGCCCTCCAGAACGTCGTGGATGCCGCTGGCGCGGTAGGTAGCCAACTCGCCGACACGGTCCTCCAGCGGCTCTTGCAGTCTCCGCAAGTCCCCTGGGCCGAGCATCATCTCAGGGTTGTATTGAATGTCCCGCCGGTCAGGCCACGTCAGGAGGCCGTGGGCGGGGTGGTCAAGGCGGTGCGGCCCCTCGCGGTGGGGCGGACGGTCGCAAGTCAGTGGCGAGCAGGGCTTCGTGGCGCCGCAGCGGTCCTGGAGGGAGGGAAGGTCCAGCTCGACCCCGAAGGCCCTGGGGTGCTGGCGGCGGGCCGCCTCCTTCTCCACCTGCCAGTCGGCTGCTGGGCGCTGGAACGTCTTGACGACCTTGTCGTAGGTGGGGTCGGCCGGGATGCCGGCATCCTCGTGGGCGGCGGACTCGACCATGGCGACCTGGGTGGCTGGGTGGTACGTGATCTTGGAGATGAAGTAGGTGAGGGCCGGCACCTTGTCGGTGACGGTCATCGTCAGCTTGCGGGGGAGGCTGAGCGCCTTCGAGAGAATCTCCTCGGTCAGCGGCTTCTTCTCGCCACCGAGGACCGATGCCGTGAAGCTGGGGTAGTCGTCGATGGCGGCAAATGCCCATGGATCGTTCCTGTAGCTGCGGCGGACGGAGGGATGGCGGTAGTCGGGCCATGACTCCTGCCTGGGCGGCTTCATGGCGGCGGGGTCGACCATGTTGGGGGCCTTCGGCTCGAAGGCGACGGCGGCTCGCCGGTAGTGCTCGGCCAAGGCGAGAAGCTGTTGCTGGTGCATCTAGACCTCGTACTGATGGCGGAGGCGCTCGACGACCTTCTTGATGGCAGCCTCATCGTTCGGCGTGGGCGGCGTGGGTGGCTCAGTCGCCCACTCGAAGGCGACGGCGGCTTCGATCTTGGCGGCGAGCTGGCGCTTGAGGTCATCCCGGCATGTGGGCATTACTCGTTCTCCTTGGGCGCTAGCGCCTCGCGTGCCTTCATCTGCATGTCGGCCCAGGTGTAGGGCCAAGCGTAGTCTCGGGCGGCCTTGAGAGCCCGAAGCTCGGCGTCGGCGTGACTCTTCCGGTCAGCCCAGTCGATGGCGCAGCCGCCGCAGACCATCATCCCGTAAGAAATCTTGCCGCAGTCGGGTGTCTTCTCGTGCTGGTACGGCTTGTAAGGCTCGGGCCGATTCGCCTCGAAGTAGGCGGAGACGGCTGGGCTGTCCGTGAACCACTCGGGGCACGGAGGGGCCTTGAGGGCGAACTGGTCCCGCAGCTTGGTTTCTTCTTCTGTCATGTCATCTCCGCTCGCTGGTGGCACTTGGAGCACTGGAAGAAGGTTCGGTAGTCGGGCTTGTAGGTGCCGTCGGGCTGGATGGAGTTGCTGAGGCAGGAGAGCTTCGACTCGCCGTCGAGGCCAACGTGCTGGCGGGTCACGTCGCCTCCGCAGTCTTCGTGCGTGAGGGCGTAGAACTCGAAGCACGTCGGGAGGCCGGAGTAGACCATGCCCTTCCGGCCGTTTTCTGAATACCAGACCGCTCCGTCATGTGTCTCGCGGGTGAAGTGGAACTGGCAGGCCTTGCACTCCCAGGACTCCCAGCGGTGGTTGGGGTCGCCATCCAGCGTGCCGTCCCCGCCGCCGAGCAGGGTCGTCCCGGTCCCGTGATGGGTCAGGCGGCGCCCGCAGCACTTGGGACAGGAGGGCTTGTCGCTGGGGCGCTCATCGAGTGGCTTCTGAACCAGAGTGAGGCCACAGCGGCTCCAGTCTCCTCGGGGCTTCCTGCTCATGGTTTTGCGCCTTGGTGCTCTGCTGTTAGTTTGGCAGCGGCGCCCTCGTTGTCCCACTAGGAGCACTTGCCCATGGACAGGAAGACGGCCGCTTGAGCGAGGAGCGCCAAGAAAGGCGTGAAGTCGCACTCGAACTTGTGGTCTCGCTCGCTCACTGCCATGCTCCCTAGTTCATTCACGCCACCCTGGTTGCTTCGTCAGCTCGGCGAGGACTGCGTCCGCGAGCCTGACGGCCTCGCCCGCTACGTTCTTCGTGTCCCACTTTTGGGTGGCAACCACGTCGGCCGCGATGATGCCCGAGAGCGACTGGCCCGCGAGCCACGCCCGTAGTGACATCCCGCCGTAGATGCCGTGCGGGTTGTTCGCTAGACTCGTCGGGAAGGCTGGCCAGTTCTTTTCGTTCATCAGTGTCTCCGGCCGCACGCGCGGTCGTAAGTCCCCACGGGAAGACGGTTGGGGCAGTTGGTTGGTTCTGGAGGTGGGTGAGTTTTCTGAGGAATGGCAGGCCCGGTCGGAGTCGAACCGACGCTTGCGGGGTCAAAGCCCGTTCCCGCGCCGCGCGACGGGCCAGAAGTCAGAGTTGCCAGCCCAGCGCCGTGGACCCTCTCTGGTGGGCCCAGGATGACCGAGGCGCTCCGAAGCACCCAGTAGGCCCAGTTGGACAGCGAGCGCCCCTCGGCCTCCGCTGCGGCCTGGAAGGCGTCCCGGTCTGCCTTGGCGACCCGGATGGAGATGACAGTGTCGTTCATGTAGGTGACTGTAGCGCAGATGTAGGCGAACAGTCAAGAAGATTCTTCGTTCCGCCTCCAGAAAGTAGCACTAGATGCTCAAGAAAATGAGCGCGTGGGGAGGAGGGCTTAGTCCCTCCCCCTGCCGCTGAGACTCCTCCAACGGGGAACAAGCCCCCTCAGAAAGCCCTTATTTCTAGGCTTGTCGAGAGACTAGCGGAGACTTCAGGAAAAGAGTAAGGCTAGGCGTCTCAGGGCAGGATAACCCCACCCACCCACCAGCCCTAGCAGGCACCCTAGAGTCAACCGACTCTGATCCCCCGGCAGACGCCACGCTGGACGTCCCTGGCGCCTCCCGGTCTGCCACGCCGAGACGTGGACGCGTTCGCATGTTGTCTGTGTGATTATCATCCAAGTGGATGAAGATCATCCAAGCTAGGCTACCCGCTACCTGGATGTTTATCATCCACGGCTGTCCCCTGCGCATTACAGCCACGCTGGGGCGTCCAATGCCTCTTTCGACCCTCGGCATCAACTCGGCCCGTCCGACGCCTTAGCGTCCGTCTGGTGAGGCTCCCCGCGACCTTGCGCCAGTGTCGTTACGCCCCGAAGGTTCCCTGAGCGTTCTAAAACGCTATTTCCGTGGCATTCTGCCTCAACCTTTCAGCGTTCTAACTCTTGACGCCTTGATGATGGGGGGCTACACTTCCTCTGTACCGTTCGGGCGCTACCGTCCCAGCTGGAAAGGAACACCATGGATCCCAACGCCACCCTCGCTGAAATCCGGCGCCTCGCCTCCGCGATCCGCTCGGACGCTGACGCTGGCATCGGCGCCTCTCGCCTTCCGCTTCGTTCGGCGCGCCTCGCCGAGCTATGCGAGGCTCTGGACGGCTGGATCTCTCGCGGAGGCTTCCTCCCGGACGCTTGGGATCCCGAGATCCGAGGCGCCCTCAGGAAGCTCCGGCGCTAGTCTCTCGCCCCTTCGCCACCATCCCCGGATGGTGGCCTAGGGCCGATGGCCTAGAGCCTTTCGGGAAAGGAACACCAATGCACGCAACGACGCGTCGCCTCATGGCCGAATTCGGCCTGACGCGACCGACCGACACGATCCGGCAACCCGGCAAGTTTGAGGGCGAAACCCTGGTCGCCCCCTACTACCACGAAGCGATGATGGATGGATGCCCGGAGCCCGTCTACGACGGCGACGACGTGATCGACACGTTCGACGTGACCGACGAAGATCGGGAGATCCTCGGCGAGCTACTCGCGCCGGAGGATGCCCATGTCGTCCTGGAGACTTCGGGATCCGGGTTCGTCCAGGCATCCATCCTGACGGCGCCGGACTTCGCCCGATGGATCGCCACACTGGACGATGGCAACGACGACGAAACAGCGGAAGGCTAGGCGCCCGCGATGGCATGCCCATTACCAGAGCAATGGGCATGCCATGTCGGCGTCTCAACACTAGACGCCCTGTCAATGGGAGGCTACGCTTAACAGGTCAGGCGCCATCAAGGCGCGAAAGGAACAGCCGATGTCGCAAGCATTCCCCGATTACAACGACGCGCACCGGGCCGCGAGCGCGAAGGCACGCGAGCACGGATCCGACGTGGCGATCCGCAAGGGCAAGGAATACGGCCGTACCGTGTACCGCGTGAGCTTCGCCAGCCGCAATGACAGCGATTACGCGCTGGCCGAGATCGTCCGCCCCACCGATCCGATCTGGCACTAGACCCTTTCCGGCTTGGCATCGGGCTTGCTCCGGTACCAAGTCGCAAGGGGCCGAGAAAGCCTCGCAACTCGAAAGGAACAACGATGGAACGCCGAAGCATGATCGCGGATTCACTCGACAAGGTCGCCGGCAAGGCGCACGGACAGAATGCATGGGGGGCGAATCACGTCCGAACGTGGGAAGCTCGCGGGCAGCTCTCGCACGGACAGGCCATCGCCACGATGGTCCACGGCCTTGCCGTGTACGCCGATGCCTACCGGCGCCGGTTCGATTCGGACATTTCAGAGGATGGCGTTCTCGGCCCCGCATGGCGCGAGATCGGCGACGGGATCCTTGCCCTCCTAAACGGCGAGCTGGACGGACTCGACGGCGGCACGGTGGATGGCCTCATTCGCCGAATGGGGGCTTGCTCGGAACCCTGAGCCCTCCTCGACCGGAGCTGCCCGCGAGCTTCGGCCGACCGCATCCCTGCCCGTTTGGCGCATCCCGCGTCACGATGGCAGAGACGGGAAAGGAACGAAAATGCATTGCAACGGCCCCCGATTCCAGACGATCCAACTTCAACGCGCCGGCCGCGTCCCGACCGCCTGCCCGCTGTCGGCCAAGGAGCGCATGCCGCTCGTCAGGCGCCACATTTCGACCGTCCTGGACGCGGAGGCATCCGTTTCGCAGTGGGAGGCGCGAGACATGGAAGATCCGATTCTCGCCGCCATGCCCAAGCCCAGCGTGCCGACGTGGGCCGACTACCAGCGGACGCTCCCCCGCGTGCCGCCGGCCTCCGGACGGAGCCCCCGGCACGTCAAGCCCGGCCGAGCGTTCTAAACCTCGGAAAGCGTGGCGGAATGCCACGCCATGAAAGGAACAAGCCCCATGAACACGAACAAGC
>Ga0247663_1000152_pt1 | contig 16004 bp, 14 predicted proteins | sample CNK04_metaG_FD_190128 | JGI IMG/M metagenome (GOLD analysis project Ga0247663, IMG submission 190128) | Soil microbial communities from Purdue University Martell Research Forest, Indiana, United States - CNK04 | ecosystem: Environmental > Terrestrial > Soil > Temperate forest > Bulk soil... | reverse complement strand
AGTTCTTCTTCCACGAGATCACCAGAAGTCGGCTCTCTTAGCGTATCGCGTAGCGTGGGCGATTACGCGCAATCCTGCTATCCGCATCCTTTATATTTCGTCTACCGCGAACCTCGCTATCAAGCAGTTGAAGTTCATCAAGGATATTCTTACGTGCGACCAGTACCGTTTCTATTGGCCGGAGATGGTCAATCTGGAAGAAGCGAAGCGGGAGAAGTGGACCAATACGGAAATCTCGGTGGATCATCCAAAGCGGAAAGCAGAGCTTATCCGCGATCCTACGGTCTGGGCAGCCGGTCTGACTACGAACATCGTTGGTATGCACTGTGATATCGCCTGTATGGATGACGTGGTCACCGCGGCTAACTGTGATACCGAAGAAGGCCGAGAGACGGTACGAAATCAATACGGACTTCTTTCATCGGTTGAGGCTGCTGAAGCCTTAGAGTGGATTGTGGGCACCCGGTACGATCCTAACGATCTGTACAACGATGTCATGAATATGCAGATCATCATCGAAGATGAAGACGGCAATCAAGTTGGTGATCCTGATCCGCTGTTCGATACGTTCATCCGAGTAGTCGAGACCAATGGTGAGTTTCTCTGGCCTCGCCAGAAAACACCTGACGGGCAATACTTCGGGTTCAACGCGGAAATCCTTGCGAAGAAGAAGAGTAAATATCTCAATCAGACACAGTTCCGAGCACAATATTACAACGATCCTAATGATCCCGCCGGTAACGGCATCTCGCCGGAGTGGTTCCAGTATTATGACAACAAGTTCCTTGAACGACACGAAGGACAATGGTACTTCAAACTCAAGCGACTTAACGTCTTCGCCGCAGTCGATTTCGCGTTCTCCCTCGCAGCCAGAGCCGATTACACCTGCATTGTTGTTGTTGGTGTTGATAGTGATTTCAATTACTACATCCTTGATATCGACCGTTTTAAGACTGCTCTCATAGGGGATTACTTTTCTCACATTCTCCGCCTGCATCAGAAATGGGACTTCCGAAAACTGCGCGCAGAGGTTACTCAAGCGCAGATTACCATCGTGAACGATCTCAAACTGAATTACATCCGGCCACATGGTCTGTCGTTATCAATCGAAGAGTTTCGCCCTGACCGTAACATGGGCAAGAAGGCAGAGCGGGTATTCAACATCCTGCAGCCACGTTATCAGAACCGTCAGATGTGGCATACAATGGGCGGCAATTGTGAGCTGCTAGAGGCAGAACTACTTGCTGCTAAACCCCCACACGATGACATCAAAGACTGTCTGGCGGCCGTTGTAGACACTGCCATAGCCCCGAGTTCTCAGCGAAGGTCAATTTCGATGGATTTATCCTCAGGCTTCATTCATCCCCGCTTTGGCGGAGTAGCTTAATGGCTGGTAAGACGTTAAATCTCACCGACGTGATCTCTCCTGATGACTTGGGGTGTCGTATCGCTAAACAGTTCGTCGAGTGGTCGACACTGAAGATGCCGTGGGTCTCAGCGAAGGAAGAACTTCGTAAGTACCTATTCGCCACTGACACTACTCAGACGACCAACAGCAAGTTGCCTTGGAAGAACAAGACAACTGTACCGAAGTTGTGCCAGATTAGGGATAACCTCAACGCCAACTACATGGCGACGCTCTTTCCGGATAACAAGAAAGATAACTTCGATTGGGAAGCCGCCGATCAAGAAAGCAATACAATTGAGAAACGTACCTCCATCAAAAGCTGGATGAAGTATGTCAAAGGTCAGGATCGCTACCGCACAGAAATGCAGAAGTGTGTCCTTGACTACGTCGATTACGGCAATGCCTTCATCACAGCCGAATGGGTGGACGAACGACAGACCCTCGCCGACAAGACTACGAAGGTTGGCTACTGTGGTCCAGTCCCTCGTCGTATCAGCCCGCTGGATATTGTTTTTAATCCAACTGCACCGTCATTCACAGAAAGCCCAAAGATCATACGAACGCTTATGTCGTTCGGTGAAGTCAAGGGAATGATCGAGAGCATGACCACGGATGAAAACCGTGATGAAATGCTCGAACTGTTTAACTACCTCAAGACTACCCGAACGACCATCCAGAACAACGCTGCGTCTGAACTTGCATCCGTAGACGCGTTCTATGCTGTCGACGGGTTCACGTCCTTCCGGAACTACATGTTGTCGGACTATGTTGAAGTTCTGACGTTTTACGGTGACATCTACGATTGGAACCATGACACGTTTTATAAGAACTACCAGATTATGGTCGTGGATCGGCATAAGGTTCTCGGAAAGAAGCCTAATCCTTCTTATTTTGGCTTTCCTCCTATTTTCCATGTCGGATGGCGTCCTCGTCAAGATAATCTATGGGCTATGGGCCCTCTTGATAATCTTGTCGGCATGCAATACCGCTTGGATCATGTTGAAAACCTGAAAGCAGACGTCTTCGATCTGCTGACCTTCCCTCCCCTGAAAGTCAAGGGGTACGTCAAAGACTTCGACTGGAAGCCTATGGAGCGGATTTACGTCGGTGATGATGGCGATGTCGCTATGTTAGCGCCGCCGTTCCAAATCCTCCAAGCGAACACGGAAATCGCCTACTTGATGGAAATGATGGAGGTTATGGCCGGTGCGCCTAAGGAAGCTATGGGCTTCCGTTCTCCAGGCGAAAAGACGAAATACGAAGTCCAGTCGATGCAGAATGCTGCTTCTCGTATCTTTTCGAACAAGATCGTCCAATTTGAGAAGCTGTTCGTCGAGCGGTGGGACAACGCCGCGCTGGAGCTTTCTCGTCGAAATATTTCTTCGGTACAGTCCGTACCAGTTCTCGATGAATTTAATTTCCAGACGTTCGTCCAACTATCCGTTTCGGACATCACAGGCAGTGGTACACTTCGTCCAATCGCGGCAAGGCACTTCGCTCAGCAGTCTGAAATGATCCAGAACCTGACGAACTTCGCGAGCAGCAAGCTCGGCAGCGACCCTGCGATCATGGTTCACTTCTCGTCGGTCAAACTCGCTAAGACGGTAGAAGAGCTTCTTGATCTACAAGAGTACAAGATCGTTCAGCCGTATGTTCGATTGTCCGAACAGGCTGATGCAGCTCGACTGCAACATGCCCACGATGAGCAAGTCCAGATGGAGGCTAAGACCGCCACTGGTCTGACGCCGGATGATCACGATCTGCCTGCCGGTGGACCACCACCTGGATTATCTCAATGACACCATTATCTCTCGAATGGACCTCAGGGATGACCCCTGAGCAGAAAGAAAACTTCGAACTCGTTCTTCGGAACAACTCCCTGATTGTCGAGCGCCTTCATAATATCCTCGATCAATGGGAGAAAGAACTCAACAAGAGTGAGTTTACGATCAAAGATTTCAGTGATCCTAATTGGGCACAAAAACAAGCTTTCCGAAACGGAGATCGTAGTCGTATACGTAAAGTGAAAGACCTATTCACACTGTAAGGAGCCAGACCATGGACATCTTCAATGATACCCCGACTATCGACCCGAACAAGGATTACTACACCGAACTAGTTGGCGACGGTAAGAAGTTTGCAGACAACGCAGCCCTTGCTCGTGCCAAAGTCGAGAGTGATCTCTTTATCAAGCGTGTTCTCGATGAGAAACGTCAGATTGAAGAGGAACTCAAGACACGAATTAAGATGGAGGACTTCCTCGACCGAGTACAGGCCCCCGTCGTTCAGCCTCAAGCAGAGCCGGTAATCACTCCTGCACAAGCACAGGCCTCCGAACTAACACCGACACAGATCGAACAGATCGTCCAACAGCAGATTGCTACTCGCGAAGCCGAACAGCTTCGCACTCGGAATTTGCTCACTGTACAGGGACGACTGCAAGAAGAACTCGGTGAGAACTATTCTACACAGGTTAAACAACGTGCCCAAATGTTGGGTCTGGATATTCAGTATTTCAATGACACTGCTGCACGCTCGCCGCAGGCATTCTTCGAGTTGATGGGCCTTAATCGGCCTAGGGAGGAACTCCCGACGCTTCCGCGTGGCACCTCGAACCCTCCGAACCTCGGGGGCGTCAAGAAGAACTTCGCATATTTCAATAACATGCGCAAGACTGATCCAGTCCAGTATTCCCGATACGGGCAGAAAGAAGAATGGGAATTGGCCAAGAAACTAGGGCCAGCCTTCTTCGAGTAACAACGCCCCAGGAATGGGGCTTACTGGAGGTCTTAAATGGCTTTTTCATATGCAACCAATGAGCACCTCGTTCGTGCCAATCTCTGGAGCGCTCAGCTCAAAGAGGTTCTGCTCGACGAGTTGTTCGCCACGAAGTACGTCGATCTGATCACGGACTTCCCTGACGGCGATACGCTCAACATTCCGTCCATCGGCCAGGCCGAAGTTCAGGACTATGTTGAAAACGCTGCCGTTCGTTACACTGGTATGGACACTGGTAACTTCACGTTCACCATTGACCAGTACAAGTCCTCGGCGACTTACATCACCGAGCGCATGAAGCAGGACAGCTATGTCATGGCGAAGCTCGTCGCTTCGTTCATTCCTAAGCAGCATCGTGCTCTTGCCAAGGAAATGGAAGTCAAGGTGCTTGACGTTGGTCCGTCTGCCCAGACTGCTTCAAACTTGAACGCGATTAACGGTGGTAATCACCGTTTTGTGGCGTCCGGTACGAACCAGGTCATGGTGGTCAATGACTTCGCACGGGCGAAGTTCTCACTGGCTAAGGCTAACGTGCCGATGACCCAGTTGACTGCGATTGTCGATCCTTCGGTGGCTTACGCCTTCGATACGATTTCCAATCTGACCTCGATGCAGAACAACCCAATGTGGGACGGCATCGTAACGACTGGTATGTCGACAGGTACGACATTCGTTAAAAACGTCTACGGCTTTGACGTGTACGTTTCTCAAAACCTCAAGCAGATCACTGCGGGCGAGACAATTAACTCGGTCTCCGTGAATACTTCAGGTGTCGCTAATCTCTTCTTCTCTGCTGCTCAGGATGTCCTCCCGTTTGTGGGTTGTATCCGTCAGCCTCCGAAGGTTGACAGCGACTACAACAAAGACCTTCAGCGTGAAGAGTACGTCACAACCTGCCGGTACGGCTACAAGCTGTATCGTCCGGAAAATCTCGTGGTCGTCCTCTCGGCGACTGATCAGGTCTAAGGAGGGAACTATGGGAACTTGGACAAATGCTGACGGTTTGAAGATCGACTACGGTGTTACCGAAGCGACTTCACAGAACACGTCATATACTCCGGGTGGTGAGTACAAGAGCTTCGGCCCTCGTCGGGTATCGGAGCAGGTCATTGATCTGACGAAGATGAATGCCTTTGGTACGGTCACTATCCTCAATGATAAGGCTTTCTTCGGTGCCGGTTGGGTGCCTGAGGAAGTCGAGCTTGAAACTGTTGTCGCTGCGACGGGTGCGACCGCGACCCTCTCTGTGGGTCTCGTGCGTAACTCGAACCGTTCGACTGCGATCTCGGCTACTGCGTTTATCAACGCGGCTGCGATTGCTACGTTCGCTGCGGTTGGCACGAAGTTGACATTCACTGCGGGTAGTACCGCTGCTGGTGCCAACATCGGTGTGGCAACGACCTTCGATGCCCTCTGGACTGTGACTGTCGGTACAGCCGATTTTACAGCTGGTAAGGTGAAGGTTCGTGTCTTCTGGCGTCCATCGGTCGCCATCTAAACTGAGGGAGCCCCTTCGGGGGCTCCTTCTTCACTGGAGGTACGATGGCCACTAAAGCTCATAAACTACTCACAGGAACTGACCTCCACGAACCGAAGGGTGTGGCTACGGCCATAGCCGGACAGGTTTACGTCTCCGATGGCGCGGGGTCTGGTAGTTGGCAAACTATCAACACTACAGTTGATTTCTCAACAGGGGACGTGAAACTCACGTTTAAGAACGTAGCCGATACTGGCTGGCTCATGATGGATGACAGCACTATCGGTAGCCCCACATCCGGCGCGCATTTTGTCTCTACTGAATTTCAGGCGCTGTATGAATTAATTTGGACTAATATTCCTCCTGCCTGGACTACGATCTCAGGCGGTCGAGGGGGCTCCGCAGCAGCCGATTGGGCGGCGAACAAGACTATTACACTTCCAAAAATGCTGGGGAGAGCGTTGGCTATTGCAGGTGCCGGTAGTGGCTTGACCAGCCGTGGTCTCGGAGAATATTTAGGCGCTGAAACAACGACCCTTGCTCTTGCTGATCTGCCGACGGGCATTACTTCAGCGAATACTGGATCAGTGGCGATTAGTGTGACAAACACCGGCACTAATCCGTATCGTGGTACTTCTGCATTGAATTCTCAAACGACATTTGGTGGTGGGACCGAAGGTTTATTTGCCGATGTTACTGCGGTTACAAACAGTGCGATGACTTCAACCGGCACGATTTCCGCCAGTGCGATTTCCGTAACTTCTAATAATACTTCAGGTGGGGCGCATACGAATATGCAGCCAACAGCTTTTGTGAACGTGATGGTGAAATACTGATGGCAAAACTCATCCTGAATAACTTTGCGAATTGGGCCAACACAGTAACTGCGGTCGCACAGCTGAATGCCAATCAAGATGCCATCGAAATCGCGATGGAGAATACACTATCGCGTGATGGGACGACACCCAATCAGATGTTGTCTCTGTTGGATATGAACCACCATCAGATTATCAATCTCGCACGTCCAACGACTTCGTCTTCGCCGCTGCGCTTACAAGACTTATCTGATTTTCTAGGGAGTGGCACTGTATCGAATATTCCATCTGGTGGAGAACCGGGACAGTTTCTTTCGAAGTTGAGTGACGCGGATTACGATCTTGTGTGGGCTGACCTGGCGACCAGCGGCGGCAACGGTATTACCATCACTCATGGTAGCCCGAATGTCATCTCTCTGCGCGACTACATCAGTTTAAAAGACTTCGGTGCGGTGGGCGACGGTGTCACAGATGATGCCCCGGCTCTACGAGCCGCTGTTGCGGCCATGCCATCGGGTGCAGTGCTTTATATCCCACCGTCCGAGTTCGGTTACTATATGAACTCGGTGGTAAGTGGGGCGGTACTTGCACTCGCAAACAAAAGCATTTCCATTCTTGGTGGTGGATGGTCTATTAAAAATGATGGCAGCTATGCCGCCCCAACGGGTTCTGTGTTTATCATGGGCGATGGCTTGGGCGATAATGATGACTTCATCCACTGGAAAGGCACAGATGCGGTCTTCGGAGTGCGATTTTATAACTTTGCGGTTGTAGGTCACACTAACGCCTTTGGTGGTTTTGTCGGCAGGAATATCATCTACATTCAGTCAGAAACACTGACAGGCGATGATTTCTATCTGTCGAATTTCACCATGGAGAAGTGTTTTCTGACTGCCGGTAAGACTGGATATTCCTTCTTCACGAATGCCAATCCAAGCACGAATAACGGCGGTGGTGCGCTTTGTAATTCGGTTATACGGCACAACCAACTGATGCAATTTCAGTTGGAATGTGTAGGTGATGCGGTTACCCTCGAAAATAACACCATCGGTCAGAATGCTCCGCTGGATGCCCGAAATATCGGTATTTATTTCTGGAATGGTCCAGGGGTTACGTCGACACGCGTCATTAACAACAACATCAGCAGCTTCTCAGGTTCGATTGTCTGTGATGGTGGTATTTCACCTTATATTGCAGGCAATGAATTAGAGATTGGCCTGACATCTGTCAATCTGTACGGCAGTATGATTGATATGAAAGGCACGGTTGGTGGAACTGTTATTGCCCCCGTCATCACTGGTAATACAGTTTCTCAGAACAGTACAGTGGCTAATTATATCCCCATTCGATTGGGTAATGTGCAAAATGCCTTTGTCTACGGAAACCGTACATCTACACCAAGTCTTTATTCGCACGTCCAGATCACTTCTGGTTCGTCCGGCGCCCATATCGGTCTTAACTACGCGAATGTCGTAGCGACACCAGTTCTCGATTACCCGATTACTGATAATGGCGCTTACACCAAAATTGATCGTCATTTCAAACTAACACTGCCTGGTGCGACTTCTGGTCAAACGGTTCTTCAGCCGAGTTTAATAGCTTCCGGTACTCTTACATTACCTGCCGCCACCGATACCCTTGTGGGCAAGGCGACGACAGATACTTTTACGAATAAGTCGATTTCCGGTAGCACCAATACGCTAACGAACATCGGCAATTCGTCGCTGACGAATTCGTCTATCACGATCAACGGCAGCAGTGTAGCCCTAGGTGCCTCTGTGACAGTCACTGCTGTTGCTAGTGCAATTACCGTCGGCACTACAACAGTTACCAGTGGTACGACAAACGGTTTGCTGTATAACAGTGCGGGTACGCTAGGTAATCTGGCTACAGCCGCAAGTGGCGTCCTTGTGACATCTGCTGGTGGTGTACCCTCTATTTCGTCCACTTTACCAGCGCACACACTCGGCGGGACAATCAGCGGCGGCAATAATCAGATTAATGACGTGGTTATCGGCGCAGCGTCACCTCATGCTGGTACGTTTACAACGCTGGTTGCAACGACCGTCAATGGCAACACGATTACTACAGGAACGGGAACACTTACTCTCGGAACCGGTAAGACTGCGACGATCAGTAACACTCTTACGTTGACAGCTACTGACGGGTCTACTCTCGCAATTGGTGGCGGTGGTACCCTAGGCAGCAATGCTTACACGTCAACTGCGTATGCGCCGTTGGCAAGCCCAGGGTTGACTGGTACACCAACAACACCAACAGCCTCAGCAGACACCAACACAATACAGATCGCTAGTACAGCGTACGTCCTTGGGCAGTCAGCATCTCAGGCAAACCAAGAGACCGCAACCAGCACGGTCAAGTTTGTCAGCCCGGGGACACAACAGTATCATCCAAGCGCTGCGAAATTCTGGGCGTTGGTTACTATTTCAGGGGGTGTGGCGACACTGGTCAGTGGTTACAACGTCACAAGTGTAAACAGAGGGTCACTCGGCCACTTGACTGTGACTTTCACAACCTCGTTCTCGTCGGCAAACTATGCAGTATTTTGTACTGTTGATGGCGGCGGTTCTGGTACGAACTACGCGAATATCATCTCTCAGGCAACCGGCAATTGTGTGGTAGCTAGCCTTAGTGATACCGGCTCGGGCGGCACCTACGCTGATCCGGGACTTTATTGTGTGATGGGTTTTGGAGATCAATAATGATTGACTGGCAGAAACTTCGACGTGAATGGAAAACATTCGTCTTAGCGATTGTAACAACAAGCATCGGGGCTTATGATACTGTCGTAGAAATCGCGCAGCGGTATGGTTATGATTACACCCAACTTATTAAAGCAGAATGGCGAGTGTATGTCGTACCGGCCATCGGCATTGGCTTTCTAATTCTCCGCAAATGGCGAGATGCAGTTTTGGAGGCTAACGATGAGTATCATCAGTGAAATTGTCTCAGGAGTTATTTCTCCTGTAACTAATGTCCTTGGCAGTTGGCTGAATAACAAACAGAATGTCGATCTGGAGAAATTCAAAGTAAATGGGCAAGTTGATCTTGCGTTGGTGCAGGCGAATGTCTCTATTCTCCAGTTGAACGCCCAGTTGCTTCAAAACAAATGGATGATCCGATTACAAGTAGCTTTCGGTGGTCCATTGGCACTCTATTACGGAAAGTGTATTGTTTGGGACAATGTCCTAGCTGATTGGACCCATGGCTATACACCGCCGCTTTATGGAGATATTGCCAAATATAGCACCTGGATTGTAGCTTTCCTCTTCTTACACTCTGCTGTAACATCCTGGACCAGGCGCACATGAAATACACCAACCTCGATCTAGTTCAGCTCACTCTGTCTAGCATGGACAGTGATGAAGTCAACAGTGTTAATGATACTGTTGAAAGTCAATCCGTCTTGAATATTGTCAAAACGACGTACTTCGATATTGCCAGCCGCGCTGGCCTACCAAGACATTTTGGTTTATTTCAGCTCGTTGCAAGCGGGTCTGTGGATCGACCTGTAACTATGACCCTTCCTAGTAATGCCGCATCAGTCGAATGGATCAAGTATAATATCGCCACAGACGATCAACCTTTGACAATGCGAGAAATCCAACCACTACCACTCCAAGCATTTCTAGAGAAGATTTTCGCATTGAACTCGACTGATAGTAATGTCGTGTCGTATTTCGTTTACGTTGGTGATACGCAATACACTCTCCTTTGTCAAAATGATCGTCCACCGACTTACTATACAACGACAGATGATGGCACTGTGCTGTTTAATAGTTTCAATTTTATCACTGACGATACACTTCAAAGTTCAAAGACGATGTGTTGGGGGCAAAAAGAATTCCCTTGGGCGGCCACCGATACCTTCGTCCCAGATTTAGATGACAAACAACATCAACTTCTTTTGAACGAAGTGAAGGCATTAGCTTTCTTGGAATTGAAACAAACACCACATCCGAAAGCTGAGAAAACTGCTCGCCGACAGTGGATCGACGGACAGTCGGATAAGATCAAAATTCCACTACAGACTGCCCACCAGCGAGACCCGCATTATGGGCGTAAGTGAAAGGAATAGATATGCAGAACATGGTTGAGACCAACACCAAACGACGCGTATTCGAACTAGACGGAAATAAACTCATCGCCATCCAAAGTGATCCATACGGCTTCTGGCAGCTGCATCTAGAACACGGTCAACTTCCTGAACGCTTCCAAGGCCAGTATTCGTATTGGGATGCCGTAGTAAAAGATGTCGAGCGTTACAAAACACTACGAGCACAAGCAACCGCAGAAGTCCAAACCCGTCCAGTTCTTCGAACAAAGATTGTCACTAAGGATAGTTAATGCCTAGAGCCGTCGCCACAGTCGTCGAGAACAACTTCATAAACGGCTTGAGGACTGAGGCCAATGGGCTCCAGTTTCCTGAGAACAGCTGTGTCGAGACTTTCGATTGTGAATTTGATCTGCTTGGGAATGTATCTCGACGATTGGGCTTCGACTATGAATTCGGTTACGCACAGCAATTTGTAAACAGAGCAGGTTGTGCTATCAATCTGTATCAATGGAAAAATGTCACTGGCGATGGGTTGATTTCGTTTCAGGTGGTGCAGATTGGCAACACTCTGTATTTCTATTCAAGCACCGATGGGACGACTAGTCTCTCCGGCAACCTCTCCCCAAGCACCATCAACCTGCTTCCTTTTCAGGCCAGTGGTGCTCCTGATCCCCGACAGTTTGAATGTCAATTCTCCGACGGCCTAGGCAAGCTGTTTGTCGTACATCCCTGCTTGGAAAACTTCTATGTGACCTTAGTCGCAGGAGTTTTCGTCGCCACACCGTATACTCTCCAAATCAGAGACTTCGAAGGTGTGAATGATGGACAAGCGGTTGATGCCCGCCCCGTGGCACTAGGAGTTAACGACCTCCACAGGTATAATTTGTACAACCAAGGTTGGACTAGTACGTATGTCGATACATTCCATACTGCCGCCGGTGTTTACCCAAGCAACGCCGATGTATGGTGGATATACAAAGATTTAACTGACACCTTCAATCCTGCGACGACACTAGCAAATAACTCCCGTGGAAACACACAGGCGCCTAAGGGGCACTTCATTCTTAATCTGTATACAGGGGATCGTGCCACTCCGGCGGGTCTCTCCGGGATTAACTCTACGTCTGCGGGCTCCGCACGGACCAGTTCTACGGCGTTCTTTGCCGGTCGGGCTTGGTATTCGGGCATCCAGGCAATAGGCTTTAATTCGAAAATATACTTTACTCAAATTTTAACTAACGATCAGCAGGTCGGACGTTGTTATGGCGATAATGATCCGACCAGTGAAACCCTGTTCGATTTACTTCCCTCTGCCGGTGGGGTAATTAATATTCCAGAGGCGGGCACTATCTACAAGATGATCCCGACACAAAATAATCTACTTGTTTTTGCGTATCGTGGTGTCTTTCAGATTTCCGGCAGCACAGGGTTAGGTTTCTCTGCGACGGATTATGTCGTCAGCAAACTGTCGTCTATTCGCACGATCTCTGCGTCATCTTTCGTCGACATCAATGGTCTACCTATGTGGTGGAACACCGACGGTATCTGGGCAATCCAACCCACTAAGGATGGTTCGGGGTTGACTGTCGCCCCCGTTACTCGCAGTACAATCCAGACGTTTTACGACGACATCCCAACGATCAGCAAGTCGACTGCGCGCGGGTATTTCAACCCCTTGACGCAGGTCGTATCATGGTTGTATAAGAGTGAGCCATCTACAACAACAGAAACGAATTACGAGTTTGATCGTGTGCTGAATTTGAATATTCTTTCCGGGGCATTTTATCCTTGGACAATATCCCCCGGAGTGACCGTGCACGGTATTTCAGTGATCGAAGGTACAGGTGGCATTTCTGTGGAAGGAGATGTCGTAGATGATGCCGACGAAACTATCGTAGATGACGCGGGAGACACAGTTGTCTTTCTTGAGCTCCAGAATATCTCGGTCGCCCCTAAGACAAAGTTCCTCGTCAGCATCCCTGTAGACAGTACGTACAAATTCACATTTGCGGAAGCGCTCGACCATTCGTTTGAAGATTGGGCCACTTCCGGGTTACCTTCGGTGTACGAGAGTTATTTCATTACTGGATATAAGCTTCACGGACAGGCCAACAAGAATTTCCAAAGCAACTACGTGACTATTTACCACGAAGGTACCGGTGCGTGTTACATCCAAGGTGTCTGGGACTATTCGATTTCTACCAGCACGGGACGCCATACGTCTGCACAGCTGCTGTCTTTCGATAGTGAAGATTATACAAACAACCGACGGCGTCCGAAGATTAGAGGCCAAGGTAAATCCCTTCAATATAAGATCAGCTCATTCGAGGCTAATCCTTTTACCGTAATTGGCTGGTCGAGTTGGGAAACAGGAAACACACTGCCATGAGGCTTCGGCTTGCGGTTCCTGCGGATACGCCTGTTCTTCTGGATATGGCCAAAAAGTTCATCTCCCAATCTCCGTATGCTGATTACGAAGTTGACGACGACAAGATCATAGACTTGATCAGTAACTGTTTTGACTACACTAAGAATATCATCTTCGTCTTTACAACAGATGAAGACCATCCAGTCGGTATGCTCGCTGCGACAACAAGCCAGTTTCTATTCAACAGGAAACTCGTGGCATCAGAAATGGTGTGGTGGGTCGAGCCTAGCTACCGAGGTCGAGGGGGTCTCGTGTTGAAGGCTGCCTTCGAGCATTGGGCGAGGCATAGGGGGGCTTCTATAGCGCATATGTCCTCGCTCAATACCCCTCTTGTCAATAAACTGATGGAACGCTCGGGATACACAATGACTGAGTGCACCTTCTTGAAGGAGCTTTAATGCCTGCTATCTCGACACTCATCGCTGGTGCTGGACTAGCCCTTGCGGGTGGGGCGGCGATTATGAATTACGAAGCCGCTAAAGACCACCAACAGGCTCAAGAGCAGCAACTCGCGGCCAACCAAGAACATGCTCGGTTGACTAATGCAAGCGCCCTGAAAGTCCAGGCGGACAATGTCGCAGCTGTCGAAGCCCAGCAAAACGTGGAACACGTCTCCCAGACACAGATGAACCTAGATGCCACTCGGCGGCAACGAGAGATTATCCGTTCGTCTGTCGTAGCCCGAAGTCAAGCACTGTCTGCGGAGACAAATGCGGGTGCTGCCGGGGGCGGTGGGAGTTCAGTCACGGGGGGGATTGAGGGGAATATCTCTGGTCGCACCGGAGTAAACCTGCTTGGTGTGACACAGAATGAAGAAGCCGGGAATGCGATCTTCGGCTTCCATGTCGATCAGCTTAATGCCTATAAGAAGGCCGCTGTCGATGGCTTCGTTCCTGCGACCCCACAGTTCCCGGATAGTTCCGGAACAACAGCAGCGATCGGCGCTGGATTGGGGACACTTGGAGGCGCGTTGGTTAAGAATGAAGGGACAATCGGTAAGGGCATTGATTACTTCACAGGTAACCGAGGCCCGGATGGCTACCAGACATATGGTGGCGTCACGTATCCACAATATCAATAAGGAAGCTAATGGCTTATTCCTTTGACGAACACGGCAGTACGTATTCTTTCGATGACGGACTGTCTCCTGTGCCGACTGATACTGCTGCGGCCACGCGTGCCGTAAAGACTGACTTCGCGTTGGGCAAAGACAGTCCCGGTGCCTCTGCACTCCATCAAGCCATCCTCGCAGGCAATGAAAGCCACCTGAGAACACAAGTCGCCCAGTCCGAACAGATCAGAAACGAAGCCGCAAGGACTTCGCTGATCTCTCAGGTAGCACAGGCTCGTGGGGGGAATATCTCTTCGGACGATGTCGATATCATCAAGAATATGTCGTTACTCGATCTGAATACCGATCCCGGCACTGTCTTCGAGAAGAAGATGGCTGAGAAGTATACTGTCGAGACGTTGTCGACAAAGGTCGATCAGTCACAGTCGGTATTCAATCGGTTCGGTCAGTTTGATCCGGCCAAGGCCAGTGACGACGTAGACATCTTCCAAGGTGTTGTACAGTCTCAGGAGTATGAGAAGAACCAGCTTGAGAACCTCCACGGGGAGTGGAGCCGGTCTAGTTGGGCTAGTGCTATCCCGCAATACATCGGGCAAGTAGTCCCATTGCTTTCGGCATGGCGACTACATGACGTATTGAAAGGCGCACCAACTACCAGCATTCTGCCGGGCGACAATCTTGGCCAGCAGATTTCATATCTGAAAGCCCTGCCTCCGAAGGAACGGAAAGCGGCGTATGATGCTGCGTTAACAGAACTCAAGGCCAAGAATATGCTGGACGCTATGACGTTTGCTCAAGCGGTCGTCTCGTTCAATGCGACAGATAGTTTCATTGCGAATGCTATTGGCGTCGCGGACACGCAGTTCGTAGGTGGTATCGCTACTGCACTCGGGCGTGGGCTCACGCGCATTGGTGGGAAACTTACTCGTGTTACTCCGCCTGCTGTCGTACCGGACATCAACAAGACTGCCGATCTCGCAGAGAGTATTCTCAAGAGAAGCAGCAAGCCACCTGTCGATCTAGTCGACTATACAATGGCGGCCATACAAGAGATGCAGCTACAGGCTGGAGTGAAACCACTTGCTCCGAAAGTGTATTACATCCCAGAGGCCGCTGCTAGGAAGCTTGAGGCCGTAACTACTCCATCGAAGGGTAACATCCAGTCTTATAAGATGGGTGAAGAAGTCCGGCCGTATAATCCTAAGACTACAAATGAAATTTATCTGACCCCTGACGAAGCTGAGAAAATTCGTGGAGCAGGCCGTCTAGTCGAATTGAAAGACGGTACAGTAGCTAAGAGTGTGCAACAAGAGGATGGCAAGTGGTCTCTGCCGTTTCCAAGCAGCACAGTAGAACCTAAGACACACCCAGCAGTCGGTCTTGTACCAGTATCTTTTACTAAGACACGTACTTCATTCGGACAAGCCATTCATGAAGAACCTCTGATCCATAAACCAATCACAGGCCTTGAGCATGGTGAAGCAGAACCGATTTTCCACGTGAATGTGAAATCGGGTGAGACTGTAGTTCCCGGTAAGGCCGGTGAAGGAATGACGCCAGTATCAGTTAATCCGGATGGGTCCTTGTCTGTCGGTCGAACTCAGACAGGTGTGATTTATCACATTCCAGAGGACGTCGCTCGCGCCCAGAAGCCGACGGTGAAATTCGGCAAGGCCCCTGAATACAAGGCATCCTTTGATAAGGATGGCAATCCTGTTTTCTTCACAGATCGGAAGAACAAGGTATTCTCAGGTCCAGTGCCAGAAGGTCCCGGCACTGTGGCTGTCTCTGTATCTAAGAGCGGGAAGTTCGAATTTGTTTCGACAGGGAAGGATCGGGCAGCAGAGGTTGCTCAGACAGATTTCCGTACAGGGCTGAAAGACGCGGCAAAAGCTGTAGCCAGTACGGAGACTGATCCGGCTGCGGTACTCACAACTATGGGTGACGT
>Ga0247663_1000148_pt1 | contig 16080 bp, 37 predicted proteins | sample CNK04_metaG_FD_190128 | JGI IMG/M metagenome (GOLD analysis project Ga0247663, IMG submission 190128) | Soil microbial communities from Purdue University Martell Research Forest, Indiana, United States - CNK04 | ecosystem: Environmental > Terrestrial > Soil > Temperate forest > Bulk soil... | reverse complement strand
GTTTGGGCGGTCGATGCCGCAGAGAAATCACCCGCCCCTCCCGGCCACTGGCGGCGGCGGCAATGGCATCCAGTGCGTGACGGCATCTCGCCATACCTCAACCAAGCCCCATCCTTTTGGGAACTCGGTGCCATCTTCCCACCAGCATGAAACGATCAACGGGCTATTCGGGTCAGCAGACGGAGCATAGATCAAATACGTTCCAGTCTTTGGCGGCAAGCGGTATTTTGATTCGATCCATTCGCTCACCTTCCAGCCCTCCCTTTGCCCTGCTGCCGTTCGCGTTGTGACTTGGCTGCATGGTGTGGTGTGCATAGTGGTTGGTGATTGGATGCCAACCAGAACCTTGGATCATCAGCGCTATGCATAGGTTCTATGTGGTCCACGCATGTAGCAGGCTCACTGCATCCTGGCTCAGCACATACTGGGTTGGCCAGCAGGTATGCCTGGCTGTACTTGGACCAGCGGTAGGTGTAGCCACGTGCGTTGCTGCTGGGTCGGTGGTCAACAGCACGTTTGGTGGTACGGCCGAAGATAGCAGGTTTGCTGGGCATATCAGGAACCACCCGTACCGGCATCAGTCTGAGTGTTCTTCTCTGGTCCATACCCAGCAGCAATGAGCGATTGCAATAGTTTGTACCGCTCTTGCTCATGCATTTCCATTGTCGATTGCGTGAAGCTAGCAACTTTTTCTGGATCAACCCCATACACGCGACAAACTTCCTCAAGCGTCATCAGTTTTTCACTCATCTCAACATCCTCCATTTGCTGTTCCCTGTATGTCATGATTCTACACGATTGCCACTTTTTTTCCTTCGCGCTCGTCCCGTTCCCGCACCAGTTCTGCCGTGATCGGACCGTGTTTCGCGGCGGCAGCAGTGAGTTTGCATCGTGCATTCCTCGTGCGTTCGGATTTCCGTTGTCGTGACAATAACGCGTTATGCTGTCGCTTCTGTTGTTTCAAGCGCTGCGCCCGGCATGCAGCGCAGTAGACTGGTCCGCGCCGGCCTGGCATGCGTGCGGGTAGCGGGTTGGAACATTGCAGGCATGTCATGACGTCACTTCCTGTTGCACCCCAGCCACCCACACTCTGGCCGCCGCGCTGAGGGCGCTCTCAGCGGCAGCGGAGCCTTCGATTTGTTTGTGGCCATTTGGCCATTCTCTTGCTTCGATGAGTGAGAACAGTTCGCTGGGAATCACCGACGGAGCTGCCGGGTTTTGTCCCCTCGGAGCAAGTCCAATCCAGTAAGTTTCATCAATCCACGTCCCAAACCCGCCGTCGTCGCGTGGCCTCTTGTCGCTCAGCCGCACCTCGGTCAGCGGGAACCGGCGCAGCTCCTCACGAAGACCACCGACACGACCAGAACCGTGGCAGAACAGACAATCACCGGTAGCATTGTGTCGCGGCCTTCTTTCGCCAGATTGTGACGGGCACGGTTCCCCCACGAGGGCCGCACACGACAGCGACACCACACCGATGAAACCACGGACGAAGCGGGCATACGCCCAAGCGTTGCGACTCTCGCCGTTGGCACCAAGAATCCAGCCGACGTGCCAAGGGTCGTTCATGAGCAAGGCTGTCTCGCGTCCGCCCAGCTTCCCGGCCCACCGCACCGCGTTTGAAACCTGCATCGGTTTGTTGTGACACACTTCGCAAACAATGCTGAACTGCCATTTCAAACCGTCTTCTCGCCGCATCGATCCTTGGCACCGTTGACACCGGCTTTGCACTGACCAGCTTTTGCGGTTCTCTTTTCTTCCGCACCGATTGCAGACGCACGGCAACTTCTGCCGCTCACCCTTGCATCGCCCGCACGTCTCCGGGTGCGTCTGAGCTAGCAACTCGCGCTCGCGACGACGGAGCTTGTGGCAATTCTTGCAACCCAAGCAAACTCCAGCCGCTATCATTTCACAAGCGCACTTCGCCAGCTCACAACCGACCCTGATGAACTCCGCGCGTTCGCACTGGCCCTCCTGCTCCAACCAATCGCAGTACACCAGCCTCGGCGTATCCTGCTCCGGGTGCTCGCAGATTATTCGCAAAAAAGCTGCTTCGTCGGTCACGCGGACTCCAGATATGCGGTCACGGCTTTGCGTGCTCGCTCGAACGCGCCTTGCTCTTGCCACATGCGATTCAACCCGGACGGGTGAGGCAAAACCAGCAGCGATTGAATGACCTCGAACGGCTTGAACTCCACTCCGAACGCGGCGGCTACTTTGGCTCCCAGCAGAATGTGCCGACTGTGGGTATGCCTCAACAGATCAGCCCGCTCTCTCGCCGACTTGATCGACCATTTGCCGTCGCACAGGTTCACCCGGTCGAAGCGATCCATGTACTCGTCATCGGTCAGACCCAGCACCAATCGACAGAGGCGATGCCCTGAGCATCCATCGGGATACGGCACGAGCGCGTAGTACGGATCGCCGCCGTATGGATTCGATTCGCCAATCAGGACTGGCTTCACTTCTGTCCCTCCAAGGCTCGCCGCCACCCAGCACACGTCGGGCAAGGCGTTTTGACCACACCGTCTGACCAGTCGCCTTCGAGAATGCCGTCGCCGCCGCAATCGCTGCACTTGTCGCACGCATCCCGCAGGGCCGCAGACAACGCGGCGACCTGCGATGCCAGCCGTTCCTCTCGCTCGCTGCTGGGCCAGATTCTTCGACGTGATCCACCAGCGCCATCGACAAGAAGCGACCCGTCAGGATTGACGCTGACCACAACATCGTCAGGTTTTAGGCCGCACGCCTGTCGTAGCTGCTGCACCTGCTCCCGTGTGGCGACACGGGCACGCAGGGACGAGAGTTCGTCCTGCTGCAAATTGTCCATGATGCGGACGCAGCCCATGCAGAATCCGGCGTTGCTTCGACCTTCGTGGTCTTTTTGTGCCGTTATGATGTGGCCACAATTGTTGCATGTCGGCAGGCTCATGGCTGAGCCTCCCCGGCGAGCGCCTCGCGACTCTTCGTGATGCGGACCATCGTCCATGCGTCGAAGTCATTGTCAGGATTGAGTTTGTCAAACGTATCAGTCAGCAGTTGCAAGGCTTCGGTTCGCCCCGCTTCGAGGGCCGCGATCCGGGCACGCAGGGACGCATTCTCAGCCAGCAACGAGTCGTTTACCTTGTCGGCCATCGCTCGTATTTCTTTGAGCGATTCATCCCACTTCGATTGCAGGTCGGCCGGAGCGGGCTGCACCACCGGCTCCTCATATGCAGGATCACTAAACTCCATTGCCGTTCGCCGACTTGGCATGTGGTCGTCTGGCTGTCGTGCGAGCAGGGCTTCGGCCAAGACAGGAGCTAAGTTTGCGGCCAAGGCGATGTAGTCCAGATAGTCATCCATTTCATATTCCGCACGCCACGGGGTTGGTGTTGCTTTCGCGTGCGCCTCCAGCACCTGGCGGGCGGCGGCGAGCGGGTCAACGGGATTCATGGGCAGGCTCCAAATAGCGAATGGGCTTTCCGGTCTTGATGGCGTGGTCGATTTCCGAGCGCGTTGATTGGCCTATGTAGCCGCCGACGTTTAACACCAACACTTCGTCGGCAAGGTCGATCTTCTGCTTGTGCAGCACGTCGAGCGTGATCTTCTGCTCCGGCGTGCAGCCGACCGATTCGCCGTGGGCTTGTTCCGTCGAGTGCGGGTAATGCCCAACGCTCAGCACGATGCGGCCTGCCATCGTCTCTTCGTAGTTCGACCGCTGGAACTGTTCGTAGAATCGCGTTGATCCGCATAGACATACAATTGTCGGGCGATCCGGTTTCCAGGCATCTGACGACATTTGTTTTTCCCACTGGTCGGGTTGGCTCATTTCTGGTTCTCCCAAATCACTTCGTCTTTCATTGCAGCGGCAGCAAGTGATCCGCACGCGGCCCTGCGAACACGCTCACCGTTGACCTTGGCGTAGGCTAGAACGCTTTCAATACGCTGGTCAAAAGGCATTAGCGTAGTGCCGTCGCGCAGATCGATTAAATACACGTAAGGAATCATTTCTGGTTCTCCGGGGCGGGCAACACAAAATACCCCACTTCGTAACACCGCGTGGGGCAGCGGTTGGCACGCGATTTCATGGGGGCAGTGGTCACTTCGCCGGTGCCGACCCGAATCCATCGCCGTTACTTGCTTCGACGGAGAAGGTCTTCAACGCCGCACCTGCACGCGCCGCCGTTCGCGCGGTCGTACTTGATGCCGCACTTCTCGCAGGTTCGCAGTCCCAAATCCAGTACAGCCTGTTGGCTGGCCGCGACCAGGGCGTCGGCGATGCGGTCCACGACAATATCTTGGAATACAAGATTGTCTTGTTCAATGCACATGGGCAGCAGTTTCGCGGCCCCGGCCTTTGCCTCGTCGTGACTCATCACGGATACTCCATCTCAAGCAGCATTTGAAGAAAATGAATCGCCTTCTTGATGTCCTGCGCGCCGCCCTTCTGCTTGTGCCGGACGACGTACTTAATCACACACCCCTCGATGAAGCCGATGCTGTTCTTGTGAATAAACTCGATGGGCTGGATGGCCATGTCCTTGTAGTGCGAACCGCCTTCCTGCTGCGATAGTGCGGTCATTGCTTTTGCCCCTTGCCTTTCTTGGGTTCGTCCCGTGCGTATTTCGCGCCTGCCTGAAACGCTTCGATAATTGCCCAGCCGTACCAGAGCGGGTATTCTCCATGCTCCAGTTTGTCGGCCCTGCCGATAAGAGTCTCGCGAAAAGCACAGGCCGCGCCAAGTCGATCGTTTGCTGCTGCCTTTCTTTTTTTGGTCATTTCCGCCCCTTCTGCTTCTTGGGTTCGTGGGCCGTCACCCGCACACGGACCGCATAGTGCCCTTTTTCCACGAGGAATCTGTGGGCTTCTTCGAGACGGACTTTGGAAGTGTCAGCGCATGCAATCGCTGGCGTCCCATCCGGTCGCAACAGCCGCCACTCCAGCCACGATTTTGGCATCAGCCGACCTCAGCCTCCGTTAGTGATTGCGTCACCAGCCTGCGGACCTCAGCCGTCAGCCCCTGAGAGGCCACGGCGATCCACTCAGGTGAAGCCTTTTTCGGGACTCGTTTGAGAAACCGCAACGCTTCTTCGATGGAGGTCACGGAAGTTCCTTCTCTTTCAGCCACGACAGCTTTCAGTTTAGAGTTGAAAGCATGGTCGTTCTCAGCCTGAACGTGGCAGCACCACCACCCCACCCAGATCAGGTTGATCAGCACGTCCATCCTTGTTCCTCCTCCAAGCCCCCTCTTCAGAAAGCAGTGGTGGGCGGCGAGGTTGGCGTTCTCATCAAACTCATTCCGACTGGACGCGGATTGATTGGTTTATCTGGCAGTTTTTGAGACCAAGCGTTTTCGACCTGTTGCACGGTCAGCGGAATCGGTCGCCATTTCCGACGTGACTTCTTCTTTTTGGTTTTCATTTGTCATCCCATCTGAGGTGGCCGAAGTACGAACGGCGCATCATCCTTTTATTGCAGCGTTCGCAATGCCTGATTCCAAAGACGAGCCTTTTTGTTGCCGCCCAAGGAACCAGTTCCGATACCCATTTGTGAAATCCAAGTCGGCAAAGCAGATTCTCAATAAGGCGAATCATTCTTGTGGCTCCAATCTTGGTTCGCCGAACGGTACGCAGTTGTGAACTTCAAACACATCCTCATCCCAGCAGCACCGACAGCGGTCGCAGTAAACTGATTCCTGAAAGCCGCGCTGCACCTTCAAGGCTCGCTGTTTTTGCTCAACCAGCCGTTCCAGTTTTTCCCGATCAGTCATTTCAGGTTCTCTAGCTGCGTGTAACAGAACACCTGGTCACGGCATTGCTCCAATTGGGCCAGCAATGCTCAACACATCTTGATCCGCTGGCTGCGCAGCCGAGATTTCCTCCAGCCGCTGGCGCATCGGCAGCGGAATCAAAGCCACTCGCTTGTCGCGCGCGGCAAGCTGCTCAAATATCTTGGTGAATTGTCCGCGGATAACGCCAACCGGCTCGGATCCGTAGCACATTGCCGGCACGCCAAATACCACCATCGCTTCGACTACCAACGACGGCAAACCGTCCAAACATGATGCCGCCTGATTGGCGTATGTTTTTCCATTGACGATGTATTCGCCAATGATTTCCAAATCCATTTTTCCAACCGCACTCCAAGCCAGTTCCCAAGCTTCTGCTGCAGTCAATTCAGTTTCGGATCCGCGAACAGTCAATGCCGCGGCCTCGCGAAGCTCAGCTACACTCGGGAATGTCGCCCATCGGTGTTCAAGTAAAACACGCTTGGCCGCGATCTGTAACGTCTCCCGGTCCAGGTCGCCAAGCAGGTCGAAGTAAACCTCGAGTGCATCGGCCGAAAGCGGCTTGCCGCAGCCGATGCCGAGATAGCCCATGATGTTCATAAATTCTGGCCTGGTCATTTTTCGCCCCGTGCGATGAATTCAGCGCCGTTGGCAATTATCTGCTCACGAAGACTTGGTTTGCATTCCCGCGTCAGCTCCTTAACCATCTCGTGAACAAACATCGTCTTGGTTCGCGAGCGGATCTTGAGCCTGATTTTCTCAACCGGGAATGTCTCGAGCGCTTCAGCAAATGCGTTCTTGCAATCCGTGTGCAACCTTTCACGGGTTAGTTGCGGGCCGCGGTAGTCGAGAAGGAAATCTCGAGTCAATTCGGCAATGAGATTTTCGCTTGGCGGAAAAGGAGCAGGAGAAGGAGTAGGAGAAAGAGCAGGAGAAAGAATAAGAGCAGGAGCGCTGGATTTTGCCTGGCCAGCTTCACCAGCGGGTGGCTGGTCGCTCACCAGCCGTTTGGCTGAGAACTTACCAGCCATTCGGCTGGCTTGCGAGGCTCGACGTAAACCGCCTTTCTTTGCGGACTTGCGCAATTCTTTGAGCCATTCAATGCGTCCCTTTGTGCCACGGATGCGAATTCCAGCGTCAACTTGCTCGCCCAAATCAGACTTAATTATCGCGTCCGGCCCGTCATTTCCCAAAATAGTGCGCACAATCTCAATTCCGAGAATGTGTTTTTGTTGTTGCGTGCATTGTCGCCAGACCGCAGCCATCTTGCCTCGAGCACAGTCGGCATCGGGCAGGTTTAGGAGGCGTGCCAGCACGTCATAACGACGGTCGCTAAATGCCTCATCTTCAATCCGCACGCTCGCTGCCATCTGCGCCTTCCTAATGCGTGTCCGTGACGTTACCGACGAATCACCAACCGATATTCCCACAACCCGCCGCCGCGCTCGCCGCGCGGCCGTTTGTCGATGCGATGCGCTCCAAATCGTGCTTTCCGCAGGTGCCGCAACTGCGCTGATATGCTGGCATGCGGGTCGCCAGTCCGAGCCGCGATCTCGGCCAGCGTGCGCCATGTGCCGTCGCGCATCAGGTCAAAGATGCGCAGGATCTGGCCTGATAGCCGCTCGTGGTCTGCGGCCCGGTTGTACGCAGGCCCGTCGAAGTCCGCGCAGGCGGCCTGGCGTGCAAGCTGGTGCCGTGGGTCTTCAACGGTGTCAAATAGCGTCGGTGCGGTCATGAAAACAAATCCGCTTCGGTCCCACATTCGCACTGGCACATCCTGCGACTCAATTAAATCTGGTATCGTCACGCGGCACCCGTTTCCGGTTCCTGGTCGCCTTCGTATGCATCGCCTTTGCCTGGCGGATTTTCCGGCGCTTCCTGCTTCCCTGCTGCCAGCCTGGCCAACATGATTTCCGCAGCAGCGTTTAGCTCGGCGGTCGTCATCTTGGAAAACGCGGTTGCCTTTTGCAGCTCGGCGTTGAGTTCGTCGTTCCACAGGCCAGCGTCGCCAAGCGCCGTCCGCGCCGCCTTCACCCGTGTCCTGGCTTGAAGTTCGGCCAAATCACCGGGCCGATCCTCGACTTCGCCTTTGTCCGGCTCGGCGGTGATGACATTGATTTCCGAAGGCGCCGGCGTGCCGGATTCCAATCCCTTCAGCACGTCGCCGAAGTTGTCCGCCAGATTGTGACCAATGGCTCGCCAATGCATCATGCGGGCCGGATATGCTTTCCACGGCCCGGCCTTGTCCCATAGGCCAGCCCGCTTGGCGTCAGCCACGGTAAACCGCGTCGTATATGCCCGCTTGCGGCCGCGGCGAAGCGTTACGCAGACAGCGGCGGTCGTGTCATCGAATTTCGTCGGGTGGTCGGTGCGCTTGCCGCCTTCATCGAAGTAGAAATCAAAGTCAGCCATCAGGCCGCTGGATTCCACCAGGGCTTGCGCCGCGGCACCGTAGATTTGCGGACGGCCATTGATGACAGCGATTGACTGAACCGATTGCGCTGGCGACAGCCCGAGTTCCATGCCGGTCTGAATGGAAATCGCAATCGCTTCGGCCTTCATGCCCTTGGGCGCCATTCCGCTGGCTTCATAGAGTTGCGCGAAGTGCCATAGTTCGCTCATCTGGCGGATGACAATGCCGCCCGGCTCGGGCCGCGTGGCGATGGCCGTTGACTCTTTGTTTACTTTCTGTTGACTCGGCGGTCCGTTGGTTTCAGGCGGTTTCTCAATTGTCTCAGTCATGTTGCGTTCTCCAATTGGGTTGACATCTCTGGCCGCCTGGCACACCCAGGCGGCGGGAATCGTGAAAGCAAACCGAGCAGGTAAAGTCCGGCTATGTGGCGGCATGGCTTGCGGTCCCGGCCGCAGCGGATTTCCCAACCGCGGCAGGTGCAGCCATGCAAGCCGTGTTCTGTCTCCCAAACGTCGTACCAAGGCCCATCCCATTCGCGGTGATATAGCCGCACCCGCGTTGTCACCTCGTCGCAGACCGGAGCCGCGACGTAGTAATCACGGCTGCCAATGCGCACCAGGCCGAAGGCAATCTCGGTTGGCTCAACAAGCATCGCCACATCAGGCAACGAACGCGGCGGCGATGATAGGTAGTGCGCTGGCATTATTTCTCGGTTTCCGCCAGGAACGATTCGCGAATCAGCGCCATCGACTGATCGGTCCACGGCGATTCCAGCCCGGTGTTTTTGCGCAGGTTGCGCAGCAGCTCGGGTATCACAACATCGGTTGTGTTCATGGTGCGCACAGTAAGAGTGCCACAGCGCCTGCAATGGCGGGCGTTGCTTGGCGTCCAGTCGGTTTCCGCGCCGCAGACAGGACAAGCTGTCATCAAATCTCCTTCCCATCTCGATACCTTGCGACCGGCACACACCGCGCACCGCGCTTGTCGCCCTTGTTCCACGCGTCCCGGATGTCACGCCACACGCAGAAATACCCGCCGCTGCTACCGTCGCCCCATACCAGCTCGTATACCGTGGTCGTAAGCGCGACATTGTGTGGCTTCGTGCGGATCAGCGAGTGCCGAATGGCCTCCGCGGTTGCTTCCTGCAAGGTCATGCCTCCGGCCCTCCATACGGCGCGCCGCGCTCGTCGCACTCCGGCCAGAACTCCGCAGCGAGTTCAAGTATCAGCGGATGTTGCCGCAGCTTCCGCAATGCTCGCTGCTCCGTGCGGTCCACTTCACTGCGACTCATGCCAAGCACTTCAGCTACTTCCCGCAATGTCAGTGGCGGCAATCGTTCTGCGTCCATGCGTACCTCCGTGTCATACGACGGCCTCAAAGAGCGATCTCTTGGCTGCACTGTGTACAGAACACGCAGTCTTGATCCGATCCGAGAACATCGAAGTCTTGAAGATCGTTCTCGACGCGGGATTTAAAGCCGCATTTCGGACAGATGTCGTACCACCGCGTTCTTTTCAACAGCGGATGCCGCCGCTTGCCTTTGCCTTTGCAAAACTCGCACTCAGGATCGACCTGACCGGTTCTGAGCGTGCAGTAGCAATTGCACTCGACCTTTTTCGTTGCAACGGAACTCATGTCATTTCCCCATCCGATGAATCCCGAATCCCAACCAAATTGGGAACAGGACAAAAGCCACGATCACCAAAATCACCCAGCACATAATTCCACGTGCTCTATTTTTCCGCCGTGGCGTTAATCGCATAGCGCACCCGCCTGCGCTCTTTGCGGGCTGCTCATTAATCCCGCATGAGAAAAGCGACTTGACAGACATTCGGATGGCTGTACGATTGTTGTTAGGAATGGCCTTCCTTGGCCTTGCTGTGCTTCAACTAGGGGGCCATTCCTATGACAGCTAAACTCAGGCCGTATTCCGCGGCCGATGCGCAACCACAACTCAGCGCAAGGACCGTGCGCGAAGTCGTTACGTTCTACGTCAAACAAGAAGGAGCGCTCGGCACTCATCATGAGAGCCGCATGGAACGGTTGCGCATTCTCGGGCTGTTTGTTGATCACTGCGGCGATTCGCCGGTTGATCGGCTCAGGCCGTTCCACCTGACGAACTGGATTGGCCTGCAATCCAATCTGCGGTCGCGGTGGACCCGCAAACGCTGGGGCGGCACAATCCAGGTGGCGTTCAATGCCGCCGTAAAGCTCGGCCTGATTGACAAAAACCCGTTCGTTGGCGCCACCTTCCCCAGCGGCGATGATGGCCGCGACATGACCGATGCCGAGTTCGGCAAACTGCTCAAACTCTCGCGTCCCAACTTTCGGCGTGTCTTGCTGTTTCTCCGGTACACCGGCTGCAGACCGGGCGAAATGCGTTCCATCGTCATCAGCGACATCGACCTTCCAAATCGGTGCATCACGCTGCGTTCGCACAAGACCGCCGAAAAGACCCACAAGCCGCGGCGCATCATCCTTGACCACACCGCGGTAAAACTCACACGCTGGCTCATGCGCCGCGCCAAGCCGAGCGGGCATCTGTTCGTTAATTCCTACGGCCGGGCCTGGAGCAAGACCGCGCTCTGCAAGCACCTGCGGGATCTCCGAACCAAGGCCGGATTGCCGACCGACCTTAAGCTGTACTCGTGCCGCCATGCCTTCGGAACGCATGCGATCATGAATGGGCTGCCGTCGCTTACGGTTGCCGAGCTGTTGGGTCATAGCGGCCTCGATTCGATTTCCCGATACGTCCATCTGGCGAACAAAGGCGAGCACCTGCTGGCGGCTATCGAGCAGGCGCTCAAATAGCGTCTCATTCGCAATCCTCTGAAAAGTCCAAGAACGAGTTGCAACCGTGGCACCAGTTGTAGCTTCCCATGCCGTAGCCGCTACCAAGCCCGTAGCCGCTTTCGATATCGTCTGAGCCGCATAAGCCGCAGCGGCAAATGCATGTATCGCCTGTCTCGTCCGAGATTGTTTGCGGGCATTTGAACGACTCAGCGAATTTGCCATCGGCAAAAACGCCAGGAGCAGGCCGTTGCCTCCGGTGGATTGGATTGCGTTCATCGCGGAATTTCTTCACGCATTCGTCGCAGTAACCACGCGGCGGAAACGAGCTAAATTCGGCTTCGCATCTAAAACAGTTCATTTGGTTCTCTAGCTCGGTAGGCTGGGAAACCTCACGCAACTGCTTTCTTCTTTGGGCGAGAGTATGGCTGAAAGCTGCCTTTGCAGGTCGTCCCACAGCGACAATCCGTGCGATGCCATGAATACCTCACGACGCCGCCAATCACCTGATACAAGATGCAAAGCTGGCCGCAAAGGAAGCATCTGCCTCTTGTCTTCAGTTCCCACATGCCTCTGATTCGATTCATGTTTGGTTCTCCAGCGCTCTTAGCTCGTTGACCTCACCGCGTTTTGCCGATCACTTTCTTCATGTGCGGGAACGGGCACGACCACAACCGGAAGTCCAGGTTGATCGTCGTCTCGCTATCGCCGGTCTGATTGACGACGAATCCGCGCTGCGGGCCGTTGCGGATGAACTGGCCCCAATCGGTTTGCTCTCCGCATCGCGTCACAAAATGCGCGTCGGTGAAGATCGCATCGTTGATGCCGCTTGGCTTCGAGTAGTTGCCGACAAATACAAAGCCGTTTGTAAGAACGACGATGTACGATTCGCCTTCTTGCATGGTCAGTTCCTTGTGTGATTGCCGTAGCCGGAGCCGTAGCCGTAGCCGGAGCCGTAGCCGGAGCCGTAGCCGGAGCCGTCGCCGTAATAGCTATAGCCAGTTGATTTCACTCGCCGCCGCGCTCGCAGTCTTGCCCGCAATGCTTCCCGGCATCGTCCATGCTCTTCAAGCCAATCAGCGTAGACCAGCACGGACGCAAGGCCGCCACCGTCGCGTATCGTTCGCTGAAAGTCCAAGTCGGTCATAGTTCTCTAGCTTCCGTAGCTATTGCACATCACGAGACGGCGACGCCTCGGGCGCAATAATCCGCAGAGTTTATCGTGATATTCTGATTTTGATTTGACTAGTTGCGGTTTTACCGTTACTAGTATACATCCGTTTACGGTTTCAGTTGGTTGGTTTACCACAGTACACCCTGGACTAGTTGGGTCCGGCAAACTTTGCGGGCGTTTAGCTCAGCCCGGTTAGAGCACCAGCTCGACACGCTGGGGGCCACTGGTTCAAATCCAGTAACGCCCATTCAAGGCAACGGTAACTTACCAAACTGGTAAGCAGGTGTCAAGATAAGTTCTTGCATTTTTGGTAAGAGACGGATAAGCTATGAACATCATGCTAACGCATCACACGATTCGCAGGTTTCGCCAGGAACTTGGCATTAACCTGCGCGAATTTGGCGAACTGGTCGGAGTGAGTGAAGCAACTGCTTCTCGATGGGAAGCTGGCAAGCGCCACCCGACATGGCGAAAAATGGACCGTCTCAATCAAATCGCGAAAGCCCGCGGCATCGACCTGCACAAGCTCAGCCGCCAACTTCAAGCCGTTTAGGACTCAGCCCGCGCCGTCGGGTAAAGCGCGGCCCGAGTTGGGAACGAGTCACATTCCTTGGTTGCCTATCCACGCCCTTGGTCCTCCATGCCGTTGTGTAAGTCCCGACTGACGACGCGTTAAGCGAACAGCTTGATAATCTCCTGCACGAACGCCAGGATCTCCGCACGATGGTCCCATAGCCATTGCAGCAACTTCCCATCCCCGAACGCCCCAACTGCATTCCCGTTGCTGTTCGCGACGTGCAGCGCCGTTGCGCGAAGGGCACCAGGCGTCTTGAGCGCCTTCACAATCGCTGTGCGTTGCGTCGGCGTCAGGTCGTCATCACGCAACTGACGCTTCAGGTGCCGGCGCAACAGCACAAGTTTCACTGGTCCCATTGTGTGTCCTCTCAGTTAGGTCTTGCGCGTCGGTGGCGGTTCAACAGCCACCAGCACGCGCCGGAACGTCCTGTCGTCTTCTGTCAGCCGCCAGCACTGCGCAGCGGCGTCCAGCGTGGCCAGAATCTCGCCATCGAGCATCACGTGCAGCACGCTCGCAGCGTCAACTTTCTGGCCGTAGTCCTGCTTGCATGGGCCTTCGCCGAGGTAGGCGCGGCTTGTGCCACCGGCCGGGCTGTCGTAAAACTCAACGCGTATCATGCTCGGCCTCGCAACCTGTTCATCAGCTTGGAATGAATCCTGGATACCTGGCTTTCGCTTATTCCCATCTCGGCACCGATTTGCAGCATCAGCTTTTCTTCTTGGTAGTACCGCTTGGCTACCTTGCGTTGCTGTGTGGTCAGCAGGCCCATGACATACTCAAATTCGTCGGCAATCTCGATCTCGCGGCCCACCGGTTTACTTCGCCCCGGCAAGTCCAGGTCCAGCGGAAATACCTTGGGCAGCCCTTCCCGCTTCGGCGTGAAGCTCATCTGACGCAACATGTCGAGCATCGCTCCCCGTACCCGCTGCTGGCACCAGGTAACAAAGCTGATGCCGCGTTCCGGCTCAAACCGTTCTGCCGCTTCAATCAAGCCAAGCACGCCCGAGCCAATCAGGTCGCCAAGCTCGGTGAAGTTGCCAGCCGACCGATGGATAGGCTTGGCCAGCCTTCTCACCAGGCCAAGGTGACTGAGAATCAGTGCATCCCTGTCAGCGCGTTCCATCGCGCTCCTGTGGTTTCACCTTCTAAACAACCGCACCCGACCGGGCGCCTGCGACTGCGGACAACCGCCAAGCGGGCACCGGTCGACGACAGGGGCCCAATTTGGCTGTAAAACGGTCACCGGTGCCTGAATTGTCGCGGTTTCTGCGGTCGACGACCTTGGGCCCGACAACAGCGGATTGTGCAGATTACAAGGCTCCCGGCCACAAATCGAACTTGGGCTGCAATGGCACCCGTACCCAGTCGCCCCGCATGGGCACCGGCCCACGTTCCGCGGCTGCGCCAAGTATGCGGCCACGGCTGCCGATTGGCGTGGCTGGTGTCGTTGCAGGGCCACGATCGGCGGCAATTCGGCCTGCCGGGCAGCCGAAACCAGCGGAGCTGTAACCATCGGCGGATCGTCTGCCAAATCGGCACCCAGCAGCAGCAACAGCAAGGCTTTCATGGTCACACCACCGGCGGTACGTTGGTATCGAGCGGATCGCTGGTCGCGGCCCGGACACAATATGAATCCTGTTGGACCGTCTCGAAATGCTTGCGGACGATCTTGGTGCGGCCGTGCTGACCGAACGACGTGCCCCAGGTGTTCGGCAGATCCGCGAACCATTCGCCGTTGGCCAACTTGCCGCAGCCGTCGAATCGCACGGCATGATTGCCAGGGCCGGCGTCCCAGCCGCTCACCCCTTCGGCGTTCAAGCTCATGAACCGGTTGCCGACCATCACGGCGCCGACCACGATAAAGCCGAGTTGCAATGCGGTAATGAACTGCTCCCAGGTGTCGATACGGTACGCTTCAAGTGCCCGGAACCGCTTGGCCGTCTCGTTGGCGGATGTTGGGTAGCGCTTCGGATAAATCGCATCCCATGGCGCTTCGGTTTCCAGGCAGGTGCCGAGCTTCAACTGCTCCAGGCCGTCGCTGATGATCGCACCTTGATCTCGCCCGCCGTTGATCTTGGAATAAATGAACGCCCCGCTTAAGCGCTGGAATGTCATGCCATCAAGCGCCCGCAGCTCCATCAGCGCGCCAGCAGCACTGAAGCCAACGCAACTGCCGTGCTGGCTTTGATCCAGAAAGAACTCGTCGCCGATGATTGCGCGGCGGTTGATTTCCTTCCACTCCGCTTCAGGCATTTCGGGCGCAGCTTGCAGGATCGGCGGAAATGCGGCGCGCTTCACCGGGTCAGGCGGCAACTTGCCGAGGAAGACCGTTTGCCCATCGGGAGTCACAATCGAATCGGCCATGAGTTCACCTTCCGGTCAGTTGTTTGATGTAAGCCCGCACGTCCGCTGTTGTTGCTGGCAGCGGCACACAAGATAAGACATTCGTTTCGATTGGCTTGGTAGGGTCAACGAAGAACACCACCGGCATCTTGAGCGGTTCCTTCTTGGCAATGATTCGTGCCGTGTTGATCTCGCCAAACTTCGCGACGTAGCTTTGTGCCACCGTGCCCGGGTTGTTCTGGTCGAAGAATTGGTACTTGTGACCGAGTGCCTTGATGCTTTGCCAGAATGCCAGGTCGCCCAGCACGCGCCCAACAGCCGTATTGCGATCCGCGGTTTCTTCCAGCACCACGATCCACAGCTTGTCGGCCTGCGGTTGCGGTATCGGTGTCGGGTCTGGCGGTTGTGGCGATGTTCCTGGATCGCCTTTGTCACCCTTCGGCCCCTGCGGTCCCGGATCGCCTTTGTCACCTTTCGGCCCGCGCGGACCAGGCTTGCCGATGCCCAGCGCATCGACCGGCGGCAGCTTCAGTTTCGCCAGCTCCGCGTTGAACGCCATCAGCAACCGGTCATGCTCGGCAACGGCTTTGGCAATCGCTTCGCGGGCCTTGATGATGTCCGCAACAGTCGGTGGCGGCGCCGGGTCGGTAGCCCATGCCGGCGAGAGCAGGAACAGGAACAGAAACGCGGTTCTCATTTATCACGCTCCGTTTTTGTCATCAACCTTGGCTTGCTTTCGTTCGTGTTCGCGCAGTTCCTGCTCGGCACGGTCAGCGGCCTCGATGTCTGCCCGCTCGTTCGTGATAATCGCCTTCGCCCGTGCAGTCGTGGCAAGCAAGCGTTTCTGGTCGCCCATCTGCGAGTTGACCAGCGTATGAATGTCTTTGAGTTGACTTGTAACGATGTTCGTGGTTTCCGCGAGCGCTTCCTTGACGTGTACGACTTCCACGGCCGCTACCTTTGCTTGCTGGCTTACTTCCTCAACTTTCGTCGCCGCAAAGGTAGCGGCCGTG
>Ga0247663_1000134_pt1 | contig 17189 bp, 29 predicted proteins | sample CNK04_metaG_FD_190128 | JGI IMG/M metagenome (GOLD analysis project Ga0247663, IMG submission 190128) | Soil microbial communities from Purdue University Martell Research Forest, Indiana, United States - CNK04 | ecosystem: Environmental > Terrestrial > Soil > Temperate forest > Bulk soil... | reverse complement strand
GCAGAAGGGCTTCGTAAATCTTGTGGTTCAGGTGGACGTCGTTGACACAGTATTCCACCATTTCATCGGTTAGCTCATCCCACTTGTTAAAATTTCCTTTCGGAAAGCCTAGTGTCTGTCCCCAAGCATCCAAGGAATGACCACCGTCACGGCGATAGTCCAGAAGACGGCTAAGTACCAACGTATCAAGGGTGGCACAACTTCCACACCCTGGGACAAGCCGTTGAAGTGATGGCAGATCGTAATTAATGCAATTATGGCCGATACGATAATCAACCCTGTCCCAATAATCATTAAAAGGTATTGGATCAAGGTCAGGACGCCTGAAAACCACCGTTTCATTTGTGTCTATATCCTTACAAACGACACACCAAATGACTGTCGGATTAAGACTGTCTGCTTCAATATCAAATACTACTCGGCGCTTCCCGCGCTCTTCACTATTCGTATCCATTTCTGCTTTATGAGCGTCCTTTCTTTCTCTAAATCGGGGATCAACTCGACAATATTCATCTTATACGCCCGCCGTATGCCGTCTGAAATCTCACGGAGACGGGCCTCAGCTTGCTCACCCGTCAAATAAACTGGGTCCACTACTATACCAACGCCATTGAAATGGTCCTATGCCTGCAAAATGGCTCCAATACGCTCGACCATAACCATGTTGAATAGTGGCGGAATGCCACGGCCAGTGCCAGACGGGACTGATAGTCATGATCCATCCTCATTCCAAGGTCTATTAGCTTTTCGCCTTGCTTCAATACGTTCTCCATGTGTCGGTCTACGACTTTTTGGGCAATCTTCGACAAAACAATTTGAAGGATGGTCCTTGCATACTTTGCAAGTAACTGTAGACCGACTAGGCTGGGACTGGGACAACTGGCGGTATATACTCCCCGAGCGTGAAGGAACTAACGTCGAAGAAGAGAACCCCGCCGGGTCCGGTTGTTGCTCCGAAACGGTTTTTTGGCACTGACAGGAACATCTTGTTTCGTTCATTGTCGTCTTCCTCTAAGAGTTTACGTGAGAGATCAATGCGGGTGTTGGCAACTTTTCCGATATAGCGTGATCCGCGAGTTTGACCATCGTCATTAATATGAGAAATAACAAAGCAGGTAAAATTATATGTTTTAACCATGCGCGCCAGTTTGGTTGCCAAGTAGTCGAGAAGTTTCCGTTCATCTTCTTCTTTCAATCCAGAGACAAGTTGAGACAGGTGGTCTAGAAAAATAACCTCGCACCCGAGGATCGTAACGAAAAATCGAATGCGCTCCAGAACAACGTTAGGATCGTCAACGTCCGGATGCTCGTAAATATGTAGTCGATCAGGATCATTTCCCGTAATATCGACCAACGCCTTGTTGATCTCTTCGTCACTTGCTGCTCCTTCGAAATGCGCAGGGACTTTCAGCTTGTACGACGACAATCGTTTTAGCTGTTCTCCCGTACTTTCTTCAAGGTGGATTGTAGCAAGTCGTGCATCTGTCGTGGTGAGATAGTGATGTTCGAGTGATCGGATGAACTCTGTCTTTCCAATTCCCTCTTGAGCTGTAACAAGAATAAGCTCAGGGCGTCGGATACCTCTTGTAACTGCTTGGAGCTTATCCCATGGGTATCGTCTAAAGGGTCGTTCCTTTTCGGCGGCGATGGCTCTAGCAAACGCATCATAGCCTGATACAATACCCTCTGGTAAATATCGCTTAGCGTTGTACCATACAGCACGGAACTCTTTCTCCTTTCCGGCAGTGAGATAGGCGTTGGCATCCTTCAACCCCCCAAGCTGTACAAAGTAAATCTTATTGAAATCGAACAGCTCAGCAATCTGGCTGGCTGCCTTCCTGCCGGGCTCATCATCATCTAGGGCAAGATAAATCTTGTCGAAGCTGTCAAGGTACTTGTGAAAGGCGGAGCAATCTTTGCGAGCAGAAGAACTACTCCGAACACTAACCACGGGGTAGCCACCCATAAGCTGGTAAACAGACGCGGCATCGTGCTCTCCTTCGGTGATTGTGATCGCCTTAGCTGAACCCGCAGGAAACTTATCCATGCCGAATAAGCTAGGCTCCGACATAGGCCCTTCGGTTCGGTAGTGATACGGCTCTCCTTTCGGGATAACTAATGACTTGATTTTCTTTGCAGTTGTAGGGTAGGGGAATGCTATGGCTGTCGGCTGTCCATCAGGGGCGACGGAAGTTGAAATGCCGAAGAACGCCATTGTCTCGCGGGTAATACCCCGCCACGGGAGGTACTCAAATGTATAGTTCGTCGTATCCAGAGGTTTTTCCTCCTTGTTATCTGGCTGGAAATCCTTCGCACACGCGTAGCAGAACCAATGCCCGTCGTCGTACAGGGTTGCGCCGTCAGACGACCCACAAGCGACGGTATCAGGGCACGGTTGATGGTATTTAACTGCCCTCGACTTCGACATCAGCTTCCGACAATTCGGCTAGAGTGTCGTCGATGGAATTCTCGCACTCGTCGCAGAGGAAGTCATGTTCCCCGTTGCCGAAGACGTGGTCGTGGACTTTATTACGTCGGGAGGGTTCTCGGTTCGTCAAGAACGAACCTTCTTCTTCGGTGTAGTCGCAAATGCTACATCGGTTCATGGAGTTATCTCCTTATTATTTATAATAAAATAGGCAGGGATGGCCCGGACGTTAATAATACCGGGCGTTAATCGTCTCCCCTTATTCTTAGGGGGACATCCCATCTGAATGAGGCTCTGGGCAACAATCCAGATTTAATCCCCTTCGAGTACGCTTACGCACTGCTGGTAGGGGAACCTCAACTGGTAGACGACCTAGGACTTGAACCTAGAACCAAACGCTTATATGGCGCCTGCTCTACCATTGAGCTAGTCGTCCTAAATGGTGGACGCCCAAGGAGTTGAACCTTGAACCGCTCCCTAATCAGGGGAGTGCTCTACCAGTTGAGCTAGGCGTCCAATCGCGATCTACCAAACGGTAGATGAATTATATTGAGAATGAATACGTAGAATAATATGAAGGGGCGTGTAAGAGTTCATATTGTTTAGTACCTCAAGTACATTGTATCATGTCCTGAGGGTGTTGTCAAGGGAAATTTTTACTGGTACGGGATTACCTCGTGTACAGAGTATCCGTAACGTCGTTTGGTGGTTCGTAACCATTCTTCGGCTTCTTTTTCTGTCTTGAACGGTCCGAATAGTTGTGAGACATACATATCGTCTCCGCTGTAGCCCCCGTCCATTTCAACTACTACCCACATCAGTATGGTCCTTTGTTGGTAACGCCGCCGATCCGAATGCTACGGCCAGGCTCAATAGAATTTTGCTGGCGGTACTATGCGCACACCGTTCCTCATGTATGTGCTGGCTAGGATCACGATATTTCCGCAGCCGTTCGGCCTCTTCTGCATGATACTTTTCTTGATTTCGTAATGTCAGATGAATAGCCTGTGTTGCTTTATTCCAATCATCGACGGTCATCAATACGGTCCTTTATATTTCTCGCCCTTCTCGACGATCTTGAACCCTTCAATCTGCCGGTCAAGAGCCCACGCCTCGGCCTGCCAGTGGTGCTTGAAGGGTCCGTAGTCAGTAATCTCTTCCAGCTCAGTGTATCGAACGTACCACAAGGTTACCTCCTTGCGTTAAGTGGAAATTTTTCCGGCAGAAATTCCACCGATTTTCAGTCGCTGAGGATATTTGTTGCACCGAAGGGAATTGTCACTAGCCTCCATTTGAAGCTACGGCGGAGGGCTCTTAATTCGGTTTGGTGAGGAAAAGCGACAATACGAGGAAACACCATCATGCTCGGTCGATCCTTACACAACTCATGTGTAATGGTGATATTCTCTTTCGTCATGCAGACGACTTTACACGGTGCTACAGTGTCTTTATGTTTCAGAAACATTTCTTAACTCTCTTAGTTTTCTGTATGTGGATAGGGGCCGAAATTTAATCGCCCATACGCCCAAAAAATATAGTAAGTATCTTTCCAAGGGCGTCCAAGACCATCAATCCAACGAAATTTAAACCAAGGAATGCGAAAACCATGCCAATGGTTTATTTTAAAAGGATGGGCACTCATGTTAACTCCTGCTGGATTGACTTGAAGTATTCAGCGTAGCACTGGACGGTATTCCCTTCCAATCCTGGTGCAGTATTCCCTTCAAGAACGAAGGCACGGTTTGTTTTCTCATGGTAGATGATGTCCAGCGCAACGAAATGAAGCTGCGGAAAGAACTCCGTCATGAAACATTTCGCGGTTTCGATAACAACCGAAGGAGTTGGAAAGCCACTTTCTCGGACGTAGATGAAACCATTACTGTGATTTCGTACATCCCAGTTTTTGGGTTTTTCCATGCCGACAGACTTCCGGAAGATTTTCCGTTGGACAAGAATTGGTGCAAACTCACGTCCGTAGAAAGTGCGGGCGATATGAACACGGAACTCATGGGTCTTATTCTCGTATTTGGTGTACAGGGGAGCAGATTTCGGGAAGTTCGTATCCTGATGGATTTCCGGATCGTAGACGACGATGCCCTTGCCGCCGGAACCTTCCAGTGTCATCCGCGCCATGACCTTCGTATTCCATTTGAATGCTTCTAGCGGGTCGGTGGTCCACTTAGGTACAAGATCGGTGTGCCCAACTTCCTTGAAGAATTTCCGCTTGTTAGTCAACACTCCGACGACATACGGCGAGTTGACAATCAGGGGAAAATCTCGAACAGAGTAATCAAATTCCGAATTGCCCCAATTGATGATGATTGATTTCGGGTCGTTTGGTATCCGCTGAAATACCCACACGGGGACGCCGACACTTTTCAAGGCTCCTTGGAGTGCCTTAGCACCACGACTGCCATGTTTATATGGATTGATAATCATCGCATGTCTTCCTCTTGATTAAACCAGTCTACAGCCCGAAAACCGTTAGCGGGCTCTTCACCCATAATAATGCCCTCAAACCTCAATCCCTGTTTGACAGACTTGTCTTTCTTCTTCTTTTTCAAACTATTGTTGAAGATACGCACTAGTTCATAGCCGGTGCGACATCCAAGATCGACCAACGCGGCAACCTCAGCCTCACCAATAGGTACTTCCCCGAAGATGTTTCGAGCGAAGACCATCGGCTCCTTTTCCCATTGTGTAATCATGCCCCCGAAATGTTCAGCCGGAACGGCTTCGGTTAGGTTAACAAGATTGTCGATCCACATACACCAGCGGCGCACTTCTGGCCCATCAACCGATGGCGGGAAAATACGAAACTCCATGGTGCCGAGATCATTCAACCGTGTTAAGTTAAGAGAAGCATACTTCTGTCGACATACTGTCTGAAAACCATAGTGATTGAATTTGGCTTGCATTTCTTCACAGAAACGCGTAAACATCAACGGGAGATCGCCGGTGTCATACGCCGACATACAAAAAATGGACCCATCCCGTCCCGGCGGCATCAACCGGAGGAACATCGGCTCAGCGACATTCCATGCGATCACTGTGGCAATGACATCCTTCCATGTCTTGCTGACGAAATTACGGTGGATGTGTGTCGAACAGCGATAGGTATTTTTAATGATTGCCTTTCGCTCCGTGAGCATGACACTCAAAGCATTGACATCATCACGAGGTGTGTTCGTCGGCTTCGTCACATACTCCATGCCGCGACGCAGAGAACCATCTTGTTTGGCATACCACGCGGTGTCTTCGGGCAGAATGTCGGGAAGATTTTCTCCTTCTAGTTCGATTTCAATTCCGAATTTCTTTTTCGGATCACGCAAACCAAACGTAGCGCCGACAGTAACAGGAAGTAGTTCCATTTCAGAATAACTCCAAGCCAACTTCATTGCAGTCTTTATGTATCCACGTCGGACCAAGGTCAGCATCATCGAGCACTTTGAGTTTGTTCTCAACAATAAGGCCCAAAGGGCGTCCAATATATTCGACACCACACGATGTTCCTTTGTTCTTCACTTTGTACAAAGCGACGTTATTATTCAAACGGATACTGTAAATGACATTGTTATCCATCAAGTTAATCAAATTAGGCTCGAAAGGAATGTTCTTCCTGCACTGCAAACAGGCGAGCATCGTTGCGTTGTGCATCCCGGATGCGCGACCATCACCAGCGGGCTTTAAGAACGTATTCCGATTACTCATGCCTTGTTGGTTCTGTCGTTCAGGGATACGGTACACCCAGTATGCTACTCCGTTGTGGTTAACGTATCCCGGTGCCATTGACCGAAGATCGTCGATTTCGTCAAACGGCAACCAACGTAACGAGGCGTCTTGATTTGACAAGAGAAGGGCGAATTTCCCGTCTTCCATGGCAATTGTGCCTGCGACAGAAAACGGATGTCCGCGCACAAGGATCACCGTATTGTGTAACTTCTGTTGAATTTGTTCGTGGCTATCGTATTCCACTTTGAACTTACCAAGAGCCACACCTCGGTTATACCCTTCCACAGGCGTCAGTTTAGAGACATCCAACTTCGGATACTTTTTCAACCAACTCCGGTTTGGGTTCATTGCTTCTTCTTCAGGCATTGCCCGCGGACGCCGACGTAAATTGTTGAAATCACGTTGGACGTGCCATGCTTCAAGTTCCAGAACCGCTGCATGGTGCATGTCTTGAGGAATTTCTGGCGGCTGCACATCCGGATTATTAAATCCAAGGGCATCTGCAGTGGGCCACCAACGACCTAGGTTATCAATCGGCATAGACGATCTCCTTCGCTACGTCCGGGCACAGCTTAGGCCAGTCAGTGATATTTTTGTCGAGACACATCTTGGCAAAACCTTCGAACTCGTTGTCCAGGTCACCGCCTGCGTTGGCATATTCGAACGCCGCCTGCGACGCATCGAAGATAGTTTCCGTCAGTTCTTGACTAGCCAGCCAAGCGTTGCTCGGGACACGGTATTCCATGCCGTACGGTTTCGGACGAAAAGCACCGGCCTTGCCGTACAGCATCCGGCGACGTTCATCACGATCAAAGATGAGTGTTCGCAACCCGACGAAATAATCCATCTGGCGGGCAAGATCACAGCACGCAGAGAAGTGGTCCCAATCATCCGCCTTGGCATCTTTCGTCCAACCAAGATGAATATGACCCGCCCCCGTGCGAAAGAGCACCCGCCCATTCGGAGGATTATTTATACCCATCGTATACGCATCGAAGTCCGGGCTGCAACCCAACTGCCGAACATTTTTCGGAAGGCTTTTCATATATTCCTTCGAGAAGAGCGCCGTCGGCTGGGCGACAATCTCGCAACCGCTAGAAGCAACGATAGTACGAAGATCGTCAACAACAGCAAGGATATTCGCAACAAATTCATCACGAGTTGCACTCGGCTTGACGTTAACTTCCAGCGCCAGTCCATCGACTTGCACAGAACCATGTGCAGTCTGGAGGGGCTCTTCTTTTGTGCCACATTCAAACGTATGGCCGGAAATGAACACACCGTCACGACGCACGAAAAATTCCGGATCAGCACCGATTAGCAAAGCAGACATATTTACCATCCTTCTTCGCCGAACCACTCAGCTAATGGAGTGCAGTTCGGTTGGGGAGCGTTTGGATCGCGACTAGGTAACGATAACGTGGGTTTGGTCTTTAGAGAGGAAGTCTTGTGTATCGGGGTTACGGACGCAGTCGACGCAGAGGAACTCTTTCGCCCCCATATCGGTGTTGTAGATCGGGAAGACTTTATCCCCAGCGCCCGCAAGATCACCGCACCAACAACACCGATGCCCCGAGAGTGACGCGAATTCACGCGACGCCCCGAAATCCGGTATGTCGTCGTTGAGGATTTTCTGAAGGCGTGCTGTGTGTTCCGATTGGTCCGGGAGATTGATGACAGCGTCAGGGAAAAGGGCACTCTGTCCTGCTCTCCCGTGCATGTGAAAGGGTGGGGCAGAAGGCGAATGCCTTTTTGCTTCTCCTGTTTCTACACCATCTTGAGTGGTAACTGGACCAATACCAAGTCGTTTTTCTTTCTCGATCCGTTCTTTTCTTGCTTGGTCTACTTTCTCAGCGAGTCGTGTCTTTGCCGCCGCAGCACGTTCTTGAGCAGTCCGTTGCGAGGCCGTCTCTGAGTGGATGAACCTCGGCGCAATATCTTTAAAAGGGACAATGACATCCTCATTCGGATCAACCTCATTCCGCGCCCACCATTCTTCATATGGAATGTTAGTCGCTGATGTACGAACAATAGGTCTTTCGATTTTTTCTGATCGACACGGGCGGATGACATTTTCCGGTTCGAGTGGATAGGCGAAATGAACATTCTCGGGCAGAAACGTCGTCCAATAATTTGTCCCGTGGAAGTGGCGCGGAAGGACAAAATTCAACATCTCCGTTTCAGAAGCCCAAAACATCGTGCTGATATTTCGTTGCCAACCGTAATTACGAAACATCAACGGGCGACCGGAGTTTCGGATGAAATTAATCGTCTGTTCTTTCTCGTCAATCCAGACGATAGCCGCCGCCCCGCTGCTTGTTTTCCAAGTTTCTTCTATACCCTTTTCGGCAATACTTTTAATCAGCAAGGCACTGTCACTTTGCCCATCTTCGATTTTCTTGTCGCACACCTCCCACATAGTTCCGTTGTGGACACCAACGATGTGTCCCGAGCGGTGCGGATGAATGGCTTTGACCTCATTGCCGCCTTTAGTAGGCCAACGGGCATGACCGACGGCGATAACAACATTCTGATTTAATAGCTTATCTAAGTCTTCCGAATATGCCAACCATCCGGAAATCAACCGAGATTTCAAAGTGCGAACGTCCGGAGGTCCAAACCGCCTCTTTGGATTTTCAGCGGCGATGATCACACCCGAACCATCACGCCCTCGCAGGGATGCGACATTCAGTAGATCGCGGAACGCATCACTTTCGTTCTTGCTTAGGACGCAACTCATTGCGCCTACAATTCCACACATTTTCTATTCCTCAGATAGCGGCGTAGTCGACCATTCGAGCGACACAGTCGAAGAAAACTTCCCTTGTCTCGCGCGAATTATATTCGGGATGTGGTTGAAAACACAAACAACGGGTATTTGGATAGTGAACGATTTCGGCGTCCATGTAGTGGTTGTCGCTGGCTAATTCTAATTTCCGTTCTACACTCTCCCGCTTTCTCGTTTCAGAGGCTTGCCCCCAAATCTGCCCCCCTTTCGGCTGCATCAGTTGATGGTGCGTGCTTGTGACGGTCACGAACTGTGAGATACTGCTGGCTTTTCGATTGTAAAGATATTTCATGCTGTGGGGACCATTACAGTGCCCATCTACATGCTGCCACAACCAACCGCCGTTCATCACATTGAGAAACTGTGCCCCTCGACAAATACCAACACGGAATTTTCCTTGGGTCGCCTTATAACAAGCGAACTCGAATACATCGCGTTTGCTATTCGAGTGGGTCGTCGGGTGAGGTTCTTCTCCGTACAAGTATGGCGATACATCTTCCCCTCCCTGAAAGACTATCAGCTCAGCATCACCCAATCCGTTTGCCAGTGGATAACCTTCCGCAGTGAATATCCGTTCGATGGCGGTATTACCACCTATGACGAAACTACGCAGCTTTGGGTGCGGCAGGTTCGATAACATCGTTCTTCCTTTGCATTTTCGTCAATAGTTCCACCAATTCACTTAGTGACTGTCCCCGTAGGTCGTAGCCATCTCCCCCAAAACATCTTTGACAACCATTCATTGAGTTGGCGTGAGGGTAACGGGAACGTGGTGATTGTTGTATCCAATGGTTGGCTTGGTCTAAAGAAGGATGAAAGCCAAATGGATAACCATGTCCGGTTGCTCGGTTCCAAACAGTATCCCAATCCATTTTAAATGTATATGGATAGCGGTCCGGCACATAGGTAAGACTGATGAATGCAGCGACTATCGGAGGAACTTTCCCTTTGTTTGTTAAAGTCCAATAGTGTTGCATCGTTCTTGGATTTTCCGAGACACATCGAGCACACGAGATAAACATACACAAAAGATCAATCGGTCCTTCGTGCATATTTTTGAAAATAAAACCCCGTTGCGCTAAAATAGTCTTTGGGTTGGTAGTATACATGAAAGGGAATAGCTCTTGAAAAGGACTTTCTTTTCCCAAGAGAAACTCCAACCACAGTAATGCCGAAATACCATACGCCTTTACAATACTTCGTTGATTGCTGGTTGGTAAGTCGGCGACGTTTTTCCATTGTAAACAAATAGGGTAATTATATCCATTATAAAGTACCCCACAATGGTCATCGTCATGGATCAGATGGCGCGGAACATCAGCGTAACACGATTGATTTATGCCGGGAAGCACACAGCCGTTTCGAGAGTACGCATCGAACGAACATGTCTCTAGTTGCGACCAGTGATGAAAGAGAGAAAGATAATCTCGAACATTCTTCTTGGTTAATTCAACGTGTCTCATCTTTCCCATCCAGCACGTAAGCCACGCGGCGAATGTGATCGAATTCGTCATGCATATCCGCGATGTCGTCGAAGATATTGCCGCCGTATGTCTCGTTGGCGTCTTTCGGACATGGGCGTTTCGTCTCAAACCCACCGCACGTGCATTTAGTCAAGTCGATGTAACAGCGATTGCTCATCAGTCTCTCACGTAGGTTACGGTGTTACCGTTGACTTTGACACAGGTTGATTTGCTGATGTCACGCGGATGGTTTCGCCAACAATCACTATCTCCAATGTACATTGACACCATATGTCCGCCTTGCGTCATAGTGACCCGCCGGTGGTACATCCGCCCCTCACCTTCGAGCCCGTCAAGTGATGACAGGACGTTAGCACCATGCTCATCGTCAGGAATTTCGTAAACTTCGCCAGTTATAAATCCTGCACCGACGCCTGAGGCGTCATGCCCACGAGAAGCGCGCGGTAACACTACGGGAAAACCTGCATCCAGCATGATGTATGGATACAGCGTGATGTCCTCGCAGAGGAACTTCGCATCGCCGAGCACACGATGATTACCGAAGCCCTTCTTCAAGGTGCCGTAAACGAAGATTTTCATCTTGTATTCCATTTCAATTGGCGGCGGGTCTGTGCACTTCTTACAGGAACAAGTTCAAAGATAGTGATTTTCACCCCGGGCTCAGACCCATATTCACGTTCGGCCGCTTCTTGCGCCTCGCTGATAGTGTCGTAGTCACCTTCTGGCTCGGTGCCATCATCTGTAATTTTAAAGCTGTATTTCATCGCTTCTTGATCCTTTGTCCGTTGAACCAACCCACTGACCGCGAGTATTCACCCGCAAGCCGCAGGATGACGTAGTAAGGTCGGGTGCGTTTCCGGCCTTGCGGTGAACTGCCCGATGTCTGACCCTTGCCGCCACGCTTCAACTTGATAGTCTGCGAGGACGTTCCGATGTGCTTCGGGAGACAGTAGACTGGTGAATGACCTCTCATGTTCGAAGCACGCCCAGACAAAAGACTATAAATCCCATGATGACTGCTCCCGGCGAAGTTAACATACCGCCGACCGCCATCAGTACCACACCAAACAAGATCATGTTCGCACCAGTTTGTCTGCGATCCGGATGTGCCGACGATAAAGGGTGAAGTATTCTTCGGCCTCCCGGAGAAACCGAAGATAACGATAGTGTTTTGTCTGAACTTCGGCGTGTTCTTCCTTCGCCATGCCTTGTTCGTAGTATCCCATCGCGATGTCGCGCTGGTGTTGGGCTGCGTTCATGATTGCAGCCGGGATCATCGCTGCCTTCAACTTGGCGGCAGCAGCCAGTGTCATCCCTTTCAAGGCAGTCTCCTAGAATAGAGGGGGCAGATAGAGATACGCAAAGACACAGGCCTTCCATATCAGATAGATCATACTCCCTGTTAGAAATCCAAAAAAGATAGTGGCCCAAAACAGGAGGACCCCCAAAAAGATCAGTTCAAGATGATCGGCGATTTCCAAAATCGCGTCTAGAAAGTTCCTCATTTGTCGCTCCTTGTTGAAAACGTTGATGAGCTTCGCCGTGCTTCCAACCAATCACTCACGTGAACTGGCGCTTGCCTTTATCGACAGTAATCTGCTGTCTATCCCTCGTCTATGGAGAGGGCTAAGTCACGCACAGTCGTTGGCCTACCGGGAGGTACGCCTTGCGGGCTTGCCCCGCTTCTCCGACGGTTTGTCGAAGTGTTTGAGATTTACGTAGTTCGGTTCCCACAGAAATATCTGGACGTTATTACCAGAGTTGGGGTTACGCTTCCAGCGCGTCTGTCGCACCGTACCAAGTTTATGTGCCCGGATGAACCGAGCGAGTTTCGTCCCAGCCGTTTTCACGTAGTCCGCCTGATCGGCCGCCGTGAAAATTACAAAGGGGTAATCGTAAGCTTTATTCTCTCGAAATTCGATGAGCACTCTTTTAGGAGTAGCAACCTTTTCGGTATCGTCCTGAATACCACCAATTTCGCCTAATCCACAGCACATCGTGGATTGAACATCGAGATAATAGCTATCTTGATCAAAGTCGAAGGGCATAATTAATCTCCGTCCATATCATTCTCTTCGAGCTCTTCACTTTCAATTTTCGGCAAGAAAGTCTCCTGCTTGACGTGCCAAAGGTATGTTTTAATGTCATTTCCCGAGTTGGGGTTACGAACCCACTCACCGTGGGTCATCTTCCCGAGATCGTTCTCGGTGATATACGTTGTCAAACGATCACAGATATCTTCGTTTCCGTTTCCCTTCACAACGACGAAAGCGAAGACACCAACAGAAGTGTTTTCCGTCGCATACGTACGAAGTTGGGTGATGATTTCTTCCGGCGTAATATAATATGAGTGCAGAGAGCCGGGCGGATAGTAGTCAGGCGACCAGTGCGCTGGTCTCCATGCTAGACTTAATACACCGTGGACATATCGGAACCCACAACAATGGGTGGGCTGCACTTCAACCCTTGGCATTTGGTTTAATGGCGGAAGATTGTCTTTCCTTCGCTGTGCGTTGATCTCGTCAACTTTACGAGCGGCTTCTTTTTGTTCGTCGGATAGAGGTTTCGAAATGGCGGGCTTCCCGAAAAAACTAGGTCTGCGGGTTCGTGGCATAGGCGTCGGATTGGGTTTCACAATTTTTGTCCTCTGCAATGAATTTTGGTTTCCACGGCGTTCACGATTATAGTCAAAACCTCGTAGGTACGCATCTACCATGGTATACCTTGCTGCACACTCTACTGCTGCCCTATGTACGGCCTCAGCATCGGTTGGATAACCTTCAGCTTCTCGCCGTCGCATTTCAGCTATACTGATAGTTATCGTCATTGTTTACCTCAAAGAAAAAACCCGGCAGTTTCCCACCGGGGTTCTGTTAGCCGTAGAGAGGCAGCCGGGCCAGCAGATCGGCCTCGGATAAGACAGGCGTCATCCTTGCACGCACAGCAGCGAAGTCAATGATGTCCGCCGTAGGTTCTGGATCGTCCGCAGGCGGTACGGGCAGGGCCATGACAGGAAGCCTTACCGCACCACGCGCGGATAGTTCCTCGAAGCGACGCGCATTGAAATACCGCATCGAGGCTTCTTCGTCCATCGGCAGATTGGCTTTGCCGGTGAGACACGTACTCTTTAACATGTAATCGGCAGCAGCCAGATCACGAAAGACTTCCGAGTGGTGTTTGTACACCGGACGGCTGCCGATCTTGAACGTGAAACACGTGTGGTTGCTGCCGTCGAGGTACAGACTGATCTTCGGCCCACGATTGCGCACACGCCATCCGCCAGAATGCTTCACACGGAAGCACCACTGCGGGATGTAGTCCGTAACTTTAGTGTATCTCGATCCCGTTTCATCAAGCCGATAAGACGGGATTTTTGCAATACTCGCCGCAGCCAACGCATGCAGTGAAGTATTCACCAGCGGTTGAACACAGATCGGGATGTCGGGAAGGTGGTAAAGTTCCTCCCCGACAGCACGAAAGCTGTATTCGTAGCTGGTCACATATTCGCGAAACATCCAGCTAGATCAGATGACGCCGGCGAGGAACGCGTCGATGTCCGCGTTGATCGTCGCATCGAGCTGCTTGATGGCGACCTCGTGCTCACGGCGCTTGCGAAGGTTGGCTTCGACCTTGCCGTCGAGCTGTTCGCGCTGCGACTTGGTGATCTTGGCGAGTGCCTTCGCACGGATGGTGTCTGCGTTTACCACGCCCGGCTGTGCTTCCTGACCCTGAACCTGTTCGTCCTTAGCCATAATGTTCTCCTTGTTGGCAGCACGACGGAATGTCGTGTTTAAATTGCCTAATGAAAAATTTCGATGTAAATCTGAAGATAAACCGGATCGTGTTGATATCTTTTAGTGCGAAGAAACATTTTGAACAGACCCGGCTGAATTTTAGCCACAGATCGTAACCAATTTTCACGGATCATGTTCTACTCCAATAGAAAAGAGTTTATTTTAGACATAAAAATACCCCGGTGAATTTCTCCACCGGGGCCGTATTTTTAGTTGGGAGAGGTGGGCTTCGCATCCCACTACTGAATGGCTTGTCACCGTGCCGTGCTTTTGGCGTCTCTCCCGTAACTAGCGACGGCTCATGCCGTCAACGTCGAAGTAGCTCAGTAAGTCGAAGGTCGGCGGGAACGCCATCGAAAGGAGTACGATGGCCGATAGGAACAAGGCTATCGTTAGCGTCCAGCCAACCGTTGAACCATTCATTCCGCTCGTCGGACCCACGCGGTTTGGGGTTGGAAATGAAGGCTTGTTCACGAACCCGCGCTTCACGCCCTTCGAGGTAGCTCCCCGTCTGCGTGTATCCGATTGAAACAGGGCGAATAATAGTAAGCCGCTCATTGTCGCCTCCACAGCCGGGACAATCCGCAGGCCGTAGCCCACGGCAGACTGAACAATCGCCCGAATACAGGACGAGTGCTTTCGCGGTTAAGTTTTCCTTGCACGGGATGCAAAGTGCGGCGGCGTTGATCTTGTCGATCCACGACGGCTTCGGTTCCGGAGCCTTGCAGCAAAACTCATCCCGAGGACAATCAATCCGATTGTCTTCAAGACACTTGCCGTCAGCTTCTAGGCTCCATGGTCCTGTGGATATGTCGAACTGCGCCTTGCAATCGGCACACTTCTGGACGGGATAGTCCCCGCAGTGCTCGCAACGAATGGTAGTCATTTCCTGCTCCATGTCTTGTAGCGACCGCCCTTTCGATAAGACCGCCGGGCGACATAAGCGTGTATACTTTTCCCACGTTCACGGGGAACGTAGGTCCTGACTGGTGGGGCCTCAATACGGATGATAGGAAGCATTTCTCTCATGCTTTCCTCGCGCTTCGCGCGGTCCTGCCGTATCTGATCGAGGCGATGCGCCATCACCGGGTCTTGGCAATGGAGCGTCCTTCGCGCGTGAAGCACTGCACTTTGCCTATCTGCGCGACGTAGTTCAGCCGAACGTAACACCCGACGTTCACCCATGAGCGAACGCCGTATGATGACAGGAAGCCATAGCTTCCACCCCTTTCATTCCTAGATTGCCCGTAAGCAGGGCGTGCCGGATACACCCACTGGCTTTCCACCGACACGCCAACCCGTTTGGACCGGGTTAAAAGATCGGGAATAAATATCCCGTAATAGCGCCAATGACCGCGCCGGTCGCAACACCAACAGGCAACGGACGAATATACGTGCCACACAGACAGGGCACAACACCCACGCCAACACACCACGCTAAGATAGTCATGGCACTTCTCCCGAAAGTTAAGACAAAGAAAAACCCCGCCGAAGCGGGGTTTCCCTTGTGGTTAGCTGTTGCGCGGATGATTACCCGGCGGCAGCAACTTTCTCGATACCCTCGCCGGCGACGTTCGACGCCTTGGCAACCAGCGCCCTTGCCAGTTCCTGCGCACGCTCGGCGATTTCCATCAGCGCTTCCGGGCTGTCGATGCTTTCCAGCGACCGCAGGACGAATGTCTTGTGGTCAATGTTGCTCTTGCCGATGGAACCGGCAAGCTTCTCAGCCTTGGCGACGGCGTTCTTGCCGGGTGTGGCATTGAACACTTCATGCCCGGTTTCCGACATCAGCCGGAGGGCAACCGCCTTGGCCGATCCGACAGCCGGTTTCGTGGCGTTGCTGGTTTTGCCGGTCTGCGCTCCTGCCTTGGGCTTCTTGGGCGTCAGGGCCTTGGTGAGTGCCGTGAACGAATTGCTGCCCTTGGTGACAGCGAGACAATGCTGGAACACGATCTCGTTCGCCTTGTCCACGGTGCGACAACGGAGGATTTCCGACACAGGTCCGGCGACGCCTTTCTTGCCATCGGACAACAGCTTGACGCCCATCGCACGGGCGGTAGCTATGATCCGGGAAGTCCACGCATGCTCGAACGGCTTGCCGCCGCGCTTGCCTTTCGCGTATTCCTGAATGATCCCCTCGACTTCATTCATGAGCGTTTTGGTATCGGACACACGATCCGCGTCAATAGGCGAGTAAGTCCGCACCACCATATGGACGACGACGGATGACAGGAACCGAATACCGGCTTCCGCGAAACTCTCGATGCGAACGAGGATGTCCGCCGCTGTGTCGTTCGGGCGGAGGTAAACCACCTTGGGTCCGGTTTCGGTCGGCTTGTCCGCGTTGGCAGTCTGGCGCCTGCGGCTGGCTGATGCTTCTGCCGCGTTGTCTTGGACGGCAGCGAACACGGGGCGGGCGGATGACAGGAATGTGGAACGCAGCATGATTAGTCTCCTCAAAGACTTGCCCGAATGGGCGGGTTGAAATGAGCGGTGCGCCTTGCTCGTTTGGGTTTCCCACTGGTGCCGCAGCAGAGCAGGGTAAGAGTAGGTGGCAGCCTTTCGGCCCGCTTTGGATACTCGCCTTAGAGTGCCCTTGTCTGCGCTACCCGTCTCGCTCAACCCGTCCGGGGCAAGGGATTGCGGGGTTTCGATCAAGATAGCGCAGGCAGGGACACTTTCTACTGCAATAGAGATTTTCCGGTTTCGCCCATAGGTTCGCAATCTGCCAATCGGCAGTTCAGCCCCCTAATACATGCCCCGCGACCTCACGGGAGAACAAAACGAGAACGGAAAAATCCGTCAACATGGCATAGTCACCTAGGATTGTGGCGGAATTAAGGCAGAATGTGTGGCATATTGTCGCACCAATATATTCCTAAAATAATACACGAAATAGGATTGATTTCTTTCCTATTTATTAGCTCCCTGCGACACTCTGCCACAGTTGACACGCCGTCCTG